>Ga0209934_1000324_pt1 | contig 106361 bp, 79 predicted proteins | sample ThiBiot_750_plan_2_FD_183950 | JGI IMG/M metagenome (GOLD analysis project Ga0209934, IMG submission 183950) | Wastewater bioreactor microbial communities from Cape Town, South Africa - Thiocy_expt_750_plan (SPAdes) | ecosystem: Engineered > Bioreactor > Thiocyanate-remediating >...
CGGCATGCTACACTCCCTGTCCGGTTAATTTCCCTTTCAGATAAGCCGAGTGATGATAGGTTTTTCAAAGAACACTTACCTAGTCCTTGCCAAAGGACATTTCTTATGCTGCCTTGACGGGCGCACCCTTTATCGCATCTATTTCGAATACGATAAAGCGTTTGTTCAATAAATCCAGTTCCTTGTCCGAGTTCAGCAGGAAGTCATATTCTCCTCCGGCATAATATGGCTCCAGTACATTCAGAAAATTATCAATGTCAAAATCCTTTTCCCTGACTTTCTTATCATCCAATATTTGTCGGTAATCTGTTTTTACAAATTCATAGAACGTATTAAAAGACGGTTTGATAGTATCATTTGATTTGATAAGATCTATATACTGGCTGACAGCATTTGATAAGGCAACCTCTTCTGAGCGAGTGGGTGGCTCATCATCCCGCTTCCATAGGGTAAGGATAAGCGTTTTGATAGATTCCCGCTTCTCTATATCAAATACATTGTCTTCGGTGAAAAATGGGTTGAAAGCTATCGGGTTCTGTTCGGTATATGTGAAATATACACCATCTTCACCATTTGTCTTGCGGTTTATCATCTCACATAGTCCCTGATAAGAATTACCCGTATCTACCAACAAAACATGCGTGCCCTGCTCGAAGTATTGCCTGACCATGTGATTGGTAAAGAAAGATTTTCCACTACCTGATGGACCGAGGATAAACTTATTACGATTGGTAATAATTCCCCGCTTCATAGGTAAATCGGAAATATCCAGATGCAGCGGTTTACCTGTCAGCCTGTCAACCATTTTGATACCGAACGGAGATGGAGAGCTTTGATAATTCGTTTCCTCGATAAAGAAGCACAATGCCTGCTCTATGAAAGTATAAAATGATTCCTCCGCAGGAAAATCCCCCGCATTACCTGGAATACCTGCCCAGAACAAGGTCGGGGTATCTACCGTATTGTGACGGGGTTTACATTCCATCAATGCCAACTGGCTACCGACATCGTTCTTTACCCGTTTAAGTTCTTCCTTATCATCGCTCCAAGCCATCACATTGACATGACAACGCACTGATGTCAGCCCATAGCTATGGGCTTCGTTCAGGTAATCTTCGATCCACTCTTTGTTAATTTGATTGGAACGACTATACTTGGATAAAGAGTGCATATTTCGTGCCTGCTTCTCAAAGTGTTTGAGGTTTTCCGTATGGTCATCAATAAAAATAAGCTGATTGACGATATGGTTACAGGATAGCAATACACCTATCGGAGCAGCAAAGGACAAGCGACAATCACTTCTATCTGTTGACAGACGTTCGTAACGAGTATCGGTTTGCACTTGATTCGGCAAATCTTCAGTATCGGACAACGTATGTAAACACAAATATTTGTCTCCGATTTTCATTTCACCTGAAGCAAGAGCAATATCCTGTAAACAAGTTGTATTCTCTTGCGATAAGGAAAAATACTTTTCAACCAGACCCGCTTGATTTTCTGTCCCTACGATCTCATCGGTTGTCAATCGGGTTAGTTTGATAAATCCCGAGTCATTGACTATCCGCTCAAACTGTCCGACCGATTCCAGAAATTTCAATGCCGTTTCTTTATCCTGCATTTCTTTGGGAATAATGAAACTTCTGGTCAGTGCATTGAAGTTACTTTGTTGTCGTGACCGTTCTTTAGTAGTCTTTGTCAAATACAGATAACTGGTATGGTTCAGATATGGCCGTTCATTAAAATGTCGCTCGAAACTCCGTGACAGAAAACTGATATCCTCTTTATTCAATTCGGGCTTGTAGTTTTCTTCGATGAACCAATCCTGTTTACATACAATCGAATAATTGGGCAACACTTTGATGGCTTTGAGCCATGTAGCGTGTATTGCTTCATATTCGGAAGAAGTAACAGTAAAGAGTTCGGGTAATTCTACTTTATAAGCTACTGTTATATCCGCATCTTTACTGAGGATACAATCATGCTCTACAGCCAGTAAAGGGAACTTGCTTTCCAATGTAGCGGCTTTCATTATATTTCTCATTCGTTTCCTCCTTTCTGTTTTATCCGCATAAATAATCTAGGTATCTGCAACCGGTTGATGATGTACTTGGGAAGGTTAGCGATTGCTTGCACTTTCATCAATCCGAATTCTCCGTATTTATCATTCAGGTGGAAAGTTCCCCAGACCAGTATGCCGGCGGCAGTTCCTCCAAAACCAATGCAGATAACCTGATCAATACCTATCATGTACATAATCACAAAAACTATGAATACTGACAGCAAGCCACCTGCGAAGATGAATAGGTACTGAGATTTGAGTCCCCGAAACTCGGCGGGCTTTCCTATCCCTTTGTTGATTGAGAACTCTGCCATTAGAGGAAAAATGAGCGAAGTATAGTTGCTGCTACAATCAGGAAGATACAGGCTCCGAACCACGAAGCAGCCGTCTTAGAAGTATCAGGGTCACCACTCGAAAACTTACCATATACTTTTACACCACCGATAAGGCCGACTACAGCCCCGATAGCATAGATAAGTTTTGTGCCGGGATCGAAATAGCTGGTCACCATATTGGTGGCATCGTTGATACCTTGCAAACCATTTCCTTGAGCAAAAAGAGTTGAACCTATCGCTAAAAACATAGCCATAGAAAGAAGGATTTTCTTTCTCATAAAATCTTGATTTGTTTTAATTGCCGTGAGGGTGGATAGTCCCCACAGCGGGTTAGACTTGAATAATTTTATTTTAATTGGATAATTAGCTTGGTCTGAGACCGTTTTTAGTTTGTTCTACATAGGCTGATTCATTTAGGATTTAAAAACTTATTTACATCAAAGCTTTCCAGCTCCTCGGATTCTTTAATCTCTTTCGGCTTACCTTGTTCTTGTTGATGAAGCGTTATATGCAGGTCAATTAGTCCGGATATTATATTTGCTGTTTTCCCTGAAGAAAGTTGTTCTACTATCTCGGTTTCTTTGTTTTCATACAATATCCTTCCTGCTTCCTGCCGTTCGTCTGGAGTTACTCCCGGAGATTCTATAACGTGTTTTATCTTATGCAACTCATCAATTTCCACTCCCGAAGCATAACACACATCTTTTCCGAACATCTCCTTTAGCTCAATAGCTTCTTCATCTTCATTAAGATTGTCCTCATCATCTGGTTCACTGTCCAAAGAATAATCGATATCCATCGGAGCCGGATCGCTTTCCGTTGCAAAGGTATGCGCATCGTTTTCTATTACCGGCTCTTTTGCTACAGGGGTGGTAGTGGTTGGCACAGGTTGGCTTAGGGTAAAGGTACTTTTGCCGACTATCGAGGCTTCTTTTTCTGAAGTTATCGGTTTATCTGAAGCCTTCGTCTTCTCCTTCTCCATCTGTTTTTTGCCTAAATGGAAAATGTGATATAACCGCATTATCGTTGGATACAGCAGAATCCAAAGTAGTAATAGTGTTGCTGAAATGGTTATTATTAGTGGTAACATATCCTCCGGTTTATATATTCTTCCGTAAAAGTTCATTTATCTCATCTTCATACATATTGAAGTGATTTTCCAATATATTATCAACATAGCCGAAGTAGGACAGCTCATTATCCGGGATTATGCTGATAATTTTCCTGATTTTATTATGAAATTCCTGACGTATATTTATATTCTTACCATTTCGGGAAGATGTCCTGTTTTCCTTCAGAAAGGTCGAAACAAAGTTAGGAGCTTTAGCTCTTCGCTTTTTTGATTCTTCTTTTGCCTGTACCGGTTCCTCAAATGTTTGTTCTTGTACTTCGGATTGCTTTTTTTCACTTGGAACAGGTTGTTCTATTTCGGGTTTCTTTCCTTTCATTAAGGACCTTAGGATCAAATCTTCATCCGACTCGTCTTGTGTAATTATCTTTTTGCCCATACGATTATTGATTTATAATTTGTAGGATTTCTTCAGCGAGCTGGTTCAGCCTCGCCTGTCGTATCATCATCTTATCGGCAGGAAACAAGGTAGAGCGGAATATGGTCTTTTGGGAGGATAGTAAATCCTTTCTGAATTTCTTGGTATCTGGCACAAAGCTTTTAAGTAGTTGAAGCCCCAGTTCTCCAGTTACTTTTTCATAAACATTGTAGATATCTGTCTTTTCCCGTCCGTCTACCATATTCCAGAAGAGGTGCATCCCTTTAATATTGCCTTTCCCGATTGATAGGTAGCCTTCATTCATAGCGACAGCAAATTGCAGGGTACTTTCAACAGCCAGCCTGTCCGCAATCATCGGAGGAAAAATATAATCCATATTGGCGATAAGGGTCAACACTCCTTTTGTGTTGAGTGTCCCAGGTAAATCGAAGAATATTACATCAAATTCTCTGTCGGAAGAATCGATTAATTGCCGTGCTGTAGTTATGGCATCCATCGTATTGCTGGGAATCACTGGATAAACTCCTCTGCTGTCAGATTTAAACTGGTTAAGAGCTAATTTCTTGTAATAAGAATCATTCATCACAAGTTTGCTTTCCCGCTCCCGTTCTTCATTGATACTGTGCTGCGGGCTATCGCAATCAATAATCGCAACATTCTTTCCCAATACATAATTAAAATAACTCGCCATTAATACGGTAAATGCACTTTTGCCAACACCACCTTTCTGGTTGCTGAAACTGATAAATAAGGGTTCTTTTTTCATGTCGTTTTTCTTTTAGTTTGATAAATCTATATTTCTTTCGATAGAGCTATGGATTCTTCTATCGTCTTGAATATTTATAGCTCATTATATCTTTTATTCTATCTATTGATCTGTATATCAGTCGATAAATATATAGGTGTATGAATCTATAGAGAGATATTTCTTTCTGGATATCTATGTATAGTCCTATCATTCTTTAGTTATATGGATAGATATATTCTTCGTTCGACTTTTCGATATATCTATAGTTCGATTGTTAGAAAATTCTATCAAAAGAAAGAATCATATATACCCGAATCTATCCATCTGTTTTTATATCTGTCGATTGATAAACAGATACATTTTCTTTACTATCTATCATTCGATAGAACAAAAGTAGAATAGCATCCTTCTTTAATCATTCATTTTCATAAGGGGTGGTAGCCGTTGGCAGTTGTTGGCATAGGTAAAGTATTATTTCAACCTAACGGGAGACTCTAACTTTGCACAGTCGGAGTATAAAGATGCTCTAATCTTGAAATTGCTTATTGAAAAGAAGCTGGCTTTTTAAGGATAATAGATGTGCATAACAATGGTAATATTCGGGATAGTTATTCTCATTTTCCATTTGATAGCATCAGTCATTTTCGAAGCTAACGTTAATGCACCCTTTCAAGGTGGATTTTTATTGTCGTCAGACAATAGCAAGGTATGTTTTGAGTACACTCAAAACCGTTTTAAGTGCCTTAAAACACCTTGCCCGCTCCTTTGAAAGTAGGGGGGTAATCTTACTCCGAAGTCGTAAGATTTTGAAGAAACAGTATTAATGAATGGTCGTTTTTTAACGACAAGGCTAATTATCCAAATGTCATATGAATATGAAAAGAAATGAATCAAGAAAAGGAGGGCGAATCCCCAAAAGAGATCCAGCGAAGAATCGCCATGTTTTCTATCTGAATGATGAAAAAGAAGCTAAGTTCTTGTCATTGTTTGAGCTGTCGGGAGCAAAGAACAAGGCTCATTTTATTACATCCTGCATCTTCAATAATCCTGTAAAGGTGGTCAAAATAGACAAAGGACTACATGATTATTATATGCGCCTGACTACTTTTTTCGGACAATTCCGGGCAATCGGAGTCAATTATAATCAGGTTGTGAAAGCTCTTAATTCCAATTTTTCGGAGAAAAAGGCACTCGCATTTCTCTATAAACTGGAAAAAGCGACCATTGATTTGGTGGATTTACAGAAAAAGATTGTGACTCTAACCAACGATTTAAAACAAAAAATCAGTAACGATGGTAGCCAAAATTAGCGCAGGAAGTTCATTGTTCGGGGCATTATCCTATAATCAGGAAAAGGTTGAACAGAGAGAAGCAAAGGTCCTTTTCGGCAACCGTATTGTTGAAAATATGGATTCCGGATATACAATGCAAAATATGATAGAATCTTTCAAACCTTATCTGGATGCTAACAATAGAACTGAAAAACCTATACTTCATATATCAATCAATCCTCATCCCGATGATAAACTGACAGATGCGCAACTGTTGGAAATCGGACAAAAGTATATGAATCAGATGGGGTATGGCGACCAGCCTTACCTCATATTTAAGCATGAAGATCTGGACAGGCACCACCTACATATTGTGAGCATTAATGTGGATGAAACAGGTAAGAAAATCAGTAACTCCAATGATTTCTATAAGTCGAAGAAGATTACTAGAGCATTAGAAAAAGAGTATAATCTATTCCCTGCCGAGAAGCAAAAGCAATCGGATAATCTACCTCTCAAACGAGTAAATTATAAAGCAGGCGATGTCAAAAAACAGCTTTCAAATGTGGCGAAAGCTGTGATGAAAGATTATCGTTTCCAAAGCTTCAATGAATATAAAGCTGTACTTTCAATCTATGGAGTGACAGTAGAAGAAGTCAAAGGCGAAGTCAGAGGCAAAACCTATAATGGATTAGTGTATTCTGTACTAAATAAGAAAGGAGAAAATGTTGGTAATCCGTTTAAAGCATCATTGATTGGGAAAGCAGTCGGTTATGATGCCCTGCAAAAACGGATTACTTTTTCCAAACAATCGATGAAGGACAAGATTATATATAATAGGAGTCGGGATATTATATCTCCACTTCTAGCGAATAAGCCCAACCGAAAGGCTTTTGAGAAAGAGCTGGCTAAGAATGGTATCTCTGTAATATTCCGCGAGAATGATGAAGGTCGTATCTACGGAGCAACGTTTATCGACCATCAAGAAAAGGCTGTTTTTAATGGTTCCCGTTTAGGTAAAGAGTTTTCAGCGAATGTGTTTCATAGCTTGTTTAATGAAAATCATAAAGCGGAAGCCAATTATCTATTGCATGATAATAATTACGCCCAGGAACAAAACAGCGAGATGGAATCTTTGGGTGGATTACTGGATATGGTACAACATGGTGATAACTATGAAGAAATTGCCTTTACGAATCGGATGAAACGGAAAAAGAAGCGCAGAAATCCCAAGTTATAAAATCCATGACAGATTGACTTAACGTTATTCTTGGTTCGATGTTTGATATAGATTTACCATGAATGGAAAAATAGAAATCTTGGAAAATGATAAGAATCAACGTATAGATGATTTTTATCTGACTTTTAAAAAGAAACTGGAGGAAATACACACATTTCCTTCTGATTATGTCTTTAAGTTTATTGTATCTTCTGAACAGAGTAATATAGCAAAAGTGCATTCAATCTTTGAAAATGCAAATGCAAGCTTCTCTATGAGAGATAGTAAAAACGGTAAATATTCAAGTATTACGGTTAAAGCTCCTGTCAGTGATGCTGATGATGTTGTAATTTATTACAGGCAGGTAGCAGCCATTGATGGTGTGATGATGCTTTAACTCGAACTACCTAAAATAAGAATCCTCAAACAGATAGTTGTTTGGGGATTTTCATTTATATAGAATTATCTTATGTCCGAATGTTGGCGGTAAATTGTCTCATTTTTAGAACTGTATAGATATTAGTTTTGGACTCAAATTCAAAATTAATAGTATTATGCAACAAGAAGACGACTTAAGAGGGTTAGCCAAAGTGATGGAATTCATGAGGGCTATCAGTATATTATTTGTAGTAATCCATATTTATTGGTTCTGCTATCAATCTATACGGGAAACAGGTATAAATATCGGAGTTGTAGATAAAATCCTGCTGAATTTTCAAAATACAGCGGGATTGTTTTCTAATATACTTTGGACTAAGTTGTTTGCCGTTGTGTTTCTTGGCTTATCCTGTTTAGGGACAAAAGGGGTAAAAGAAGAGAAAATCACATGGAACAAGATATGTGTATTCCTCTTCTTTGGTTTTATCTTCTTTTTTCTCAATTGGTGGATACTGGCTTTACCTCTACCGTTGGTCGCCAATACAACAATTTATGTTTTTACAATGACTATAGGTTATATTCTATTACTAATGGCAGGGTTGTGGATGAGTCGGTTACTGAAGAACAACCTAATGGAGGATGTATTCAATCTGGAGAACGAATCCTTTATGCAGGAAACTCGCCTCATTGAGAACGAATATTCGATAAATCTGCCGACCCGCTTCTATTATAAGAAAAAATGGAATAAAGGTTGGATAAACATTGTCAATCCATTCCGTGCATCTATTGTGTTAGGTACTCCGGGGAGTGGTAAATCTTATGCAATAGTAAACAACTACATTAAACAGCAGATCGCAAAAGGTTTTTCAATGTATATATACGACTATAAGTTTGATGATTTATCTACTATTGCTTATAATGAATTGCTCAAAAATCTTGACAAATATGATGTTGCTCCGAAATTCTATGTAATCAATTTCGATAATCCGGCAAAGAGCCACCGATGCAACCCGATTGCTCCCGAGTTTATGACGAATATCAGCGATGCATACGAATCAGCTTATACAATAATGCTAAATCTGAATAAAACATGGATTCAGAAGCAAGGGGATTTTTTCGTGGAATCGCCAATTATCCTGTTAGCTGCTATAATTTGGTATCTCAAAATATATAAGGATGGAAAATATTGTACTTTCCCCCATGCAATCGAATTCCTTAATAAGAAATATGCAGATATATTTCCAATACTGACATCGTACTCTCAATTGGAAAACTATCTTTCTCCTTTTATGGATGCATGGGAAGGTGGGGCGCAAGATCAGCTCCAGGGACAGATAGCTTCAGCAAAAATACCTTTGTCCAGGATGATTAGTCCTCAACTGTATTGGGTAATGACAGGTAATGATTTTACATTGGATATTAATAATCCGAAAGAACCTAAAATCCTTTGTGTCGGGAATAATCCTGACAGGCAAAACATATATTCAGCAGCACTTGGTTTATATAATAGCCGTATAGTGAAATTAATAAACAAAAAGGGACAGCTTAAATCGTCTGTTATTATCGATGAGTTGCCTACTATTTATTTCCGAGGTTTGGACAACCTGATAGCCACTGCCCGTAGTAATAAAGTAGCTGTTTGTCTTGGTTTTCAGGATTATAGCCAGTTAAATCGTGATTATGGAGATAAGGAATCGAAAGTGGTGCAAAATACAGTTGGTAATATCTTTTCGGGGCAGGTCGTGGGAGAATCGGCAAAGACATTATCAGATCGTTTTGGTAAAGTGTTACAAAAACGTCAATCAATGACCATCAACAGACAGGATAAATCGACTTCTATCAGTACACAGATGGATAGTCTTATTCCTGCCAGCAAAATATCGAATCTTACTCAGGGTATGTTTGTAGGTGCTGTATCGGACAACTTTGATGAACGAATCGAGCAAAAGATATTTCATGCTGAAATTGTGGTGGATAATGTTAAAGTTTCAGCAGAGATGAAAAACTATCGAAAAATTCCTATCTTGACCAACTTTATTAATACGGAAGGTGTTGATTTAATGGAAGAAGAGATTCAAAAGAATTACTCTCAGATTAAAGCGGATATCGGGCAGATTGTAAAGGAGGAATTGGAACGGATAAGTAGTGATGAGAATCTAAAGCACCTGATTAAAGGATAAAAAAGCATGGATGCATTATCTCCAGCTATAGGGGTACTGGTATACCTTACGAACAGGAGTAATGCTCCATGCTTTATGTGCATGAACATTATTTCCTTTTCTTTTGTTCGTGAATTTTAAATTACCAGTTTTCTATTCGCTAAAGAAAATGAAATACAATGATCTATTATTTATCTTTCCTTCTTATTTTTTTCTTTTTAAAAATTCCATTATCCATATTATCCATTCGTTCGTTTAACTTTTCAATCATTTCGTCAAGAAAGAGGGTGCGGCTTCCGACACGTCGACGGATGGCCCTGAATGTATCATAACAATCTTTTACTTCAAAGGAGAATAGCTGACAGAGGATTTCAACCAATAAATTAATGTCAATATCGCCATTCTCAAATTTCTTAGTTTCCAAGGCTCCATATGCAAATTCTACTAAATCGGCTGCTGTTCCGGTCCAATGAAGGTCTTGTTCTGATTTCTTTTCTTTTTGATTTCCTTTATTACTATTATTCTGTAATTGCCATTGTAAGATTTTAAGTTCTATATCAATAAGAGAGATTGCCTTGATTGTATATTTTAAGGCATTTTTTTTCCTCCTTATCGGATAAGCCGTCTCGTATTCCGACAAGTTCCAAACGTACAAAACCAAGATGGTAATAGAGTTTTGTGATGTTTGATTCAATTTGTAGTCTGTCTAATAACTTTAGTGCAAATTCGTCATAGGCTTCTTCAAGTTTTGTTAGAAAATTGTTACTTTCATCTTGTTTAGATAAGATAGAAAATAATTTCAAATTCATTAAATTTTTCATTTTAAAAAAATTATAATTATTAATTAGTGATACAAAGACTCAATACGTAGAGTCTACTTTATTCTAATCTTTTAATTAATTCTTTAAAATAATCTCTGTACAAAATCCCGTAATTGTTGCCTCCAGAATTCCCATTCATGACCATAATTACTATCATAGAATTCGTATTTAACTCCCATCTCTTTAAGATTTTCCACAAATTCGACGTGCCCGTCATAGCGAGGATCTTTTGTTCCGCAACTAATCCAGAGCAGCTTTAGTTCGCGATTGACTCTTCCAACATCAGATATAACGCCCGGAATGTATTTGTCATGGTTGAAATTGCCATCTCCTATAATCCCAGCACTAAATTGACCTATATATGAAAATTTATCCAAATTTCTTAATCCAATAACATAAGCTTGACCTCCTCCCATAGAAAGCCCGGCAATAGCCCTGTTTCTTTTATCTCTTTTTACACGATAACGTTGTTCGATATACGGAATAATATCATTTAGGAGTTCCTCTTCCAATATATCCATTCCTTCCACAGTACTTCCTCCTGCCCATGAACCGTCCGTCAATCCGTTAGACATAACGATTAACATCGGTTTAGCTTTTCCCGAAGCAATCAGGTTATCCAATATGATACTAGAACGGCCATCTTTTGTCCAACTGCTCTCGCTGTCCCCGCCTCCATGTCGCAAGTATAAGACAGGAAATTCTTCCAAATTATTTTTATGATATTCAGTTGGTAAGTATACATACATTTCCCGCGGTTTATGAAGTTGAGTAGAGATATACTTCAAGATATGAATTTCCCCATGAGGTACATTCTGCAGTTCATCATAACGTGGAATGGAACCGCCATGTACTTCAACGACACTTCCATACACTGACGTTCCGGCTTTTACAACCGGATTGGCAAAATCTATTGTAAGGATACCATCAATCTCGAATACATACTGGTACAAACGTGGCTTCACAGGATGGATTGTAACAGACCATACATCCTGCTCATCTTTTACCATCGGCTGTGATAAGACATCCCATTCATCAAAATGCAAAATGACATTCTTTGCACTGGGAGCCTTTATCCGGAATGTGATACTATTATCCTCGTTTACTACAGGAGAAAAAGGAGGCTCGGCAGGTTTCCACCATCCATCTGTACTAAACTTATTTTTCTTTTCTTGTGCATTTGTTGGTGTAATTAATGCCCCGATTATAAAAAAAGCTAATATTAATAATATATATTTTTTCATTTTATGATGTTTTTATTTATATGTTTGAATAATTCCTGTTTGAATGTTATAACCTTCTGTATATATACCATACAAATTTGCTTTCGGAGAAAGTGTTTGATCAATGATAAGTATTCGCTCCTCCTGTGGCATCAGTGTAAAATAACCGTCAGAAACTGAAACAGGGAGAATCTCTTTTTCTGTTTCTATATCTACAACTTTAATTTTTATTCCTATGGCAGGAGTCGAGGTAGGATTATAAAGTTTAAAATAAATTAGGTTATCGTTTTGATATATAATCTTTGCTTCCAATCCTGTATACGGCAAATCGTTGAATGATCTGTAAGTTCCGCTTTTACCTGTAAGCCAGTATTCATTCAAAGAAAGTATTTCTTCCTCATCTATCAATTTAAGGCGTAAAAGATAAGGTACATTTGTATTCCTTAATTTTTCAATAAACGATAAATGAACACTGTCACGTGAATTTGCATTCAAATCAATATTTGTTCTTTCCGAATAAAGCACTTCATTGGATAATGAATATGCTTTCATTTCTATCAAAATATTTTTTCTGTTATGATTTGTCGTATTTACAACAGCAATAGTGTAATCATGTGCATTCATTTGAATATGAAAAGGCTCACAAGCCTTCTTAGCACCATAATATGCTCCTGTAGTTTCATAATCCCATGAATAAGTTTGCCAAACTGTACTTGGCCAGGCCGGATGCGACATCCATAGCAGTAGTCCTGATGTATTCTTCCACAGTTTCTTATTCCATGCTTCAAACATGGCACGGTGGCTATTGTAATTTATTAGTTGTGCTTTTTTACAAAAATCCGGCATGGAAACAGCTTCACCATAAAGGCTATCTATTGTAGCACTATATCCCCATTTACCAAAATAAAAGTCGTGGTAATACCAAACATCACCAATAGGCCATAGGTCAGCTTCACTCATCATCTTTTTCATAGAAGAAGCTAGTGGTACAGCCATTGTTCCCAATTCGGTAGAGAATCCCTCCGCTATCTGAGTAAAGTATACCGATTCATTTGGTTTATAATCCCACGGACCACTCGAACGCAGATTTAAATAACGGGAACTTCCGATATATAATCTTGTTCCATCTATTTTAGATGTTGCTTCTACCAATTCAGTTTCTAGCTCAGGGCGTGCATATCCTTCATTGCGAGGACACCAGATAATCAAAGAAGGATGATTGCGATACCGTACAATCACATCTTTTACATTGTCCATAAATAAATCTTTGTCCTCGGGTTCCAGATTAAATCCAAGTGTTGAATACCAGAAGTCATTCCATACCAAAATTCCATATTCATCACACAAATCAAAAAATACCTTCTCTGTTGATTCTCCAGCCCAGTTACGAATCATATTGAATCCAGCTTCTTTGTGTAATTTAATATATGGTTCCATTTTCAAACGGGATACCTTTTTCATAGCATCATCCATGCCCCAATTTCCACCTCTGCAAAAGATAGGGACACCATTGACTTTTACAACCAGATAAGGATTAGTATTATCTTTTATAACAGGCATTTTTGAACAGAAAGACTTATCTGTAAATGTCGGAATACTTATGCCATCAGATAAATTAACCCGAATGCCATTGTTCCATGGATAAGGATTATTTTGCAGCCATTGCAAAGGATTATAATCTACCCTTACATGTTTGTCTGAATCAGGGGTTTCTGCAATCAGCATTTCAAATGAAACCTCACGTATTCCAAAACGCTCTTTTACCTTATCGCTCTGTACTTTATTAACTGAGGCACTCACAGTTGCCTCATACAGATGAGGTTCACCATATCCATTAGGCCACCATAGCTTCGGATTATTTAGACATAATTCTGAATAAGTGGAGGGGGTGAATGAAATGGTTTGTTTAGATTGTGGGGACATTTCTACTTGTTTGGATATCTGCATTCCAGCTATATGTAGTAATAAGGTTGTTTTCTGTCTTTTTGACGATAAATTACTGACGTCTACGTTTACTGTTACCAAAGCTTGAGTGGTATCAGGTAGATTCAGGTCAGTAATTATCTGCATGTCTGATAACCTAATATCGTCCGTGTAAGATAAAGATACATCCTGCCAGATTCCAATATTGCGGTCTCGGATACCAGGCATCCAATCCCAGCCTTCGGAGGATATAAACGTTGGTCCGTCAAGACACAGAACACCCCCATTTGGTCCATAAGAGGTGCGGGCAGATTGTTCGTGCGGTATACCCGGATTATTGGGAGGGTAAATTATAACCTTAAGTTCATTTTCATCCCTGATGTGAGAAGAAATATTAAAAATACCTTTTTTAAATGCTCCTTCTATTCTACCGATAGAAATATTATTTAGGAACACATCGGCCATGTAATTAATACCTTGAAAATTGAGGAACACATTTTTACTGCTCTTTTCTGGTGATTTGAATTTCAATGTATAAATCCAGTTTTTACGGCATAGATCATCCGGGATTTTCATCATATTGAGTCCAAAATAAGGATCTTCATATTCACCTTGATTTACCAATGTTGTTAAAACTGTACCCGGAACCGTGGCTTTATATCTTTTTGCATATATTTCGTCGGCTGTTAATACCCATCCTTGATTAAGGCAGTATTCCTTTTCTGATAATCTTATTGGTTTGTGGTAGGATTGATTATCAATTATAGTATATAAAGAATCGAATCTGGAATAGGGTAATGTTGCAGAATCCTGAGGGACAGATAGTCCATAATTTTTCCCGATAGGAAATGTATCTGTTTTCTTTATATTATCATTGGTTACAACATTATTTTGTGCTGACAATCCGGTATGGGAAATTAGAATAAATATACTGAACAAGAGTATGAAATATTTCATTACTTATTTTTTTAGACTCTCTGTTAATACTGCACGTCCCTCTTTATCCGGGTCGTTTTTTACTTCACAATTATCATTCAATATCATTGTTTCTCCATTCTCCAAGGAAAACTCCGGCCAGTGAGGTAAAGATGCACAATTCGGATTACCTGTACGTGCAAAGTTAAGGAGTGAATCCGCCATTTTATACGATAGTTTCCGAGGTCTGGTCCCTCCTCCCGAATGTGTCAGCATCAGGTCAGTATTCAAAAACCAGAAAGAAATATCAAGACAATGAAAAGCGCGTATACGCCCGTCAAATAAAAAGGGTTCGAATCCAAACCATGCCATATATACAGGTGAATCCTGCTTTTTCTTAGCAATTGCCGATTCCACTACCGACATACGATTCGAATAAATCAATACAAGAACGTCAAACGGTTTTGCTGAAGGAAAATTACGTGAATATGCATCATATATAGCTTGTGCATTCTCTCCATATCGTTCCGAAAGTTTTTGAATCGCTTCTGTTCTGGTTATTTTTTCCTGAGCAGGATTATTTCTCTCCACTCCCCACTCGTGAAAAGTAGTACAGAAAATCATGGGTATATCGGGAGAGTCCGGATTGCTGAAAAATTCATCTTCGGGCAAATGAATTCCATCTCCTACGGGACCGAAACTTCCTCTTGCCATTCCCGCTCCTCCGCTCTCTTTTTCCATACGTGATGCTCCCTGGTAAGCAAGCTCCATATAATCTTTCCACGACATATCCTGTAATTTATCTACTTCCGATTCAGATAGTCCTGCTTCTTTTACAATATATTCTCCTAAGCGTTTCGAATAATCTTTATTATTAGCACGTATAGCCGAACCACTGAGCGAAACACCTTTATGGATAAGACCTTTTGTTTCGGGCATCGTTGCCAGCAAGCAAACCTTAGCTCCTCCACCAGATTGACCGATAATGGTGACATTGTTGGGATCTCCTCCAAAATTTTCAATATTGTCATGTATCCATTGCAAAGCGAAAACCATGTCCAATAATCCGGCGTTTCCCGAATTTTTATATTTTTCTCCGAAAGCAGACAAGTCGGTAAAACCAAAAACACCCAACCGATGGTTTATGGAGCAGAAAACAATGTTACCATAGCGAACGATATTTTCACCATGGTAACCATCCTGTTCGAAGCCGTTACCCCTTGTATATCCGCCACCGTGCAACCAGACAATCACCGGACGTTTTTTGCCGTCGGCAATTGCATTTGTCCAGATATTCAGAGCGAGGCAATTCTCGCTGATTTCATCGTAATTCCAATGGTCTACAAACATATCGTACGAAGTAGACGCACGGCTGTACACATCTTGCGGTGCACTGTTGCCGTAAAATACAGCCGGGCGGATGCCATCCCACTTTTCATGTTTCTGCGGAGGCATAAAACGGTTCTTTCCAGATGTTTCAGAAGCATACGGTATACCCAGAAATGTATATACCCCGCGAGAAATATATCCTTTCACTTTGCCGTATTCTGTATCGGCTATAGCGATATTTTCTCCGATTTGAATTTGCGGTTCATCTTCGGGAATGTTAGTATGATTCTGTGCCGGTAATGGAGACGTAACGGTGATAAATAATGCTGATGCTATCGTAACAGCCTTAATAAATACTTCACTTGTTTTATTCATAATTCTATTTGTTTATTTACCAGATGAAGGTTCCCACAGAACCGGGAGCGAGTGGTAGATTAGCGAAACGTCCGTTATATTGTACCTTAACTTGGTTACGAGACCAACTGTCATTAGCGACAATCAAAACAATCTTGCCTTCGGCAGTTTTAAAAGCTACATTCGGTAATACATCACTATGCTCCACAACCGTTGTACGACGCACTTCCGCCCGTTCTTCATCCTCAGTAATATCCACACCAGAGTCGAAAGGATGAGTTGATGAAATGCGTACAGAACCCGGGCGAACGAATTTGGACGCATGCGCTATTGTATAATAGGCTATATTTCGAGTCACATGGTCTCCATCGATAGTTATTGCACCCTGACACATCGAACAGCCTCCGTTATCGGTATGCGGGTCGTTTAGCGGGTTGGCTCCATAATTCCAGAGAACAACATTCTTACTCCAATTCCGAGTCACATCAATAAGAAGCCTTTTCACCGATAATGCAATATTTATTGTTCGGCTATCTGGTCTTTCGGTAAGCATCTGCTCTGTAAAATAAATATTTTTATCTGGTCTTGCCCAGTGTACGATACTCATACCGCTGAGATATCCCCGATAATGATGAAACGCAGAACCATCGACATATTGCGCTGTGATTGCATCACTTAAAATAGCTAAAGGATAATCGGGGCGGTCGCAATTATGGTCGAAAATAACAATCTTGGTCTCTATGCCTGCTTCTTTAAATGCAGGTCCGAGATGGTCCCTTACAAATTCATTATGCTCCTGCCAATACCACGGCATACTGGGAGTATTACGCGAGTTTAACGGTTCATTTTGTATAGTAACAGCATCAATATTTATTCCTTCTTTTGCCATTTGTTGAATGTATTTCACAAAATATTGTGCATATACATTGTAATATTCTTTCTTTAAAGCTCCTCCCTGTACATTATTATTCGTCTTCATCCATACAGGCGCAGACCAGGGTGATGCCATTATTTTTATATCAGGTACGATTTTCAATATTTCTTTCATTACAGGAATTACATCATCGTAATCATGTCCAAGATTGAATTTCTTTAATCTGGTATCTTTTTCTCCATCGGGAAGGTCGTTGTATGAATAGACTAAATTATTCAGGTCGGATGCTCCTAAGGTTAACCGGATATAACTGAATCCGACATTGTTCACATCATTCCTGAACATTTCTTTGAGAATATTTTCACGAGCATTTGCGCTCATGCGATTCAGATGAAACGCACTTCCTTCGGTCAAAGCGAAACCAAAGCCATCCATTATTTGATATTCCTGACGGTCATCAATTATGATAGGCAAGCCTTTTCCCTGCTCATCTCCGAAAGTTATCTTTTCGGATTGCTGCTGAAAAAGAGTATTCCGGTCAGGTGTAGTTATCCACGATTCTATTTGTTGTGCTTGTATGTAAATTGCATGTAGGGCTAATGCCAGTAAAAACAATTTTTTTAACGATATTAGATTTAACATTGTATTTATTTATTAAAAGTTTACATACAACAAATTTACTTTGGTAGGCAAACTTATGGTTATACAATGTCGCTGATTTGTTATACTATTATGAATATGCTAATATTTAATGAGCATTTGTTCAATTAATGTACGGTACTCGCTCGGAGTAGATCCTTTCTTTTTTTTGAAAATACGAATGAAATTGGATAAATTATTAAAACCGCAAAGGAAACATATTTCTGCTATGGAGTGCGTTGTTTCCGATAGCATTTGGCAAGCTTTTGCTATTCTCAGATTGATAACATAATCAATAAATGTACAACGGGTCTTCTTTTTGAAAAAATGGCTGAATGCAGATTCAGACATATTTACCATTTCAGCTACCTCACTTAACTTAATCTGATTCTCATAATTCTTTTCAATATAATCACATACTTTAGCGATACGACGGCTTTTAGATACTCTTACGATGGATTGAGAGTCATATATATTATCCATTAATACACTCCTGTCGGAAATAGAGAGATCATGAAGAATAGAAAAGAACTCCAATACTGTCTGGAAACCCTGCATCTTGGTTAATTTTAATATACGGTCTTTCATCTCCAACTGTGTTTTTTCTGAAAAACAGATACCTCGTTGAGCTTCATAAAGTAAGGCTTTAATCTGCGAGAATAGTCTTTTTTCTAGCATCGGAAAATTCAGTAGTTTTTCGGAAAACTGGATAGTCACCACATGATTGCCCTCTACAATTTCCCCTTGCCATGCGTGGGGGATATTCGGTCCTATCATTACCAAATCCAGAGTAGAGAATTCTTCCTCGGAATCTCCAACTATACGCTTCCCATATGTATCAATTACCAAATTAATTTCATAATCGGAATGATGGTGCACCGGATAATCGAATTTGGCGGACGGATGATTCAGAACAATGAACAAATCGTTATCAGACAATGGTGTAATCTCTTTTTGAATCTCTCGCATAAAGAAAGTTATTATAATGTGATATCATATACAAATGTAGAAATAAAATAAAAAAAGCAATAGTTAATTCAAAAAAGTACAACATTTCAATAAGATTGTATAATCATTAATACAACTTAACATATACTTTTGTAACATGAATATAAATCAATACCCATGGAAAATTTTTCAATCAGTACAGTAGATTTAATTATAGTAGTCTTATACATTATATTTATAATATGGTGGGGGCTTAAAAATGGGAAAAGTTCGGATTCCCAATCCTATTTTCTTGCCGGGCGGTCGATGCCCTGGTGGATTGTTGGCTTGTCATTATTCGCTGCAAGTATATCCAGTACGACATTAATTGGTCAGTCGGGGGATGCTTATGATACAGGGCTTGCTGTTTTCAATTACAATCTGACAGGGATAGTCGTAATGGTATTCTTTGCAGTATTTTTATTGCCTTTATATATAAGGTCTAAAGTTTTCACAATTCCTGAGTTTTTAGAAAAACGCTTTGATAAACGTTCCCGATTCTATTTTTCAGCAATATGCATTATTGGTAATATCTTTTTAGATGCAGCAGGCGCGCTATATGCTGCGGCCTTAATTATCAAATTAATATATCCAGCTGCTGATTTGCAGCTTATCATAATTATTTTTGCAGCCATAGCAGCCTCTTATACTATTCCGGGAGGGTTGTCTTCGGTAATAAAAACGGAACTAATACAGGCGATTATATTGATTATAGGTTCAATAATACTAACATTCTTCTGTTTCCAACAGGGAGGCGATTATTTTATCGACCTGTATAAGAATGGAGATATTCTGGCAAAACTTATTCGTCCGATGGATGATCCTGCCACTCCATGGCTGGGACTAATAGTCGGTATGCCTATCCTGGGTATATATTTCTGGGCGAACAACCAGACAATGGTACAACGCGTATTGAGTGCCAAAACGGTTGACGAAGGTCGTAAAGGTGTTATGCTGAACGGATTTCTTACGATGGCAACTCTATTTATAATAGCTATACCCGGACTTATTGCCAGAGGATTGTTCCCGGGACTCGACCGTCCGGATATGGTATATCCGACCATGGTAATTAACTTAATGCCGATCGGTTTGTTGGCTATTATTTTAGCTGCTTTGTTATCCGCATTGACATCTGCTCTAAGCGCCATTTTAAATTCGACATCTACCTTATTTACAATGGACTTTTATTCTCACTTCAACAAGAATGCCGATTCCAAAAAACTGGTAAAAGTGGGAAAAATAGCTTCATTAGTTATCATTGTCTTGGCTGCAATATGGGCTCCACAGATCGGTAAATTCGGCTCATTATTAAAATACTACCAGGAGATGCTATCATACATTTCACCTCCAATTGTGGCAGCGTTCCTTCTGGGTATATTCAGTAAAAGGGTAAACGGAAATGGTACTTTCATTGGGCTGATAAGCGGGTTGGCGATAGCGGTACTGATGCTGTTCTTCCGGCAGGAAATTTTCGGTAACATGCACTTCTTGCTTGTGGTTCCGTTTCTGCTCAGCGCGAGTATGTTAATTATGTATTTTACAAGCCTGATGAGTCCGGCGCCTGCCTATGGAAAGTTGGTTGATACTACTTTTCGGAAAAATGATCTAGTTGCGGAGTTCAGAGATCTTAGAGGGAATGCGTGGTATAAAAGTTATTTAGGATGGACAATACTTTTGTTAGGGCTGAGTGCTATTCTTTGGGTCGTATTTTGTTAGTCAATTAATTAAAAATCAATATAATAAAACTTTAATTTATGAAATTGAAAAAATTTCAGGGAAACCCTATTGTGTCTCCCAACGAGAAAAATGACTGGGAATCATTAGTGACATGCAATCCGGGAGTATACTATGACAACGGAACTTTTTACATGCTCTATCGTGCTGCAGGTAATGATGAAGAACATGTAATCCGATTAGGATTGGCGACGAGTAAAGATGGCTTTCATTTCGAAAGAGCTTCGGATGAACCAGTCTTCGGACCTGGAGCAAACAATTTCGACTCAGGTTGTGTGGAAGATCCGCGTATAGTTAAACTCGATACTGAATATTATGTAACATATGCATACCGCCCCTTTCCTCCAGGGCAATATTGGAAATTTGCTCATGATGTGGTAAAAGTGCCTAAAGTGGGTGCTAATGCACCTGCAGCAATTGCTAAAAATTTGGGAAATACGGGACTTGCTGTTACTACTGATTTTAAAAGTTTTCGTCGCTTAGGACGTTTGACCTCCCCGGTTTTGGATGACAGGGATGTAATAATCTTCCCTGAAAAGATAAATGGGCAATATGTATTGATGCATCGGCCAAAGCAATATATAGGAGAAAAATATGGCGTAAAATACCCTTCTATCTGGCTCAAATTTTCTGATGACTTATTAGACTGGGAGGACAAAGAAAGCCATTTGCTCTTAACCGGTATTGAAGGCTCATGGGAAGAAAAAATAGGAGGAAGTACCCCGCCTTTGAAAACAGAATATGGTTGGTTGGTTATTTACCATGGTGTTGAAAACGGAGGTTTGGGTTACTATAGGGCGGGTGCTATCCTTTTAGATTTAGAAAATCCATTGAAGATAATTTCAAAAGCTTCGGATTTCATCCTTGAGCCGGAATACGACTACGAGATTGAAGGGTATTACAGAGGGTGCGTATTTCCGACAGGAAATGTAATTGTAGATGACACATTATATGTGTATTACGGAGGTGCAGATAAATATGTAGGTGTTGCAACATGCAATATCCATGATTTTATCAAAACATTCAAAAAAGTATAACAAATCAGCAGGATTGGTAAATTTTTATTCATTGTTTCCCTATACTTTTGTTTTGTTAACTAGTTATAAATAATATTTAATAAAACTAATCACATGAAGAAACCTAAAGCCCAAAAAATGTCTATGGGTCTTCTATCCCTTAAAATGTTTTTTATATGTTTTTTGTTGGGTAGTTTTTGTACGGTACAGAGTGCCGTAAATCAAGATCCTGGAAAAATAACAGTCTCCGGTACTGTTATAGATACTAAAGGAGAGCCTCTTATCGGGGTGTCTGTCGTACTGAAGAATGCTGCTGCACATACTGGGACTATTACAGATATAGATGGTAAGTATTCTTTACCCAATATTCTGTCAAATGGAACATTGGAGTTCTCCAGTATTGGAATGACGAAGCAGGAAATCGCTATTAATAACCGAACAACGATTGATGTAACTATGCAAGATGATGCTATTTTGCTCGGAGAAACAGTGGTAATCGGTTATGGTTCGGTAAAGAAAAGCGATTTGACCGGATCTGTAGCTAGTATTAAAACCAATGTTATAAGTGATATTCCAGCTAATTCTGTGGAGGGTCTTTTACAAGGGCGTGCTGCCGGTGTACAGGTAATCAACTCTTCTCAAGATCCGGGTTCGGGATCGACTGTGCGCATCCGAGGAAATAGCTCATTACGCGGATCTAATTCTCCTCTGATTGTTGTTGACGGCTTCCCATTGGGTGATGCCGGAGACCTAAAACAGATCAATACAGATGATATCGTTTCAATGGAAGTATTAAAAGATGCTTCTGCATCAGCTATATATGGATCTCGAGGAGCAAACGGTGTAATTATAGTTACTACAAGAAGAGCAAAAAAAGGAACCACAGCGGTTTCAGTAAAACAGCAGCTAACTTTTTCTGAGTTTTCTTCAAAACTAGATTTATGGAGAGATCCCGTACTAATGGCGATGTTGAATAACGAGAGCCGTATTAATGGCGGTGAACAACCTCTTTATATCGGCGCAGTGAATTCGGCCGGGGTTTATTATCCTTCAATAGAAGAGTTGCAAACTACATGGACTACCAATACGCGTTGGGATGATCTTGTATTCAGAAATCCAGTGTCAAATAATACTACAATTTCTGTAGCCAGTTCGAACGAAAAGACAAGTTTCAACTTGAGTGCTAATTACTATACTGATCAGGGTATGTATAAAAAAGATGACTATTCGAAGGGCGGATATAATCTGAATGTCGAACATTATATTTACAGTAATTTTAAAATACGTGCTTCTAATATCCTATACTCGGGAAATAGAGACAATCATGGTGGGCTTGCCTATTGGAGAAATCCGATCTATCCTGTTTATAACGAAGATGGAACATACTACCAAACTACAGCTACGGACTACGATCATCCTATTGCCCTGCGTGAACTTAGAAAAAATAAAACAAAGATGTTAGATGTTATTTCATCGGCAGCATTAGAGTGGCAGATTCTTCCCGAACTTAAATTAACCAGCCAGATAAACTATAAATATGGAAAGTCTACTAACGACCAATATTTACCAAAAAAATACACACAGGCCGGAAATGAAAATAAAGGAAGAGGAATTATAGGGAATACAGAAGGACAGAATTTTGTTTCTGAGACATTTGCCAACTATTCCAAAATATTCAATGATAAACATGAATTTGACGTTATGGCAGGTCATTCTTTCGAATGGTATCAATATAGAGATTCCTATCTGACAGCCAGTGGTTTTGTCAACGAGTCTTTAGGAAATGAAAACATGGGAGCAGGTGAACAAGCTAAAAACTTATTATCAAATGGATATTCTAAGAGTAAGCTCCTTTCTTATATGGGACGCCTTAACTATACTCTTGACAATAAATACTTGGCCACTCTAACTTTCCGTGCCGATGGCTCGTCCAAATTCGGTAAAAATAATAAATGGGCTTATTTCCCATCAGGAGCATTAAGCTGGAAAGCACACGAAGAAGATTTTGTGAAGAACTGGAAACTATTCGATGAATTGAAATTCCGTCTAAGTTATGGTATATCGGGTAATCAGGGTATCAGCCCTTACCAAACATTAAGCCGTTATGGAACAACCAAATATTACAATGAAGGAGAATGGCTGACAGCTATCGGTCCTGGTTATGTATCGGGAAGTGCAGGACAAGATGGTATTTATAAAGTCTGGAGCGGTATTCCCAATCCTGATCTGAAATGGGAAACAACATCCCAGTGGGATCTTGGTATCGATATGGCTTTCTTCAATAGAAGATTAACGGCTACCTTTGATATTTATAATAAAGAAACATCAGACTTACTACGAGAAAGAAACCTTGCATTATCTTCAGGATATGACCGTATGTGGGTAAATGATGGCAAAATACGCAACCGTGGGTTTGAAGCAACATTCAATGGTATCATAGTGGATACAAAGGATTGGGGATTCGATGCGACATTTATCTTCTCAATGAATCGCAATAAAGTTTTGGATTTGGGTAGTAGCCTCGAATCTGGATTGATAACCGATCCTCGTACAGGAATGCAATATGAGGTGATTGGAAACCTCCGTGAACAATATCGTGCGTATACCAATATCCTGGCTATCGGGCAACCTATCAATGTTTTCTACGGATACAAAACAAATGGCATTATACAAACCTTACAAGAAGGGCTTGATGCAGGACTTACAGGAGATTATGCACAACCTGGAGAATTCAAATATCTTAACATCTATGACGGGGATGGCACAAAAGGTGTTATAAATGAGAATGATAAATGTATTATTGGAGATCCTAATCCTGATTTTACGGCCAGCCTAAACCTTGCTTTCCGCTGGAAAAATTTTGATGCCAGTATATTTCTGAATGGTGTTTTTGGCAACGATGTATTGAATACAAAAATGTTTGGAGATCCGCATAATGCAGCCTTCCGTTGGACACTTGATAATCCGACCAATAAATACCCAAGACTAAGAAGTAACCGTCAAACAATGTTATCAGATTATTGGATAGAAGATGGTTCTTTTGTAAGAATACAAAATCTCACAGTAGGGTATACATTTAAATTACCAAAACAAAAAGTTTTTGCTGAAAGAGCTCGTCTATATATGAATGCTTCCAATTTATATACATTTAGCAAATTCGACGGATATGATCCGGAAGTAGATCAAACCGGTATATACGCAGGTGGTTATCCTCGTCTGAGAAAATGGACTGTTGGTATTGATATAACATTCTAAAACTAATAATCATGAAAACAAAAATAAAATTTTTATTAATGTTCTGCTTCATTATGGGCTTTACAGCCTGTAATCTGGATGAAGATCCTTACGGATTCTATTCTGAAGATAACTTCTACAAAAGTTCAGAAGATGCAAAAGCTGCTATCAATTATGCATATGCAACACTTACATATTTGGAATATTCTCGAGCACTAGTTTTTCTCGGGGATATGCCTACCGAAATTATGACGACAAAATCCGATGCTGCAACAGACAATCAATCCTTGAATTTGTGGAAAACAGACAATTTCAATACTAATGGCACTTTGATGAATTTCTTCAAATATTCATATATTGCTATCAACCGTGCGAATGCGGTTATAAAAAAGCTTCCTGGTACTGATATGCCGGATGATTTAAGAAACCAATATATGGGAGAGGCTTACTTTTTAAGAGCTTATAATTACTATTATTTGTCATGCAACTTTGGGTTAGTTCCTATTCACAAAGGAGTAGTAGAGACTTTGGACCAGACTTCAGCTCCACTAGCTGCTAGTATGGATGAATTATATGATTTCATAATAGAAGATTTAAAGTTGGCAGAAGAGTTGATGCCTGTGTATTCTACTCCAACTATGGGACGTGTAGATAAGGTTGCAGCACAGGCTTTATTAGCAAAGACATATCTTACTATTGCTTCGGGCAAAGAAAATGGTGTATTGCTTTTTAAAGACATGAACAAGGATGTAAACTCTATGTACGAAGAAGCCAAAAAGTATGCAGGACGCGTCATGGGATTTGATCCGGCTTATCCTCAACACACTTATGGATTCGAAAATGATTTACTGAAAATTTATGATATAGATAATTTTAACGGTAAAGAAAACATTTTCCTAATGTCAATGGATCGGACGGGAGAAAGTGAAGGACAATATTCCAAAATATCGAAAATGTATATTCCTTATATTGATGGCGCAACGATCTGGCTGAAACAGGGTGATTCAAATGAATATATTAAATCGCATGACGGATGGGGCGAATATCGTACCGAAATAGGATTTTACAATAGTTATGATAATGATGACAAGCGTAAGACAGACCTTATCGTTAATAAGATTTATAGTGAAGATGGAACACTGAAAGCGGAGTGGACTCCGACAGGTGGAAAAATTCCATATCCTTTCTGCCGTAAATTTATCGACCCCAAATTTGACGGAGATAAAACGAGCACACGTCCCTATCTAATTCGTTATTCTGAGATAGCGTTAGCCTATGCAGAAGCTGCCGGGCCAACATCGGAGGCTTATAGCGCTGTTAATTTTATACGTAATCGCGCCGGACTTGGAAACTTAATTTCTGGACTTAACACTAGTGATTTCAGAGAGGCTGTGTACAAAGAACGTAAATATGAGTTGGCTTTCGAAGGTGCATATTTATACGACTTAAGGCGCCTTAACCGTATAAAAGATATTCAGGAAGTGAAGAATATGGGATTGAATGAAAGCCAATATACTTTTTACCCTATTCCTCAATCTGAGATTAATTTGAATCCAAGTTTAAGACCTTAATTAAATTTAGAGATCATGAACAAAGTATTAAAATATAGTTTATTTGTAATTTTTGCTATCCTTACCCAATCTTGTGTAAAGGATATGCAGGACGACTTGAATGAGGGTGGCTGGAGCAATGACCGAATGGTTTTGGATATAAAATTAAAAAATCAAGTTGGAAAAGCCGAGATAGCCAGAATAGACGATGCTTCGGGCGAAATAGGATTGTCGTTAAATATAGATGCAATTGAAGATCTTTCTAAAGTAGAGCTAGAAAAATTACAACTATCGTATGATGCCAAAGCATCAATAAATATTGGTGGCTCATTAGATTTTAGCAATGCTGAAAGAAGTACAATTCTTACAATAACTTCTGCTACAGGGCTAGTACGTGAGTATAAAATATATGCAACTGAATTCAGGGAAACTGTAATAGGCACCTGGGCTATCAACGATCTAATTGTTTACGGAGGAACAGGTCCGGAATATGGAGGAGGAGCAGTTCTCCAACTACAAAGTAAATCGTGGTGCTGGTCTGATAATTATGCACCTAAAACAGAATGCGACAATATCCTGACTTTCACAATGGATCAAATTACAGATGAGGGTAATACTTCGGGGATTTGTATCAATAATGCAGGATCGGATGGAAAATATGCAGACTTTATTTTCCAAGGTTCCCAGAACAAAGATAATCCCGGTGTTGATTTAGACCTGAAACATTTTTATCGTCAAATACCGGAAGGCGAGAGTCGTTGGACACGCAACTATGCACTTGGAACTATTTCATTTACTGCTGAAGATGGAACAGTAACCACCGGAGTATTGGAAAACGCGGGAACATATGATTTAGGAAATGGAAAATCTGTAACTGTTAATAATAATGCTTTTTCATTTAACCTGAATGGTACGGATGACTGGGATAATATTTACAGCGATTTTGATAAATTTGCCAAGAAAGCACGTAAATATTACATAATGATAACTAAACAATAATCATACGGGCAGATAAGCCTTCGGGTTTATCTGTCCATATTTTATAAACAATGAAAAAAGGTTTGTTTTTATTTCTCTCAGTTCTCGTTCTATCTTGTTCCCAGAAAGAGCCGGATGCAGTAATTTCCATTGATATAAATACCCTCATAAACGATTCTTATATAGGGAATGGAGCACAATGGGACCCATACCAACTGGATTACGGTAACGGCAGGCTGGAAATATCCGAAGCCGACTGGAAAAAGCTGTATGACAGGCTCGACTTTATGCGTCCGCAGTTTATCCGCATTATGGTAAATACCTCTTCATTTCTGGATGACGGAGAATTTACTCCCGGAAAAGGTATGGAAACATTATCGAAAATGCTGGATTACTGCCAGAGTCGAAATGTAACAGTAATGTTCGGGGATTGGGGATGGAGTGTAATCAATACCCGTGAAGCAAAGATTAACGATAAGAACATGAAACATGCGGCCGAACTAGTCGACTACCTTATCAATGAAAAGGGTTATACATGCATCAAATACTACAATCTGATAAACGAACCAAACGGCGACTGGTCATCAACAAATACAAGCTATTCCTTATGGGCTTCAGCTATAAAGCAACTTCATAAGAATATGGAAACTTTAAAGTTGAATGACAAAGTTGACATTGTAGGACCCGATGTCGCTATATGGGGTAAGGACGAAGCATGGTGGATAGACAGCACAGCCGTACAGCTAGGCGATATGGTCGGACTGTATGATATTCATACTTACCCATCTAAGATAACCGTTAATTCAGGAGAATATACGGATATTATCAAAGCTTATAAAAACAGTGTACCGGAGGGGAAAAAGATAGTAATGGGAGAAATCGGCTTCAAATTTGTCGAAGAAGCCGATTCACTTTACAATCAGGATAATATCCGCCGTGCAAAAGCCAAAAAACATGCTTCACTTGAAGATTCACAGATGTTCGTTTACGATTATATGTACGGAACGGATATGGCAGATGCCTTATTCCAGACTATCAACAGCGGATATTCGGGTTCAGTGGTATGGATGCTCGACGATGCCATGCACTCCAATGAAGCTCCCGATAAATTGAAAATATGGGGATTCTGGAATATATTTGGAGAAGAACAGTTTGGAGCTGAGGAAGAGAATGTACGTCCATGGTATTATGCTTGGTCGTTGTTGAGCAAATATATTCCTGCTAAATCTAAAATCTATATGAGTGATATTATGGGTGATAACAACGTAAAATCGGTAATATCGGGAAAAGACGGTAAATATATGCTCGCCATAGTAAATGTTTCAAAAGAAAAGAAAGAGATAAAGCTGGAAAGTTCGAATATGCCTGAATTAACGGGTTGCAAGAAGTTCGTTTATGCTGATGGTACATTGAAAACAGAAGGTGACTATTTACTTTTACCGAATGAAGAGAATCTGAAATTGAATCTCTCAAAAGGAGAACAGTTCACAATGCCTGCTGAATCACTCATTGTTTATACAAATTTTGATTATTAATAGATGACCGATATGAAAATAAAAAATATAATAAAGGCTATTGCATTAAGTATGGTTGTTTTGTCCTGCTCCGCACCCAAAGAGGAATTACAGATTACGGTTAGTTCCGATATTATCAATGCTGACTATATCGGAAACGGAGTCGAATGGGACCCGTATGATGAAGCTGAAGCATGGGGTTCATCCATATCCGAAGCAGATTGGCAAAAGCTTTTCAAACGGCTAGATTTCATGCGGATGGGATATGTGCGGTGTATGATAAACAGCCCTTTCCGTTATTATGATGCAGAAACAGGCAAATATGATAAAACACGGAATATAGAATCGCTTTCGCGCGTATTGAAATATTGTACCGATAATAACATTACCGTTATGTATGGAGAATACAATCCTCCGACATGGGATATGAAAGTCGACCAAAAATGGGTGGATATGTCTGTCGATTACCTCAATTATCTGGTCAATGACCTTGGATTTTCATGTATCAAATATTTCGTGATTTTCAACGAACCCGATGGTGACTGGGCCTCTACGAACGGCGATTATGAATTATGGAAATCTATGTTGCTCCGTTTTCATACTAAGATGAAAGAATTCCCCGGATTGAGTGAGAAAGTGAAATTTGCAGCACCAGACGCTGTCATGGATTTTAAAAATCCGGCATCTGCTTATGACGCTATAGGCTGGGTAAAGCAAACAGCTAACGATGTAGACTCTATTGTCGGTTTGTATGACTTACATGCTTATCCGGGGCAATACGAAGTGCGTTCGGGTAAATATGTCGATATTCTGGCACGGCACAAAGAATTTGTTCCGAAGGATAAAAAAATCGTTTTAGGTGAAGCGGGATATAAATACTGGCGTGAGGCAGACTCTTTACTGATGAAAGAATATAACCGCCGAACAGAAGGGCACCCGTTTACGAAAGGAAGCGATTCTAACATGCTGGTCTACGATTACTTCTATGGGCTGGATATGCCTCTTCTCTGTATGGAGGTAATGAACGGCGGTTATTCGGGTATTGCAGCATGGATGCTGGATGATGCTATGCACAGCAGTGGCGATTCAGGCAAAACGGAAGATATCAAATTGTGGGGAATGTGGAATATTCTGGGAGAAGAGGTATTCAACGATCCATCTCAAGAAGAAATCCGTCCGTGGTATTATACATGGTCGCTTATGTGCCGCTATTTCCCTTCCGGAACTAATATTCTGAAAACAACAATAGACCGCACTCAAGGAATCTATATGGTTGCTGGCGAACATAATGGAAAGCATGTCTTGGCTGCTGTAAATATTGGAGAAACTGATAAGAATCTGAGTATATCTTTACCGGTGGAACTCCAAGATGTTTCAAAATATTTATACGAAGAAAACAATATGAAGAAGAATGAAGATGGACATCCGGTTCCGAGTGAAACTCGTTTAAATATTGGTAAAGAATACAAAACAATTCTTAAAGCACAAAGCTTTATTTTATTAACGAATATGGACTAAAAATGAATATTATGAAACAAAAATATAGTTTATTATTTGCACTGGTTGCGATTCTGTTTACAAATTGTACAGATGTGGATGATGTTCCGGCTCTGTATCCGGAATATGAAGAAGTAAAAGAGCTTTCAATAGTTGACAAAAATGCCACAACCGAAACTAAAGCTTTATATTCTAATTTATGGGCTATACAGTCCAAAGGTTTTATGTTCGGTCATCATGATGACCTGTGGTATGGTCGCAAATGGTATAATGAAGAAGGTCGTTCGGATACTAAAGATGTGTGTGGTGATTATCCGGCAGTTTTCAGTTTCGATGTTTCGGAAATAATGGATGACCGCTATCAGAACGCAGCAAACGCTATCCGCAGAAAAGTTGCTATCGAAGCATATAATAGAGGTGAAGTATTGACAGCATCTATGCACCTAAATAATCCATTGACAGGAGGTGATTCATGGGACAATTCTAATAAAAATGTAGCTAAAGAGATACTTACAGAAGGTAGTGAAACAAATGTGAAATTCAAACTGTGGCTTGACCGCTTGGCTGATTTTGCTTTAAACCTGAAAGGTTCCGACGGTAAGAATATTCCCGTTATTTTCCGTCCGTTCCACGAACACACACAAGGCTGGTCATGGTGGGGAAGTTCCTGCACTACACAGGAGGAATTTATCGCCTTATGGAAATTTACCGTAAACTATCTTCGCGACACGAAAGGCGTACATAATTTCATCTACGCAATTTCTCCTCAGATAGATTCTGTTCAGGGACGTGATAACTTCCTATTCAGATGGCCGGGCAATGATTATGTGGACTTTTTGGGAATGGATGCCTATCATGGACTCAATCCAAATACATTCACCTCAAATCTGTTTACTTTGTCACGCCTTTCGAAAGAATTGAAAAAACCTTGCGGAGTTACTGAAACAGGAGTTGAAGGAATACAACGCGGAGGTGTACCTGAAAAGAATTATTGGACACAACAGATACTTACTCCAGCATCAGGACAATTTATCAGCTTGATTGTTATGTGGCGTAACGCTTATGATCCGGGTGAGAGTGGAAAACATTTCTATTCAGCGTTTAAAGGGCATGCTTCAGAGAAGAACTTTATAAAAATGTATGATAGCCCGGTTTCGTTCTTTTCAGGAGATTTACCCAATATGTATCAGATGGCAGAGGGGTTGACAGTGAATTAATTCCCATTATTACAGATTCTTGAAAATATTCTTAAGTTTGCACAACATTTTTTGTTATGCAAACTTTTTTCATACATCATAATAAATCACAATGAGAAAAACCATTATCATTATTGCTTTTCTGGGCTTGTTTTTAGCTGATGTATACAGCCAAAATTACATACTGAAAGAAAATATTTCCTATATCTCATCGGACGAGAAGGATGAATATCGGAGAGAACGTTGTAAACTGGATGTATATTATCCTGAGGGAGAGACAGATTATCCGACTATAATATGGTTTCACGGCGGTGGATTGGAAGGTGGCGAAAAAGGTATTCCCCTCGAATTGAAAGAAACGGGTGTAGCCGTGGTTGCAGTAAACTACCGTCTCAGTCCGAAAACTAAAAATCCGGCTTACACAGAAGATGCTTCGGAGTCTGTCGCATGGGTTTTTAATCATATTGCGTCCTATGGCGGAAACACGGACAAGATATTTGTATCGGGACATTCTGCCGGAGGTTATCTAGCACTAATGGTTGCGCTGGATAAATCTTATCTGCAAAAATTAGGTATCGATGCGGATAAAATTAAAGGGGTGATTCCGATAAGCGGACAAACAAATACGCACTATACAATCAAGAAAGAAAGGGGACTTTCGTTCGATATTCCTTATATGGACGAATATGCACCCATTACACATGCGCGGAAAGATGCTCCACCCATACTGTTAATCACAGGGGATAGAAACATGGAACTTCCTGCTCGTTATGAAGAGAATGCACACTTAGATGCTATATTAAGGTCAGTAGGAAACAAAGATGTAAAACTTTACGAATTACAGGGTTTTGACCATGGAAATGTGTATGCCCCGGGTTGTCTGCTAATGCTGAACTGGATAAATAAAATGAATTAAGACAAGTTATAAAAAAACGAAAAGAGGCTGTCCCAAAAGCATTTTTATCTCTCTGAGATTTGAGTATTTGAAAACAGTCTCAGATACAGACCCGAAGAAAAACGTATAAAAAAGAGGATGTTCTGACTTTTGGGACAGCCTCTTTTACATTTATGAAAAGTTAATGTAGGCAATCTTTCAGAGAAATGACTTTTATTTGGTTCTTAAAATCTTCCATTGATAATTCTGTTTTTACACTAATTGGTTTTTCCTTATTCGGCAACAAATCAAAATAGTTGTCTTCAAAGAAATTGTCGATTCCATCCACTGATAAATATACTGCTCTTGCGAACTTATCACTATTCAAGGTTATTTCATACCCATTGTCTATGGCTTGTATTTTGTATGTGATATTTGCTTCAGGCAGGTTTATCTCTTTCTGATTGAGAAGAAAATAATTATTGCTGTATTGCTTATTGTTATCATCGATGAAATCCGCTACTACGACAATTTCATTTTTAGCTTTACCTTTCATCAGTTTAACTATTGTTTCCGAATAAACCTTAGTACTTGCATTTGCAGGTATATTGATGGATTTAATCTCTTCTGAAATTACACGACCATCCAATGTCATCACGGAAATATGCAATTTACCTTTGGTATTTTTCAGCCTGTCTGAAACAATGTATATATCCAGATTATCGTCTTTTAAAATAGGCGAAACAAGTATATCTTTAAACGCTTCACGGGTAAAATAATGCTGGGCTTTCCAACGGCCATAATAATCCCGGCTTGCCCATGAAGCCACAGGCCAGCAATCGTTATGTTGCCAGAACAATGAGCCCATGCAATATCCCATATCACGGCGGTGCGCTTCCATGGCTATTTTCATGGCATCTCCCTGCAAAACCTGACTCATATAAAGGAAAGACTGAAAATCCTTTGGTTGTCCATATTCATTTATCAGGCATTTTTCAATGGTCTGATTGGCATGTGCCCCGCCCCTTTGATGCGACATCATCACTTCAGAAGTGATATTCCAATCCTTTTCTTCGGGAGCATACAGTTTTACAGTAGCCCATTCGGGGAACGACTGAAAACCATATTCGCTGAAATAACGGCTCTTTTCGTCATTATAAGTGCTTATAGGAAGCCCTTTCTGCCATGTATCCCAATAATGCATATCGCCATCGGTCTTGTCCCTTCTTCCGTCTATATCGGTAAACGGAGAAGAAGGCGTATAGCTTGACATCGGGTCGTATTCTTTTACGACATCGGGCAGAACGACAAAATACTGGTCATAAAACTGCTTCCATATAGTTTCCGCAATTTTTGGGTCTTTTGCTGTATAATTCCTTTCCCACCCCCAAATTTTCCATGCATCGAGACATTCGTTGTTCCCGCACCAGATGGCTATGGAAGGATGGTTACGTAATCTCTTTACGTTGTCTATCGCTTCCTGCCGGATATTTTCCAATAATTCGCCCTCAGCAGGGTAAAGACTGCAAGCAAACATAAAGTCCTGCCAGACCATGATACCGTATTCATCGCAAAGTTCATAGAAGTAATCGTCTTCATAAATACCGCCTCCCCATACGCGGAGCATATTCATATTGGCATCTACTGCATCCAGAATAGTCTTCTGGTATATATCTTTTGTAACCCGCGGAAGGAAAATATCACAGGGTATATAGTTCGCTCCTTTCGAGAAAACAGGGACACCATTCAATTCGAAATAAAAGCTTTTACCGAATTTATCCGGCTGTCTAACAAGCATAACAGAACGTATTCCTATTTTTTCACTTTTATTGTCAATCGTCCTGTTGTCTATCGATACCTTTACATTGAAAGTGTAGAGATGAGGTTTGCCTAATCCGTTCGACCACCATAATTCAGGGTTTTTCATAGTGAAGTTCAACTTCACTTTATTTATCCCTTTTTGGATATTTACGACTTCAGAAGACAATACTTTTCCCGACTGCTCATCTGTTATTTCCACTTTTGCGGAAGCTATGTCTTTGTCTCCTACTATTTCCAATACGGTTTCGATATCCGCATTCTTAGCAGAAACATTTTTCTGGATATAATGAACGTTATCAATACGAAGTCCGTCCCATGCCTCCACAAATACAGGACGCCAGATGCCGGAAGTAACAAGACGGGGCCCCCAGTCCCATCCATAATGATATCCTGCTTTGCGGGCAAATACGCTTAATCTCCGGTCGAAAAGTCCGCCGTTCTCTGATTGGTCGTTTATAGCTTCATACTGAAAAGGCAAAGCTTCCCATTTTGGCATATCGACCTTTATAGGTGAATGAAAGTATATCTTAAGCTTATTATCTTTTTGGTGGATTATATTTTTCACATCCACACGCCATTCCCGAAACATATTATTTGCTTCGAGTATCTTGGTTTCGTTGAGATAAACATCGGCATAAGTATCCAATCCTTTAAAGTACAAATCAATATTCTCTTTTCGGAAAGTCTCATCATCTATATGGAAGGTGGTTTCATAAATCCAGTCTTCCTTATCCACCCATTGTGCTCCTCTCTCATTCAAGCGAAAAAAAGGGTCTTCCAGGATACCGTTATCCATCAGGTCGGTATGCACAACACCGGGAACAGTAGCAGGATACCAGTTGTTTAATCTTGCCTGTTTAAATTTCCATTCCGATTTTATCTCCGTTAAAATCGGAGAAGCTTGCAGATTATTTAAAATTAATATCGTTGACATAATCATAAGTAGTATTGTTGTTATTCTTTTCATATGTATATATTTAGTTGATTATTTCAAATTTAGTATTGATAACATTTTCACTGCTTCCCCCTACAAATAATTCGAATTGTCCAGATTCAACAACCTTTTGCATATCTATATTCCAAAAAGCAAGTTTGGATACAGGGATTTCAACTTTAACTTTCATTGTTTTTCCAGCTTGAAGATTTATACGGTCAAAATGTACTAGTTCTTTTACTGGTCTTATAATATTTGCTACTATATCACGGAAATAAATCTGTATAACTTCAGTAGCATCATATTTCCCCGTATTGGATAAATCAAAAGAAACTTCCAGAGTATCATCTTTTTTGATCTTATTGTGTGACAATTGGAGGTTGGAATAAATAAATGTAGTATAAGACAATCCATATCCGAATGGATATAAAGGGTCTTTTCCTGCATCCAGATAGTAAGATTTGTTACCCAATGAGGTTTGTTCAGCTTCTATAGGTATTTGGTATAATGTTGTTTCATTGCCATCGGCAGGTCTTCCGGTATTGTTATGATTATAATATATTGGTATCTGCCCCACATTTTTAGGAAATGTTACAGGTAATTTTCCTGATGGAATAACTTTTCCTGTCAATAGACTAACTAATGCCGGTCCTCCCATCGTTCCCGGATGGAAAGAGTATAATACAGCATCAGATAGAGCAACTTCTTTTCCTATTGATAAAGGACGCCCCGCCATAAAAGTCGTTACAAGAGGTTTTCCTGTATTCGCCAGTTCTTCAATGAGTGCTGATTGGGCTCCTAGTAAATTTAAAGTTGTCAACGAATGAGCTTCGCCGGAAAGTATAGCTTCTTCACCTACAAAAGCTAATATTACATCAACCTTTTTGGCTAATTCAACGACTTTACTAAAATTGTATTTACTTGTATCGCGGGAGATAGACAGCGCAGGTTCGTATATTATTTCTATTATATGTCCGGACTGTTCTTGTAACGATATTAATGGAGTTCTTGTATATTTTTTGTCTCCGTCGAATACCCATGTTCCCAATTGATCATGTGGTGCATTTGCCATTGGACCTGTAACAAGAATCCTCTTAATATTATTCATATTCAATGGCAAAACATTATTTTCATTCTTCAGTAAAATTGTACTTTGCTCGACTGCCTCCTGTGCAGCTTCTAAATGAGATTCAGCATAGTATATTTCTTCTCTTTCATCTTGTATGTACGGCTGTTCAAAAATACCTAATTCAAATTTTATCCTTAGTATATTTCTTACAGCATTATCTATGTCTGAAAGGGATACTTCTCCCTCTTTTAATAATTGAGGTAGATGATTGATATATGTTTCACTGACCATTTCCATATCTAATCCCGCATTAACGGCTTTCATTGCGGCTTCTTTCCCGTTTTTGCAATAACCATGCTTTGCCATTTCAATGACTGATGCCCAATCAGATATAACAAAACCATTGAATTCCCATTCATTCCTTAAAATATCAGTTAATAAGAACTTACTGCCCGATGCCGGAATCCCATCATTATCATTGAATGAAGTCATTATTGTGGCCACTCCGGATTGGACTGCTTCTTCGAAAGGACGCAGATATAGATTTCGCAATCTTCTTTCCGACACAAAAGTTGAATTATAGTCTCTTCCTCCTTCAGCAGCACCATAAGCGACAAAATGTTTTGCACATGCCAAAATACTACGAGGATTATGAAGACTGCGACCCTGAAATCCTCTGATAGATGCTTTACCCATTTCTGAGACTAAATAAGGATCTTCTCCAAAACCTTCAGCTATTCTTCCCCAACGTGGATCGTGAGTAATATCAATCATTGGGGCAAATGTCCATCTTATTCCTGCTGCAGAAGCTTCTGTCGCAGCTATCTGCGAACTTTTCTCAACAATTTCCGGATTGAATGTAGCAGCTTGACCTAATGGTATAGGAAATATAGTTTTAAATCCATGTATTACATCTCGTGCATTAATTAATGGGATGCCGAGACGTGATTCTTCAACAGCTATTTTTTGTATTTCGTTAAAAAGATTGGGATCAGTTATACTCATTACTGATCCGACATGACCTTTTTCAGTTTCTTCTTTTAGCTTATTCCAGTCTTCACAATGCAACTGGTTCATCTGACCTATTTTTTCTTCCAAGGTCATTTGTTTTAATAAAGCCTCTATTCTGTATTCTATATTAACTTGAGCAAATAAGTTACCGAATAAGAAATAAGTAGCAATAATGGTAAAAAGTTTCTTTTTCATAATACTTATATAAATAGTACAAATCTATTAATAACTTAGATTTAAGAATTATACAATATAATTGAAGGATTATACTATTTTGAAATAACTCTTCTTTAACATAAAGAGCAAAGCTGATATTTCGGCTTTGCTCTTATATTTTTGCAATTAGGATGTAATTACTTTATGAAAAACTTTTTTGAAACTATATCGTTGCCTCGTACGACCTGAACTCCTATTATTTTATTACTACCAAGATGGTCGAGGTTAAATTCTGTGTTTTGATTTTTTATTTTCTGATTGGATAATATACGACTTGTCGATACATCAACTATTTGCATAGTTGCATTTTTGTATTCATTTTTTATGTTAACTTTCAGTATACCTCCGCTAACAACAGTTATTTCAATATCATCTACTATTTTTTTACTTTCTACAAGGTGATTATCGGTTAGGGAATAATCAGATGCCATAAATGTCTGTCGTTTTCCATTAGGATAAACTAATTGTGGATAATTCTGATAAAAATTATTTGTTGCCGGTGTTATTCCTGCAAAAGTGCCGTATCCGTCATTTTCCCAAGGGCTTTTCCATGCACATACTCCGCTGTAACCATTCCAATATGCATTCAGGTAAGCATTAGCCAAAGTCATATTCCAGCCCGATTCATTTACATTATATCCGGGTGTTTCACCGATAACTACGGCTTTGTATCCGTCATCCATCCATTCTCCGATAGTTTTATTAAAGAAAGCTCCTGACGATTGCCACTGATACCAGTGCGGAGAATAGAAGTCAAGAAATGCATCAAGGTCATTGTATCGTGCTCTCAAAGATGCTTCACTATAATTATTGCCTGCATAGGTATCTGCCCATGTCCAACTATTGTATTTGTTGCTATTGCATATAATCCACATAGAACCTGATGTAACAGGTTTATTGGTATGTTTATGTATGTAGGAAGCACAGATAGCTATAAATCGTATAACATTATCACGGGATAAATTACCACAACTGGCATCCCTCCACATATGTTCTATTTCATTACATATATCATAGCCCATCACATATGGTTCGTCATTATATCGTTTTACAAACGGAACAAGAAAATATTCACAATACCATTTTGTTTTGTTTTCATCATTGATTATTTGCCGGAACTGGCTCCAGCGGGTTGCATTGTAATTGTTAATTACCATATCGAAAGACCAGAAAGTGGGCATAATATATATTTGTCTTTCTCTGGACAATGCCACAAGCTTGTCCATATCGGTCCAGAACTGTGAGGTAGCGCCTGTAACCAGTCCATCCCCATTCAACGATGGGCTTGTGTTACCTCCTCCATGTACCCATATCCGAGCCAGATTGATATTGTTTTGTTCGTAACGGCTGAATTCTTCCTGCCACCATTGGTGGTTATAATTCCTTCCTAAAAAATCGAGACGATAATCATTGTTCCATTGCCATGCAGTATTTATACCGTTGAAGAAAATTTGCTTACCATAGGCATAGAACTTATTACCGCTGATGGTTACAGTAGGACTGCTAGAATTCACGTTTTTATTAACAAGAGCAATTTCGTCGATATAGAATGAAAAGGCCGGTTTGGATTCATAGGCTCCCGGAACTAAACTAATCCTGTTGAATTGCCCGTCCGAAAGCCTGTCTAAAGGTAATATCACATCCTGCCATTGCCCGTTTGCATTGTATTTTGGATAGGTTTCCCAATCCGACACGGAAGTTCCGGTGGAAGTATTTTCGAGTTTATACACAAATGAGAAGGTTCCTATATTAGCAGACTTTACCCGTATTTTAATTCCCGAATAATTAGATTTTGTAAATGTGTTATTCAGGTTAAAATAAATTCCGTCTCCTTCATTATTTGCAGGAACAGAAACAAGACCTGCTTTACCAAGACTGCCGTCCGTAGATGTTAGGACATTGATTGACACATTTCCCCACGTATCAAAATTAGACGAAAGATAATTAAAGTTAGATACAATTTTGTTTTGAGAGCTACTAGTAATTGCAATTAGCAGTAAAATTAAATTAAATATTAGTTTTCTCATGATGATAATGGTTAAAATTAGTATAATGCAAACCTAAACACACTAATTGACAAACAATTATACTATATAACTAAATGTTAATACTTTTCTGAAAATTAATTTTATAATTATATTTTTATACCTCTTGATTTATTTTGATTCCCAGTATCAGGCTTTGCCATAATTATCCTATCAGGATTAGCATCTATTATATCTTTGATAGATAATATTTTTCCTGAATGTCTATCAGGTTCTTCACTATTCATTTTTAAAGCAGACAATTCTGGTTTCCTTTCAGGGATTGTTGTATTGGTTATTAATTCCTGATTCCTATTCTCCAAGCTTAAATTAATCTGCCTGCTCAATGAATCAAGTTGCGATTTCAAGTCCTTCAATTCTGGCTCTTTCTTCCAAGTTGCCATCATCACCTCTTTCAATACAGGTAAATCCTTTTCCAATTTTTGATTGTCCGATTGGTATTTCTCAATCAAAGCAGGTATTCGATCCAAAGCTTTCAGGAAGTTGGTTGAAGCCAATATCGGATCAGTAGCAATATGCCCATTGTTGTACGAATACTTGATATTTCCCTCTCCCTCGATAAAGAAGCGGTTATCCTTAAACATCGAGCCTTCCTTCTGGCTATCCTCCGTTTTGACAAGTATTTTAAAGTCATACAATTCTCCGATTTTAAAGTATTCGCCATTGGTTCGGGCATTATTGGCCAGTTGATTGAGTTTATCTCCGATAGCATTCAGATCAGTAGTGTTCAGATTATCCAATTTTATCGGATTGAGTTTATTGCCCTCCTTGTCCATCTGTACCTTTTCATTGAATTGTTTCAGGTCTTTTGTCATCCTTGCTACCATTTCAGAGTTACTGTCTACTGTACGGGTAATATCCTCAAACTTATAAATAGCCGAAGACTTGCTGCGGTTAAATGCCTGCCGTTCGCTTTCCAACGATGCAATTTTCTTTTCCAACTTGGCTTTTTCCAACAGGTCAGTATTACCTGATAATACAGCCACATACTCCGAAAAGTTCATACCCGAACCTTCGTCCAAACTACCTTCGTCAATGGTACGGGTAGCCATATTGTTTGTCTTTAGCTGATTGATAAACAACTGTTTGTTTTGTAATAGATTGAACTTATATGAATCGAGGCTTTTTTCAACCGCATAAATCAATACATCCACTTTATTATCTGCATACAGCTTGGCTATCTCATTACCTTTACGAATAGCCCGTCCATCCCGTTGATTGAGGTCAGACGGTCTCCACGGCGTATCTAAATGATGGATTGCGACAGCCCGCCTTTGTGCATTCACTCCCGTTCCCAGCATAGAGGTAGAGCCAAACAATACCCTGATACGTCCTGCGTTCATCGCTTCTATCATCGTTTTTCTGGCATTATCTGTCTTAGCTTCCTGTATAAAGCGTATCTCATGGGCAGGAATTTTGTGATCCTCAATGAGCTTGCGTTTTATCTCTGAATATGGATTCCATTCATTGGGCTTATAGGTCCCTAAATCAGAGAATACAAACTGTGTCCCTTTTTCTTTTGCGTATTTATTATAATACTCCGCTATCTTAGCTGCACAATGGGATGCTTTATTATCGACATGGTCCCCATAAGACATATCTATCATACGCATATCTAACGACATCTTTCGGGCATAATCTGTTGCTATCAACATTTTTGCCTTTTCTTCTTTTTCAGATAGAGGTTGCCTACCTAGTATCGTAGCGTCTCCTGTTTCAGCAAAGCGCATCAGTTTCTCTATAAAGATTTCCTGTTGTGGTGTAGGAGGAATATTATACAATACTTCATTCTTTTCGGGTCTGTCTATCCCTATATCCCTTGCTGTACGGAAGTCTGTTATCTCCGAATAGAAGGATGCCAGTTCAGGCACTTTAATAAAATACCGGAATCGTTCTTTCTGTACTATCTGGTTGGTAACAGAAAACTCATAGTCCGTTGTTTTCTTGGCAAAGACAGCTGCCCATGCATCAAAGGAATTGATGCCCTGCTTTTCCAGTTCCTTTGGACGCAGGTATTTGAAAAGAAGATATAATTCCGTTAAGGAGTTTGATATTGTTGTTCCCGATAAAAATGTTGCTCCTAAATCTTTATCCCTTCTTTCCTGTATGGTACGGATAGCAAAGAGCATATTCATGGCCCGCTGGCTTCCTTCGGGATTGCCTAATCCTGCTACACGGTCATGCCTTGTGGTAAAGGTGAGGTTCTTGAACTGGTGGCTTTCATCTATAAAGAGATGGTCTATACCCATCATCTTAAAGTCTACGACATCATCGGTCCTGTCTTTAATCTGTTCGGCCAGGTTGCTTAGCTTTACTTCCAGATTGGCCTTTCGTTTTTCCAATCCCCGGAGCATCATTTTGGATATATCTTTTCCCTGACTACGTAATACATTCAGGTTTTCTTCTACCGAATCCAGCTCTGCCTGAAATATCTCCTGCTGCATTTCCGGTGATTGGGGTATCTTTCCGAACTGGTCATGGGTAAGGATAACTGCATCCCAAGAGTTATTCTTTATATCATTGAATATCTTTACCCTTTTCTGTGGAGTAAAGTCTTCTTTCCCGGGATAGAGTATCTTAGCATTGGGATATGCTGTGCGGAAGGTAGAAGCTATTTCATGTACATTGGCTTTCAATCCTATAATCATGGGTTTATTAGCCTGTCCTAATCGCTTCATCTCATAAGCAGCTGTACACATGATGAGTGTTTTTCCTGCACCAACCTCGTGGTCACAGATTCCTCCTCCGTTTTGCTTGAGCATCCATACACAATCCTTTTGGGACTGGTATAGGTCAGGAATACCCAAGCCCTTCAAATCCAGCCCGGGAAAGGTTTGGTGTGAACCTTCATATTGGGGACGTACAAAGCAGTTGAACTTGCGGTTATAGGAATCAGCCAGTTTATTTTTAAATTCGGGTGATTGCTGGTCTAGCCAGTCGGTGAAGCCGTTGCGGATTTCATCGATCTTGGTATTGGCCATCTGTATGGCTTGCCCGTCCGGCACTTTTACATCTTTATCTTCTCCCGTATCGGGGTCCGTAACTTTGATTGTTTTAGTAATATTAGGTGTTGTATTGAGCAGGGCGTGCGTTAAGAGATGAATACCTGTATATAACCTGTTCTCACTCTGTACGGCAAACTTTTCATTGATAATCATATTACTCCTGTCCGCTTTGACAGTAAAGTCATCACGGGAAGCATAATAGGATATATTGACATCCGTTTCAAAGAGTTTACCCATATAGTCTTCATAGACTCCCGTATCAATCCAACGCTCCCCGAAATTGAAGTCCAGTTCTTCAAAACGTATCGGTTGCGGTATAGCTTCCTGTAATGCTTTTAGTGATGTTTGTGAAGGAATATCATCGGGATGATTTTGCAGATAGTGTTCAATGGCTTCTGATTTTTCTATAACATTGCCTGCAATAAACCTGTCGCTGACTTCATAATTTTGAACTAAGGGATTAAAATAGATACGTCCTTGCAAGTCTGAAACGATTTCTTCCTGTTGTTTTCCATCCATCAGGGATAGCATATAATCGATATCCACTTCCCCATACTTATTCAAAGAAGCTATCAGGGCTTCATCTGAAGTGTCGGCAACAGTAATTTCATTGGGATTGAAGGCCACAGGCATAGAAAAGATATCGGCTTTAATGAAAGCCCCTCCAACCTCCCCAAAGGGGAGGCTCTGTTTCCCCACTTCGGGGGGATTAAGGGGGGCGCGTCTTTCTAATGATAGTATCTCCCTGCCTCCGGCATCCATCTTGATAACATCGAGGTTCTTCTTATCATTGAGATGCCCATAACGGCGTACAAAAGAATCATAGTACAGGTTCAGGTTGCCACGCAGAGAAGCGTGTTCGGTCAGATGCTCGGCTTCATGATTGTATAGTTTATGATAAGTATCGCGTATCTCTATATAGCGACTAATCTTAGTTCGTTGGTCAAATGCAACATCCAGTGCCTGAAACTCGGCATCGTCCCGGTAGCGTTCTTTTAAGAAGCCTACTTGTCCATTATCTTCAACCAGAGAGCCTCTTTTGTGGAACTCAAAAAGTTCGCCCGAATAAGGACGAGGTTCAAAAGAGCGTTTGCGTTCTTCCTGCCGTTTTTGTTCTTGTCGAAGCCTTTCCTGCTGTTCGGCTATTCGTGCATCGGCTATGGGATAAAGCCCCTCCTGACCTCCCCGAGGGGGAGGAGCAGAATTTCCCTTTGGTGGATTCTGGGAATTTTCTTTGGAAAACATACTAAGCTGTACAGGTTTTCCTTTCGATACAGGTTTCTTTCTGTTTCTGACAGGTTTTACCTGTGTCCGTTCTTCCTGTGTAAAACCGAATAAATCATATAAGGAAATAACCGGATCGGAAACATTGACTTCCAATGCCTGATAGCTCGTTTTCTCTTTTTTTACATCTGTTTCGATACCTAAATCTTCAGGGCTGGGTTGCTCATCCCATAATTGCCGTTCTTTTTCTGCGGTATATGCTCCGAACTCCCTTATATCTTCTGCATTGGGCAGGTTATTCTTAACTGCATGAGTATTGTATAAATCAAGATTGAGGTTATCTCTCAAATCGGCATTCAGCATTTTTTGCATAGTTTCGGCTATACCGTCCATTCCTCCTTCATGGATAAATACCTGTGCCGGTTTCCCATATGGGTCGGTATCTATAAATGCTTTTGTTTGTACTACCCGAACATGATTATAGAAGTAATCGTTGTTGTATATACCGGTTATTGGTAATGGTGTACTTCGGACAAATAATTTTTCTCCGAAATTCAATTCTTCTTTAGCTGTATTCTTTTGCAATAAAATCAGGTCACTTCCAACTTCTGTTCCCGCATAATCGGTAAAGAGGTTATTGGGCAGACGTATAGCTGATACAAGGTTTGTATTTTCCATCAACCACTTGCGTACTGGCTCGTTATTGGGAGAATTCATTACTCCCTGAGAGGTGATAAATGCCATAATACCACCTTCCCGCAACGATTCCACTCCTTTTACAAAGAAATAATTGTGTATAGCTCTGGTAGAATCACGATGCAGTGCATCCTGTTTCATAAAGCTGGCATCAAAAACACTCATATCTCCGAATGGAATATTGGAGGAAACTACATCGAAGTAGTTATTGTATCTGCTCTCGATAGTTTCAAAGCCTTCAATCTTTACTTTGTCTTCCGGTTGGAGATGCGATAGAAGTTTTCCGGTCAGCAGGTCTTTTTCAAAACAGAATTTCTCCGTATCATCATTAGAAAATGCTTTTGGAAACTCGCCCATTCCGGCAGAAGGATCAAGAAAACGGTTTACTTCTATCCCTGCATCTTTTAGTGTACCGGCTATTGTTTGTACTACTTCGGGAGGTGTATAGAATGCAGTAAGCACCGAATTCTTGATGCTATTGAAGTATTGCTTATATTCCTTTTCTGATGAGGCGTTATCCCTGATAACCCGGTGTAGTTCAGCAACCATTGGGAACAGTTCCAGTTCTGATTTTGCCCATGCAGAAGTATCAGCTAGAGAGTTTGCAGGATTGAGGACACATTTAAGTCCTCCGAATCCCGAATAGCCCTGCATTATTGCTCTTTCCTCATCGGTAGCTGTCCTATGCTCTCTTTCGAGAGCAAAGACAGTACGGATGGCTTCGATATTGGCACGAAGGTGAGTCTTCTTATTATAACTCATTTTCTTCCAGCCATAAGTCAATAAATCCTGTTAATTCAGTATAGAGTTCATCATATTCGGGAGAATAAGCGAACTCATCGGAGATAGGATATTGTAGGAACAGGAACTCACATTGTGATAGAATACATATGGCATAATCTTTTGCCTCGCTTTGCGGAACAATATCGGAGAACTCATTCCACAATACATTGACAATAGTATCATGCTTGGAGAATAGTAGTCCTTTGAACAATGTCAGATTTGCCAGTTCTTCAGCTTCGGCCTGCGATAGTCTTTCTTTTATCGCATTGGAATAGGCTTCGGATGCTTCATCAGCTCTGGTTTTGATAAATTCTGTATCGGATGCCAGATGCGGATGACATTCTTTGAGATAGGAAAGAAGAGTTAATCTGTAATAGGATAACTCCATGGTGTTATTCTGATTCTTATTCTGTATCATAATTATATTTTTTTGATTGTTGGAGAATTGGAATTATGCCTACCTTTGTTTTATTCAGGTTATTTACTCCGTTTTCGGATATATGTCGGGAGGCATATCGGGTTAGACCGGATAGCTTGGATAATTAGCTAGGCACTTGGGATGGATACCCAAGTGCCGTTTGTTTGGAGGGAGTCACAGGCCCTTTGTTACTGCTTTTTCTTCGATTTATTACTTCTTTGCTTATTGTCAGCAAAGATGAATTTTACATTATACTCTTCATCTAATACCAAAGAAGCATCGAAGTCTTTCCCCGCCTTGCTTTTGAACCCTTTTATCGGTCCAATCTTTTGACCTTTACATAATTCGGTAACCTGAGTATCATTCAGTGTTTTCCCCGATTTGTTCCTGAAAAGTACAAAATCGCAGTTTTCATTCTTGCATCGGGCAACCATCGGATAGATTCGGATATTTCCTTCTTTACATTTCGGGCAGGATATTTCCGATTGCTTTTCCCGGAATACAATATTGGAGGATAACAATTCTCCCGTTACCTGCGAGGTATAGACACCAATGCTCTTCATAAAAGTATCTGCATCAAACTCGCCTCTTTCTATTTTAGCCAGTGTTTCCTCCCACATCCCTGTCATTTCTACATCGGCTATTTTCATCGATTTGACAATCCCATAGATAGCCAGTCCTTTCTCTGTCGGCATAAGGGATTTTTCTTTTCGGAAGATATATCCTCTTGTTATCAGTGTTTCGATGATAGATGCACGGGTAGCAGGTGTTCCCAAACCACAATCCTTCATGGATTTTCGTTGTGCCTCATCATCCAGCTCTTTTCCTGCATTTTCCATTGCCGTCAATAAGGAACTTTCGGTATATAGCTGTTTCGGCTTGGTTTGTTTCTCAATCAATACACTTGACGTAGCCAGTATGTTATCTCCTTCATTAAATGCAGGTAAACGGACAGAAGTGTTTTCTTCTGAATCTGTTTGCTTTTCTCCGTTATCCTTTGCCGGTTGTTCGGAAAGAATAGCACGCCATCCGGCTTTAATAATCACCGAGCCTTTGGCTTCGAAATCCAAGTTGTTTGATGTGAATATAATTCTTACCTGTTCCTTACTGCATTTTGGAGAAATGGCTTCCAGCATACGTCCTGCAATCAGGTCATATATTTTACGTTCATCCTTTACTATATCATGGGCATAGGTTTCTGTGATAAGCAGGGCATGATGATCTGTTACTTTCTTATCATTGACTCCCTGTTTATTCAGGTTGCCTTTTTGCAGTTCTGTTGCATAGGTTACAAATAAAGGATGTATTTTCAGGCATCGAAGTAACTCGGGTATTTGCTCAAATACATCTTCAGAGATATAACGGCTTCCTGTTCGGGGATAAGTAATCAGTTTCTTTTCATAAAGAGTCTGAGCCAGACTTAGTGTTTTGTCTGCCGAGAAACCATATAATTGGTTGGCTTTCTTTTGTAAGCCTGTCAGGTCGAAGAACAGGGGAGCTTCTTCTGTTACATTCTTTCGTTCAACCGATTTTACCTCAGCCTGTGGATTACTCTTCAATAATTCATAGAGCTGGTCGGCATCTTTTTTCTTGTCAAATTTATCTTTGGAATAGGCTTTAAATGTGATATTGTCTTTCTCTATTCCTAATGCCAGTTGCCAGTAGGTCTGAGGCACGAATTGTTTGTTTTCCTTATAGCGGGAACATATCATGGCTAATGTTGGTGCCTGTACCCGCCCCAGTGAATAGATACCTTCTCCGACAGTAATACTTAATGCCTGGCTGGCATTGATGCCAACAAGCCAATCGGCTTCACTCCGAGATTTGGCTGCTTTGTACAAATTATCATAATCAGTTCCGGTTTTCAGATTCTTTAATCCTTCACGAATAGCCTCTTCAGTCAAAGAACTTATCCATAAACGGTCAAAAGGTTTGGTTGATCCTAAGTAAGAATAGATGAGCCTAAAGATAAGCTCCCCTTCACGTCCGGCGTCAGTGGCGACGATTATCTTATCGCATTCATCAAAGACATTCTTTACAATTTTAAGTTGCTTTAATGCACCGGGATCGGCTTTATAGCCTTTTTCTCCTTTTACCTGACGGGGTTGGAGGGTAAATGTTTCGGGAATAATCGGAAGATTCTCCCTTTTGAATCCTTTGAATCCGTAACCTTCGGGCATGGATAGTCCAACGAGGTGTCCCAATGCCCATGTTACAAGATAACCGTTGCCATACAGGTAACCGTCTTTTTTATCATTTGCTCCGACAATAGCCGCTATTTCACGGGCTACGCTGGGTTTTTCGGCTATTATAGCTGTTTTCATATTTGTTTTTTTGTTAGAATGGATAAATTTTATTGGATAAGATATTTATCGCGACTCGGCATAGTTCAAACAGGGTTTGACTCTGCTCTCGCTGCTCTAAATATTGGATAATTAGCCTGAAATAGAGGGAACTACATTTTTACTCCTCGTGATTTGGTCTGTTGTTGCTCTTTTTTCTCTTCCTGCTTCTCCTGTTGTTTTTCAGAAGGCTGAGTTTGTCCCTGTTTGAGAGGTTCTTCATTCTTCTTGGTTGCTTCATTGGTTTTGCCTTCGGAGTTGACAGCAACTTGAGTCTTACTATTGTTGTCGGGAGTAACTTTTTGTGCTTTATCGGGATTCCATTTGAAAAAATCCAGTTTTTCTTTCTCTGTATTCACTTTGATATAGGCATTGAAAGTTTCACCTTTTTTATCGAGCATGCCTGTTACATAGATAGTTTTGTTCTCTTTCAGTTTATCCTGTTGTTCCTGAGATAATTCGACACCCAACAATTTGGTCGGAATACGGAACTTTTTTTCCTGCGGCTGGGACTGGTCCTGTTTATTCGCATTCGATTGCTGTTGGTCTTGGGAGAGTTTATTGGCATTGTCGAATTTGAACTCCAGACCTCTGCGGTCGGCATTAATCTGTACGGTGGCATTGAATTCTTTTCCGTTTTTACCTGTCATTCCTCCGATATAGACTCCTTTTCCTTCGGCTAAATCTTTTTTTTGCTGTTCGTTCAAAGCAACTCCTTTGATTTCATTGGGTATTTTTATTCTGTCGGCACGGACAGCAACCAGTTCATTAGTCATTTTGTCGATAGACACAAAGGCTTTCATCTTCTCGCCTTTGGCGGGTTCTATCTCAACTAACCGTCCTGCATGCCCTGTCTGGCGAAGATTTTGTTTGTCATCTTCATTCAGGCGTGTTCCGTAAAACGGCCTGTCCAGTTCGGGTTCTTTCCGCAGGGCATGAATGGCCACAGTTAAATTACCTTCTGCTGTTTCCCGAAGTGAGAGGCGAGCATCGGTTCGGATAGTCATCCCGTCGATTTCAACTTTAATAGGTATGAGTCCGGGAGATTTTTGCCAGTTGAGCATTTTATCCATGCTCTTGGTCTGCTCCAACATTTCTTTGGTTACACCCAGTTTTTCAAATTGGGACCAGTCAATACGGGATTCATCGATTGCCTGATATTGTTTCTTGGCAAATTCTTCGGGTAATACCCTGTGTTCATTTAGGAACTTTTTATTAGAAGGGTTCTCTGGGTCTTTGAGCATTGTTTCTAATACGTTTACAACATTTTCAAGTGCATTGAGTGGCACTTTGAAGAAATGGAAATGTGTCGGTTCCTTACATTGACGTAAGAAATTGGACATAAAGTTTTCCAAAGCATCGCCGTGCTTATTGATCTTCAGGAATTCAGGTTCATTCTTTTGCTCAGGCTTAACGGTTTTCGGTGTGCCGTCTTCATTTATACCTGAAACAACATTCAGTTTATTGCTGTCCTTTTCTTTTACCAGCAGGACATCCTGGCTTTTTAGCTTTTCGTTCATAATAATTGTGGATAATTAGTGATTATTCTTCTGAGGTGTTTTCTTCCCTGTCTTTATCTATTTCCTGCATATATTTTCGAAGGAATTCTTCGATATCTGACTTATAGTAATAGGTTTTCTGTTCAATCTGTTTGTATTTGAGCTTACCTTCACTACGGTAGCGTTGGAGGCTTCGTTTGCTTACTTTGAGTTGAAAACAGAGGTCTTGGTTATCAAGCAGTATTTCTCCGCTCAAAACATTCTGACGATTGAGCATCTGATCTATCCGCTTTTCCAAACTTTCAATCTTCGCCCACAGCCTGTTCATCCATTGTTCAAACTCTTCATCTGACATATTCCAGATAGGCTTTTCGGAATTCTTGATAGGACTTGATATGTGTAGGGAATATTTTTTCTTTTACAAGTTGTTCTACATCTTCGAATTTGTAGATGCACTTCCCTTTTTCGATGTAATAGAAAAGCCTTCCTTCTTTACGGATGCGCTGGAGGGTGCGGGAACTGACATCCAGAATATCGCAAATTTCTTCTGATTCCAACCGGATAGCGCTCCAATCGGGGTCTTTGTTGTTGGGCGTAGCTTCAATGTTTGTTACAAACCCGGCAATGCGGTCAATCTTCTTTTCCAGTTGTTTAAAGGCATCACTCTCGAATGTTATTACTTCCATATCTGATTTTTTATTGGTTCGGGGACAAATTTCAGATATGTTAATTCGAAGAATATACCAGTCTTATACGGGGTGGATAAAGAAATTCATATTTAAAACAGATTGTTTAGAATGGAATTGTTCATTAAGATTTTATATCTAAAAAATTACGCTCTAGTCTCTCAATTTTTCATTACATTTGTGTTTGTTTATAGAAAAAATAATAATAAAATAATCTCATTTAACAATCTTGCTTACAGTATATTAAGCAAGGATTGCGCAAAAAGACATTAGTAATAAAATGATTAAATACACTTTTTCAGGACACGATAGCTTCCATTGCAAAGATCTATGGCTGAAAAAAGGCTATGATTTCGTAAATGCAGAAAAAAACTTCAATGACGACGATGCTGTGGTTGATTTGGGAGTCGGAAAAAACATGGTAACTGCAATAAGATATTGGATAAAAGCCTTTGACGTAGTTGATGATAGTATGAAAATTACTGAATGGGCTGATAGAATTTTTGCAAATAATGGTTATGATCCTTATATTGAAAACATTGGTACTTTATGGATTTTACACTATAAACTATTAAAAACAAGATTAGCATCAATTTATCATTTGACATTTTTCGATTTTCAAAAAGAATACAGAGAATTCACATCAGAGCAATTGTTAGGCTTTATTAAAAGAAATTGTTCGGAAACAGACTTACTATATCCATTTAATGAAAATACAGTAAAAAGAGATATTAATGTTTTCTTACATAATTATGTAAGACCAATGAATGATGGAAAATCTATCGAAGATTTTTCTTCTCTATTAATTGATTTAAATTTGATATATGCATCTAGTACGGAAAACCGACGATTTAGGTTTGGTTATAATACTAAAAGTTATCTTGCTCCTGAAATCGCATTATTTATTATTTTAGATATGTTTGAAGAAGATAAAATAATTGATTTCCATTCTCTATCAAATTTATTTTTTTCACTCTGCATTACATCTGATGAATTGATGCAAATACTAGAGGATATCAAAGAAAAATATCCAGAAGTTATATTTTCTGATGATTCTGGCATAAAGCAAATTCAACTTCGAGCTGCATTTGATAAATGGGAACTTCTTCATGATTATTACAATTTAACAAATAATTAAATGAAATTCACAACATCTATAAATATTGAGAGAGATAAAGAAAGTGTATTTCACTATATACCAACAAGTAATGGAGAAAATGTTGTTAGGCAAATAGTCAATGACTTTAATTCAGGTATCCATTCTTTTAATATTATTGGTTCTTTTGGAACTGGTAAATCTAGCCTTTTGCTAGCTCTACAACATGACTTAAATGCTAAGACTAACTTTCTTATTAAAAACAATGGGCAGTTTAATGGATACAAATTATTTGAATTTGTTAATATTGTTGGGGAGTATCAACAATTAAAAGAGTGTCTTAATTCAAAATTAGGACTTGAGAAATATAACAAAAAAAACTTCTTTGAGGCTTTTGAATGCTTTTATCAAGATATTCTGAAAGAGGATAAATTTCTTTTTATTCTAATTGATGAATTTGGCAAAATATTAGAACATGCAGCAAAAAATAATCCTGAATCTGAATTATATTTCTTGCAAGAGTTTGCAGAATATATAAATAATCCCAAAAAGAATATCGTTTTATTGACAACATTGCATCAATCATTTAATGCATATTCTAATAGGTTAAGTCAAATACAGAGAAATGAATGGGAAAAAGTGAAAGGGCGATTTAAAGAAGTTGTATTTAATGAACCTATTGAACAATTATTGTTTTTGGCCGCCTCAGATATAAACGGAGCAGATGTTTCAAAATTAAATGAGAATCATATTGGTGCTTTATATGAAGAAGCTCTTAAAGCGAAATTTATTGATGGCAGAATATTTTCAAAAGAACTTGCTACTCAACTTTATCCTCTTGACATTTTTGCCGCAAAGACTCTTACATTAGCGATACAAAAATATGGACAAAATGAGAGGTCCTTATTTTCATTTTTAGTTTCTTCTGATTTTAAAGACTTTAATACTAGGGGGCAACTATATAGTTTACCTAAAACTTATGACTATATTGTTAATAATTTCCATAGTCATATCTACGAAACACATAGTGGGTCTGCAAATTGGACTGCAATACAAGTTGCATTAGAAAGAATTGAAGCTTTCTTTGAGAATGAGATTCAAACTGTAAGCCAACTAATCAAAACAATAGGTCTTTTAAATATTTTTGCTCCAAAAGGAAGCTCTTTCGATATAAATTTTCTATCTCAATATGCAAAATTATCATTAGGTATATCAAATGCAAGGAAATTAATAGAAAGGCTAGAAAAAACGAAGATCATAAGATATGCAAAATATAAATCACAATATATTCTTTTTGAAGGTACTGACATTGATATTGAAGCTGAACTTATCAAAGCAGGGTCTATTATTCCTAAGTCTGAAGACTTTGTTACAAAATTAAATAAGCATTTTGATTTTAATATTATTCCAGCTAAGTCTTACCAATATGAGACTGGAGCTCCTCGATACTTTCAATTTATCATTAGCGATATTCCATATGAAAAAGAGCCAAAAGGAGATATTGATGGTTATATAAATTTAATTTTTTCCAAAGATTTAAATACCAATGATGTTCAAAATAAATCTCAAGATATTAATTCTGCTATAATTTATGCTTATTTCAATAACACAGACGCGATACTAAATCAAATATTTGAAATTGATAAATATCTATATGTTTTAGAGAGAGTACTTATTGATAGAGAGGATAAGGTTGCTTTTAGAGAATTTGAGAAAGGATTACAACATGAAGAATCTTTATTGAATCAAATAGTTCTAAATGATTTATTCTCTAATGATGGAACTGTAGATTGGTATTTTAGTGGAGAGAAACTTGATATTTCAAATAAGACAGTTTTCAATAAGAAAATATCAGAAATATGCAATATTATCTATGATGCCACACCTGTATTTAAAAATGAATTAGTAAATAAACATAAGGTTAGTGGCGCCATTTCTCTAGCAAGAAATAATTTACTAATTGCTTTGTTAGAAAATAGTGGCCTCAAAGATCTAGATTTTCCTGATAATAAATTTCCTCCTGAAAAATCTATTTATCTTTCGTTAATAAAGAATATTGGAATACACCGTAATGAAAACGAATATTTCTATTTAGCAGCTCCTATAGAACCTTCGTTTATCCGATTATGGCAACTATGTGAATCTTTTTTAGAAAGTGCGATAGAAAAAAAACGTAATTTAAAAGATTTGATCAATCTACTTCAGGATAAACCGTTTAAATTAAAACAAGGGTTAATTGATTTTTGGATCCCAATTTTCTTAATAATCAAAAAGGAAGATTATGCTTTATATAGTAACGAGACTTATATTCCTAATCTTAATAAAGAAGTATTGGATCTGCTACAAAGGAATCCATCTGATTTTCAGATTAGGACATTCGCTGTTGAAGGAATTAGACTAGATTTGTTTAATAAATATAGAGAAGCGATTAATTTAAAAAGGGAAGATAAAATAGAAGGTTCTTCTTTTATTGAAACAATCAAGCCATTTCTTACATTCTATAACCGTTCTCTAAATGAATATGCAAGGAATACGCATAAGTTGCAAAAGCAATCTATAGACTTTAGAGATGTTTTAGCTAATGCTACCGATCCCGAAAAAACATTTTTTGAAGATCTTCCAAGAGTACTTGGCTATAAAGACATAGATCTAATAGACAACCCTGATTATTTACATAACTTTGTAGACTCTCTTCAAAATTCTATTAGAGAATTAAGAACATGTTATTCAGAATTATTAAACAGAATAGAATCATACTTGTTGAAATCCTTAGGCATAAAAGAGAAGGATTTTGAGCTATACAAAAAAAATATCGAAAAGAGATATCAAAACGTAAAAGAATATCTTTTACCTACAAGACAAAAAGCATTTTATTCCAGGGTAATGGCTCCTTTAAAGGATCGTTCAGCATGGCTTAATTCTATATCATATGTAATAATAAATAAATCATTAGAAAATTTACTTGATAATGAGGAAGAGTATTTATTAGAAAGGCTTACATATTCTTTTTCAGAATTATCAGACTTTGTCGACTTACATAAAAACGCAAATACTGTAGACAGCTTAGCACTCAAAGTCGATATTACAACCTTAAATAAAGGAAAAAGTACCAAACAAATAATTTTACCTGATAATAAAAAAGAAGAAAGTCAAGAATTAGAAGAATTATTAAAGAAATATTTATCTGATGATGACAATGTAAATATATATACACTTTGTCAGATACTAAACAATAAATTAAAGAATGAGTAAAGTTAGACATGTATTAGGTATATCAGGGGGGAAGGATAGTGCTGCCCTGGCTATATATATGAAGAATAAACACTCTGATATTCCAATTGAATATTATAATTCAGATACTGGTTGTGAACTAGAAGAAACAATCGAATTTGTTAAACAATTAAAAGGTTTTTTAGGGCATATTGAAATGCTTGTTGCAGCAAAAGATAGTCCTGAGCCTACTCCTTTTGATCATTTTCTTAAAGCTAATGGAGGATATCTTCCTTCTCCCCAAGCAAGATGGTGCACTCAGAAAATGAAATTAGCAGAATTTGAGGATTTTGTTAAGGATGATTATGCAATTTCCTATGTTGGTATTCGAGGAGATGAACAAAGAGAGGGATATGTGTCTACAAAGTCTAATATTCAATCAATCTTTCCTTTTAGGAAGAATATTTGGAGTTTAGATGTCATTACAAAGGTTTTAAATGATGATAATATCGACCAATTTAGCAAATACTATAAAGAGATTGCTAATAAGAAAACTTTTGATGAGGTAAGAAATATATTATTGCAGCCTCTAACGAAATCTTTCTTTTATTCCAAAAAACTTAATTATTTACTGGACACAAATATTGTATATTTTAATAAAGCTGTTTTTGAATGGTTAAAAACTACTGATTATCCTGTAGGTAAATTAGATTCTTTTCCTTTGGTAGAAAATACTGATAATTTAAATGTTGATGACATAAAAAAAATATTAATTGATAGTGGTATTGGAATGCCAGCATATTATGATCCTATAATCTTTGAAGTTGACGGAGAGGTTGGCTATTATAATAGAAGCAGATCTGGATGTTATTTTTGTTTTTACCAACAAAAGATAGAATGGATTTGGTTATATGAGCAACATCCAAAACTATTTGAACAAGCAATGGAATATGAGAAAAGTGGTTATACTTGGATACAAGGGGAACGTTTAAGTGATCTTATTCATCCAGAGAGAATAAGGCAAATAAAATTAGACTTTATTAAACGCTCGAAGCAAATTTCTTCAAAGAAAAAGGATTCACGCCTTGTAAATATGTTCGAGGATGACAACATAAATTGTGCTAATTGTTTTATCTAATACTTAAAGTTATTATGTCCGTTATTAATATTGAAAGTGCCTTTAATACAGAAAATAGGAGTGTAGATGACTTCTTTAATCAAACAGGTCAAGGATTATATATTCCATTTTACCAACGAGAATATAGTTGGGATCAAGATAATATAGAACAATTACTAGAAGATATTTCAAAAGGAGTTCTTCGTGTAATTGATGATAAAAGCAGTAATAACAAAGAGATAAGATTTCTTGGTACAATAATAATACTTCAAGAGGCTAATAAAGAGAAAATATATCCCGTTGATAAGCAAGCTGTCCCTTCAAAGATTGACTTATTAATAGATGGGCAGCAAAGATTATCTACAATTTCTGTTATTGGAACTTTATTAACGAAACATTTGGTGGAAATTCTTTCGAAGATGAAAGAATCAAATATATTATATGGAGACCTGAAGGAAATTTGCGAATATTGGATAACTCAAAAACTATTGCATACATTTAGTTTTGATCTAGGAAGAGGCAAACCTAAAATAAAACCTAAGATTATTAGGGGTGCAATGGACTATTGGGTTCGAGAAGGAAATTTAGAAAAAGCATATAAATCGGATTTAGCTAGTTATCTTGGTAATTTCATTGAAGATTATACTAAATTTGAAAGTACTGGAAATATTTTTGGTTCAATAAAAAGAAATCAATTTGGGAAGATCTTAAGCCAAAATATTATACAGATTGATCGTTGGCTAAAAAATGTAGTTAGAACTGCCCATCTTCAAAAATCTGATGATTTTTCTGTTGCATGGGATATCTTAGATTCCTTCAAACAAGATAGTTTATGGAGTTTTGAAAGAGAACATCTCGCAGACAAAATAAAAACAAAAGATTTTTCAAGTAATAAATCTGATTCATATATTTTGTGTGAATTAGTGCAAGTTCTAACTGTGTGCCATTATCTCTTAGACCGTTGTTGTTTTACAATAATACAACCAACTGATGAAGATTGGGCTTTTGACATGTTTCAGTCTTTAAATGCAACAGGAACTCCATTAACAGCAATAGAAACATTTAAGCCTTTAGTTGTAAATGATACTGTTGAAAACGAGAAAGACTTTAAAGACTCCTCTAATGATTTAAGTTTCAGGGAAATTGATAATTTATTCAAGGATAATAATACAGCCCAACAAAAAAATAAACGGACTAATGAATTTTTGACTTCTTTTTTTGTTGCCTATTCAGGCCAATCCATATCTTCTCATTTCTCATACCAAAGGAAAATTTTGATGGATAGTTATAAGAAATGTAACATTTTCGACAAACGAAGCTCGTTTATTCATTTCTTAGGTGATTATGCTAATTTCTATAAAAATATTTGGATAGACTATAGCAATGATTCAACTGTTTCTATAGATTTTTTGAAAAACCATGAAGAAGGAGAACTGGCTTCTGTTTTATTACTGTTTTTAAGAACAACTGGTCACAAAATGTCTATAACTGTTTTAGGGAGTGCCTTCAAAGATGTTATTAGAAATCACTACTCAGTAGATAGTGTAAACAATTTTGTTAACATAATAAAAGCAATCACTGCATACTATTGTATTTGGAGGTCTTCTTATCCTAACTCAGGTCTAGATTCAACATATCGAGAGTTTTTTAAAGAGAAAAATAAGAATTGGGATTATAATGACACATTATACTCTCAAGAATTAAGAAAACATTTCATTAATTCTTTAAAGAATCGAGGAATAGAAGATTTTAGTACATGGAGTAATCGAGCTATTAATTTTTTTAGATATGATGAAGCCGGTAAGGTTTTGTGTCGATTAGCAATACTAATTGCAGCACATGACACTATTGAGGATGAAAATGAACATGGATTGATGAAAATAGCAAGAGCAAATACAAGTGATTTTTTATCTCTCAAAAAATGGAATAGTTTGGACTCCGTTGAACATATAGCTCCACAAAAAAATACAGACAAGGAATGGGATTCTGAATTATATGATGAACCTTCTTTATTATATCAATCCATTGGAAATTTAACATTACTTCCCCAAAGAATAAACTCTTCCGCAGGCAACAAAAATTGGAAAACCAAACGTCTTTATTTTGAAGCCATCGTTCAAAAAGATCAAAATAAATTAGACCAACTTCTAGCCGAAGAAACTGGATTATCTACTAATTCTATTGAGATAATAAGAGATGCAGAATACAATGAGCATTTGAAACCTCTAACTATGGTTAAAGAGGATGTTGGATGGAATGCAACTCTAATTAAAAAAAGAAATCAACGCATTATCGAAATATTCTGGCAAAGAATTTCTAACTGGCTATACTAATTAGAGTTTTTTACAAAAAATTCATTTTGTAAGATGAAGTAAAACTTGAATTTATGAAAAGAATTTATTATTTTTGAACATATAAAGAATATAGCCAACTCCAAGCCAAAAGTGGTATGCTGAGAGACAAATGATAACATTCCTAAATCATTACTAAAGAATAAATGTTATCATATAATTAATTGACAATATACTGTTTAGAGTAAGAAATAAACGACCCCTCCGGAGTCACGAGAACAATAAAGCTCTTGTAAATGCTTCATTTACAAGAGCTTGTTGTTTACATTTCAAGGGACAGAACCTATCAGGGAATATTTGTTAAATAACTGCAATTCAATACTATAAATTATTTTATTCTCTTTAAAGTAGATTGAACTATCTATAATCCGTTACTAAATCATTACTGAAGACTTTACTGTTTGTCTGTAATATTTTTGATTTCGAATGTCAAGTGAAAAACTATTATTTGGAATATTTTGGGTTTTACTTCTATTTCATAATTTTCATTAATTGAGGTTTTACAGAATATATAAATACCATCTTTGGCGATTCTAAGGGTATTATTTTAATGTTCCTATTGAAAATAAATATAGGACTGTGTGTTTGATTAAAATTTACTGAGTTCGGACAAAGGTCTTTTTATCTATACCAACTCCAGTTATTGTCAGTTTTTTCCAATGCTTAGGTAGTACAGATCTTACTTGATTAATGTTTCCTGCTTCGTCAATATCCAAACCTCCAAACCCCATCATCACAGCTTGTAAGACGCCTCCGGCACCTGTCGCAAAATAAGGATTTGTACCACCTTTACATTCAGCAATCACTCTGAAAGGAGGATTGAGATTGGGTTGATAAGCATCTTTGAACCAGTGATAAGCCTGATCACTATCACCCAGACGACTATACAGCAATGAAAATATTGCTTGCGTCATAGCCGGAGTATCAGAATGAGGTACTTTGGTTTGGTAGAAGTTCAAGTCTCGTGTTATTTGTTCTTTATCAGTAATAATCTTCAGCGGATATGCCAAAAGATTCACATCTGCTTGTTTAATATTCTGATCTGTATAGCTATCATGTTCTCTTGTTACTCCATTATTCATTGTTGAAATTGGGATTTTACTCGCAATCAAATTCCACTCCTCAGGTGCGGCAATTCCAAGCACAGATGCACTTTTAGATGCATATTGCAAATTTCGGATAGCAGTACCATTGGTATAAGCATTATTATTAATATTTTCAGCCCATTCATCTGCTGCAACAACATTCTTAATCTCGTATTCCCCTTTATCATTTTTTTCCACACGGCTAACCCAAAATTCAGCTGTTGCTTTTAATATTGGCCAACCTTTCTCTTTTAACCATTCTTTGTCTCCTGTAACAAGATAATATTGCCACGCAGCAATAGCGACATCTCCTGTGATATGATGTTCGAATGCTCCTGTCAGGGCATTAACAGGGGTTTCTTCAAATCCCGAATCGGCACTTTCCCAAGGATACATTGCACCATCGTATCCATACAAAGCCGCCTTTTTACATGCGGCATCCAACCTTTGAAAACGGTATTCAATCATGCTTTTTGCTATTTCGGGATGAAGGAGCAACATCGGAGGATACATCCATATTTCTGTATCCCAGAATACATGACCGTTATATCCCAATCCACTCAATCCCATAGGTGATGGAGATAAAGCAGTATTTTTGCGAGTAAATGAATAAAGATGATAAAGCATGCTTCTCACATCTTGTTGTGCCTGAGCATCTCCTTCTATCTGAATATCACTTTCCCACAATTTCTCCCATTCTTTTAGATGTCTGTCTAAAAGCCTTGACTTTCCTTCCAATGCAGCGTAGATAGTCATTCGTTCCGCTTCGTTGTAAGGGTCTTTTGTCTGATCTGATGATATCAAGCTGCCAATTAATGCAAAAGAATATTTCTGGCCTGCTTTTAGGTTTTTCTCGAAAGACATGGCATGCATATCCGTATCGTTCATTCGGTGCATGAGTTGAGGCTGATCGTTTTTGCCTTCTTCGAAAAGAAATGTATTTGAAACAGCGATCTTTGATTTTTTTGTAGGAGTATAGGCTACCGATGTCAACAAAGGTATATTAACATGCGAGTTTGTTATACTTTGGAAATAATGCTGTTGATTATTGAGTGAGGCCGGTGTTTCTAATAGATTTTCTACATTGATGTTCACATCTTTCTGTGTCTCGATTTCTACAACCATCATTACATAATGAGGAAGATGGCGCAACGCATAGTATGAATAGGTTACAAATACAAAATCTTTATATTGAAATGATCCGCTAAATGCTCCATTGCGCATATTCAACTCTTGCCTGAAATTGTTGATGTTATAAGAAGCTACAGACTCACCATTGAAAGCAAGTCTCATATTTAACATATTGTAATTTGGGATAAAATTGCTGACCCTCCCGCGTTTATATACATCGTACACACCCGCTAATACAACCTCCTTTACCCTCAATGGCTCGGGCGATGATATTATCCCGATAACGCCATTAGCGACAGTTTCTCCATAATAATTGCTCGGATCGGGCTGATCTGCCGAAAGTATCCATGGATTCTAGCTATACAAATTATTACTGATAGATAACATCAAAAGAGAGAGGACGAAATAAAATATATGTATTTTCATTTTACTTAGTTTTATATATTTATGAAAAAGATCGTTGCTATTTAAGCAAATAGTAACGATCTTCAATAAAAATTTAGATACTTAAATCTTTCTTAATTCATTAAAGTTTCTTTAATCCTTTTATCTGGGCCCTGTCAGTTACAGGATAGATGCTTATCGCCATACCTCCTCCCGGAGCACAATATTGTGATAATTTAGAATTACTGTTTACTACAACTTTGCGGATATGATATGCTTGTGGATTTGTCTTGTAATGCGCGTCTTTGTCATCAGCGTAAATAGTGGCAATATATGTTTTGCCATTTTCCAGAAAATCAAAGTTGACAATACTATTTCTTCCCGTTTCGCCATTCGTATTTCCTACAAACCATTTGTCTGTACCTTTAGCTTTACGGGCAACGGTCACATAGTCTCCCGGTTCTGCTTCAAGGTATTTCGACTTATCCCAGTCTAGAGCCACATCTTTTATGAATTGAAACGCATCCATATACTTTTCATAGGTTTCAGGGAAATCACAAGCCATTTGAAGCGGACTAGACATAGTTACATATAAAGACAGCTGGTTTACCAATGTTGTGTTTACCCATGATTTGTTATTCGGGTTATATTTACTAATATCATTTTCAAAAGCCCCCGGAGTATAATCCATCGGGCCACCTATTAAACGAGTAAAAGGAAGTACAGTTGTATGGTTTGGTTTACTTCCGCCAAAGGCTTGGTATTCCGTTCCACGAGCCGATTCGTTTCCTATTAAGTTTGGCCATGTACGGCAAACTCCTGTTGGACGTACAGCCTCATGCGCATTTACCATGATCTTGTATTCAGCAGCTTTCTCAATGGCATACTGATAGTGATTGTTGATCCATTGACTATAGTGATTCTCTCCTCGAGGGATGATATCTCCTACATAACCACTTTTTACGGCAGGATAATCATATTTGTTCATCAATTTATATGCATCATCCATAAAACGTTCATAGTTGCGGATAGATGCAGATGTTTCATGATGCATAATCATTTTGACACCTTTATTCTTCGCATAACGGTGTATATCTTCAATATCAAAATCCGGATATGGAGTTTGAAAGTCAAACACAAAATCTTTGGAATGTCCGAACCAATCTTCCCATCCGATATTCCATCCTTCGACCAAGACCCCGTCAAATCCATGTTGTGCAGCAAAATCAATATATTTCTTCACGTTGCTCGTAGTTGCTCCATGACGTCCGTGTGGTTTAGCTTTGCTATAATCTGTTTTGCCAATCTGTATACTAGGAAAATCGTTGGTATACGACCAATCGCTCTTACCAGTAATCATTTCCCACCATACCCCAACGTATTTCATGGGTTTGATCCATGATGTATCTTTTATTTTACATGGTTCATTCAGATTCAATGTGATATTAGAAGCCAGAATATCGCGAGCATCGTCACTAACAATAATTGTACGCCAAGGTGTAGAACAAGGAGCTTGTAAATGCCCTTTTGTTCCATTTGCATCAGGTGTTAACCAAGATTGGAAGACGAAGTTTTTATCATCCAGATTCAGGTGCATACACGCATAATTGATCAATGCCGCTTCATGTAAATTAATATAAATGCCATCAGATGTTTTCAATTGTAAAGAAGTCTGCACTCCTGTATTGGAAAATCCTGTTTGTGAAAGATTATCCGTTCTTGCAGATTCCTGAAGATGACGAATTTCTGATAACTGGGATTTTGTATAATCATATTCTTGGGTATCATAATCGCCCGGAATCCACCATGCTGTATGATCATCAGTCATAGCAAATTGAGTCAATTCCTCTTTCACCGCAAAATAAGTAAGCTTTTTTTGTTCTGGAAATTCATAACGGAATCCTAATCCATCATCAAATAAACGGAAACGAAGAATCATTATTCGCTCTGTATCTTTTTGTGTCAGGCTAACAATCATTTCGTTATAATGGTTACGGATGTCTTTTGATTCACCCCACACCGGTTGCCATGTTTCGTCAAATGAAGCGTTATTCACATTTACAACACTAAAATTATCGTAGAAAGAGGGTTTATCCCCAAAAGATTCTAATCCTAACTTACTAGGGTTTATTACTTTTTTCCCTTTATAGTTCAGTTCATATGTTGGCTCACCTTTTTCTGTGATAGAAAATTTCATCTCAAAATTTCCTGAAGGAGATTTGAATGTCTGAGCTATAGCTGTTACAGCTATTAAGTAAAAACTTAATAGTGAAAGTATTTTTTTCATCCTTTACTTATTAATTTATTGATATTTTAATTTTGTTACGTTTATCCGGAACTTTTACCCAACATTCTTTAGAATCTTCGTTCCACGACCACTCTATTGATGAAAAGTCTTTCTCTAGCTTATTTGTGAGTTGATTTTCTTCTATTATCGTAGCAGTTTTACCATCTATGACTACATTGTTAGGTTTACATTCCAAATGGTATGTGAGAATGATATTCCGCTTGTTCGATTGCACAAATCCATTGTCATTTGGAGTAATTACAGTTTCATAGCTATTGGTTAATGTTGTAGAGGTAAATTGTGTTTTAGAAGATATATCTTTTAAGTAATCCAGATTTTCACCTTCGTCTTCATAAAGTTCGAAAGAAGTACTTTCATCTTCATAATTCGGGAAGATATGAACAAATAACGGGTAATCTTTTTTCTCGTGTATATATTGCATAACAGGCATCATGGGAATAATAGAACCTTTTTTTACGAAAATAGGAATTGTATTCAACGGTGCACGATAGGTAATGGTTTGCCCACCCAGATAGGCTGTTTTTTTATCATTAAAATCTATCCATTCTCCATCAGGAAGGTATATACGTTTTACACGTTCACCCTTTTTCAGCACAGGAGCGACTAATAATTCCTGTCCGAAAATAAATTGGTTATCAATTTTTATTGCTTCCTCGTCATTCGGATACTCCATAAACAAACCTCTTGTTATAGGCAACCCAGTATCGTGTGCTATGCGTGAATAAGTATACAAATAGGGGAATAGTTGATATTTCAACTCTATAGCCGCTTTTGTATTCTTTTCCACTACATCACCGAACATCCAAGGTTCTACAGCATTGTCTCCCTCATGATGTGCACGGCTCAACGGGCAAAATACTCCGAATTGCATCCATCGGGTATATAGCTCTCCCATAGCATTATAATCGGTAATATCACCACAATATCCCGAGATATCTGTTGTCCAGAAAGGAATACCGCCTAATCCGGCAGAAACTCCTACTGCTACCTGATTTTCAAGTTGCCCCCAACCTTCCAATACATCATTGCCGTTACCACTGTCGTTCGTCCATCCGAAAGTATAACGCTGTAATCCTGCATAAGCAGAGCGTGTCATCTGAAAGATTCGCTTGTTAGGATTTCGTTTTTCAAACTGTTCTTTTACTACTTTATCCCAAGTAAGGCCATACACATTATGTATCTCATCATGCATACCTATGTGGTGTTTCATATTCAGGCGGTCAATATCTTCTTCGTTGCTCCAAGCTGGTTCGCCCATATCTGTCCAGAAACCGCTTATCCCATCGTCGATAGGTTTTTGCTGGTAGGTACCCCACCAGTCAGCTACTTCAGGGATTGTAAAATCTACCACACCACAGTTTCCTCCCCAGGGCCAAGGCATATCGTAGGATTTTCCGTTACGGATATCTTTTACAAAATAACCTGATTTATCGGCTTCTTTCCATTGTTTATCATTCGCCTGTGACACTACAGGATCTTGCGACACAATCATCTTAAAGCCCTGCTCTTTCAATGTTTTCAACATTCCTTTCGGGTCGGTATAGTTTCCCTTACGCCACTCGAAATCCTGTAAATATTGAGTCCATCCTATATCCTGATAGATTATATCGCAAGGAATCTGACGCTTACGAAACTCGGCTGCTACTTCCAATGCCTGAGCCTCTTTGGTGTATAAGCCACGGCTCTGTGCAAAACCTAATGCCCATTTAGGAGGCATGATAGGTTTACCAGTCAGGTCGATGTATTGCTCTTGTATGTCTTTATAATCTTTTCCAAATATGAAATAGTAAATAAAAGCCCCATCCGGTGCTTCAAATGAGTAGTACTCATCAGATTCCGTTCCGAACTTAAATTCGGTTTTATATGTATTATCCAGAAATATTCCATAACGGTAACTACTCATAAAAAATGGAATACTTTTAGCCAACGGATCTTCCATTACGCTGTAACAAGGTCGGTCGCTATTCCACATTTTATAAGAACGTCCGCGACGGTTCAATGGTCCTGTCTTTTCTCCAAGGCCAAAAAACTGCTCATCATTGCGCAAAATTTTATAAGCTTTTACTGCTTTTGAATCGGCTATATGTCCTTTCTCTTTAAAATCGCTAAAAAGCAACTTCTGCCATTTATCGAATATTTGCAACTGCATCGGATTCTTATTAATCCGGATGCGTAGCTTAGATGTGAATATCTCGTAGCAGGAGGGCTCGTCATTAACATTCACCTCTCCAATATCTTCCAGATTTTCATTAACAATGGCAAATGATTCATTACTTCTTATAAATTTTCCAGATTGATCGAACCATACTTTGACTACCGAACTGCTATTGATTGTCAATGATAATTTCGAACCGTCTTTACAGTTAAATATGACCTGATTGCCATTCTTCGTATAGGAGATACATTCTCCGGCAATCAATGTTGCCGAAGAAAATATCAATCCCATGATAAATAACCAAACTTTCTTTATCATAATAGTCTATTCTTAAACCTTTAATATTCGAATACTACCATATCCCAATATTTAAGAGATGGTAAAGTCAATGTAACCTCATTGCCCGACTGAGAAAACTCGATATTCTGAGCGACTCCACCATTTATATCCGGTGAAGCTATCCACACTTTTGAGACAGCCTTACTTGCCGTTATTTTTATTGCAGGGTTTGCAACTAACGTTGGTTCTGCTTGTGTACCATTCGTATCGCGCCATTCCATAGAGTTAGCCTGAGAGAAATTTATCAGATGAATGATTTCCCTGTCATTAAACTTTTTTCCAAGTACGGCTACACTCCCTTGCGATGCTGGCCATGTTTCAAAAGTCAAACCTCCATCAACAGATTGAACATTTACCGAAGAAAAGGTTCCTCCATCACGCAATAAATTCTGATATGCTACAAGAAAATCATAGTAATGCGTCATCGACTTTTTCAGTTCTGTCTTCATCTGCAAATTCGAATTCGGGAAATATTCATTCGCTAAATAGTGTTCTCCCAATTCGAGATGAGCTCCGCCAAAAGAGAAAATCACAGCATTAGTCAGCAAAACTCCAGGTATATTCATATAGCCTCTGTTGTTTGACTTTGCATAATTCATATAGGCTGCAAGAACTGTACTTTTGGTACTATTGCTGAAAGAATAGTTGTCGGTAATTACTTTTGCTAAGGCCTCGAATGTTTTACTTTCGTCCCATACTTCCGTATATAGAAAGTCCACATCGGATTTTGCAATGCTAGTTTGCTGTCCGTATTGAGAAACAGCATTCATTACCAACCTTTTTTCGGGAGAAGCTTGTTTCATGGCTGCAATAAAGGAAGAATAACTGTTTTCCAGATTTACTTTATCTCCGTTGTAATCGTATACATCTCCTCTGTTACCTAGCTGGTCGATATGAAATCCGTCAAAATCAAAAACATTATAAACATCTTTATGCCTTCCAGCGATGTAATTCTGCCATTCAATATTAGCGGGATTAGTCAGATAAATGCTGCTGCGAAAAGGTGGATCAAGATGATGATTATCTTTCTCTGAATGATTTTTATCTTTGAAAATATACCATTCTTCTTTTACTCCGTCAGATGCAGCATTGCTTAACGCTCCAAAGGCCAGATTATAAAACATAGCTTTCATCCCTTTGTTGTGTATCGCATTTATATAACCTTTTACAGTGGATAGGTAATTCGTCCTTCCCATCAGATCGGGCCATGTAGTAGCCGGATCAGCTACTGTTCCTGCTAACGGGCGATGGTGGTCATACATCCAGTCGTAAAACTGGACTCCATTTATGTGATACCTACTTAGGTTATTTATGTTATTATCTATAATTGCCTCCGACATTTTACCATAGGATGAAAGAAATCCGTAACGCGGAAATTTCTTCCAGTCAGAAGATACATCGACTGCAATACTTTGATGTATTTTTTCTTTTCCGTCTACAACTTCATAGATATCTACCATATATCCTTTATAATCTTCTGATGGAGCTGTCCAGTTCCATGAAGTAGATGATAAACTTTCTTCTGAAATAACCATACTTAAATGGGAATAACGAATTTTTACGTTACTGGAAGGCTTTTCTTTCAGTGTGAATTGAACTGTTTCTCCCGGCTTATAACATGCCTTATCCGTACTAAGATCAGCATTGAAATATGTCTCACCGTATATAACCGGATCGCTGTCTGTATCGTAGTAATCTTCACAACTACTGAATAATGCCAGGCACAATACTATGGATAAATATATTTTTTTCATGATATTTCTTTCTAAGGTGGCAATGCTTTCCAACATCACCACCTGTTGTTTTATTATTGTTTTTTGATTTTCACAGTTTGTTGCAATTGATCCAGTTCTATGGTATATGTTCCGGCAGTGGTTATTTTCCATTTATTATCGGGATTAGCACCTTTCGCACTAAATAGCATTTGCTCTATATCACCCGAAGGTTCTATACCATTTTGATTAGCCAGAAACCAATCGCCATTCCAATCGCTTTGTTTATCACAAGTAAATTTCAATTCTCCGGCATTCAGTGTTCCTGTCCATGTAAACTTATTAGGATCGGCTGTAGCCGTTAATGGAGTAGCATTATCTATACTCCATCCGCTTGGAGTAGCATCACCTACCATATAAATCATTGCATAAGGAGTAAATGGAATTATATCTATTTTCATATCACGGGTATCAAGTTTTATCTTATAAACTCCTCCTGTTATATTCCATTTATAATCATCAGCATTTTCATTTTTAGACCATTTAACCACATTCAAATCTGTTCCTGCACCTTGTCCATCCGATTTGGGACGAAGAAAGACAACACTATCATCGAAATCTGCTTTTGTTCCAATTTTAAATTCTCCTCCGGCAGAAAGATCAGCATTGAAATAGAAAATGAATGGATCTGACATATCTGACGTCATTGGTTTGAAACTCCAACCTGTAGGATTACCGACAAACCATAATTCACTATATTCAGGTGCATCGAGTGTCTCAATATGAATTGTCAGATTAATAATATTTACCGAAATCTTATAAATGCCTGTCGCAGGAATATTAAATTTATCATCCGGATCATCATCCGATTCTCTTAACAGCAACTTAGTTTCATCACTACCCTTGCCATATGAAGGGAGAAACTCTCCTAATGTGGTTATAAACTTCAATTCTCCGGCATTTAATTTCCCTTGCCATACGAAACCTCCGGCAGCCCCCGACACAGTATTCATTTTAGTTGCATCGTCTGCACTCCAACCATTAGGCGCAGCACCGCCTATCAGATAAAGAGTCGAAGAAACAGGTTTGTATCCTGTAATTTTTAGCTTGACTATTTCAGAAATTTGAGGTTGGATATTTTCACTATGCACTGTAGCTGTTACACGAGCTTCCAAATCCACTTCATCGCCGGGATTTACATCAAAGTTCTCAAGAAGTATTTTGTTTAATTCTTCAGTTCTATAGGAAACTGAATTTTTCCCCTGATTTAATTCAACTTGTACACTTTTTGTAAAACCACTCAGACCCAATTCAAATATATAAGTTATGGCGGCATTTGTATTGAAATTTGACCCTGGAGTCCATTCGAAAGTCACAGCGTTACTTTGGGGTGCTGTTATGTCCAAAACAATAACTTCGTCACTGGCAGTCAGTATAAGTGGCTGATACTCTAAATTGGTTTCCGCATAATCATCCGAGCAAGATGAAAGCATAAGCGGTAGCACCAGTGATATTAGTAATAAAATATTATATAGTTTTTTCATTTTAATATCTATTTTCAAATTAATAACCCGGATTTTGCTTAAGATTAGGATTCGAATCTATTTCCTTTTGCGGAATAGGCAATAATAAATGTTTTTTCTGAGCATTTACTTTTCCAATAGAATGAAGAAAATCAAGAGCATATTGTCCATTATCCCATCGTATCAGATCAAACCAGCTATGGCCTTCGAATGCCAGTTCTATGCGACGTTCATGACGGATCTTCTCTCTCATTTGTTCTTGCGTCAAATTTTCCACATCATTTCTGTTTGTTAATCCTGCGCGCTTACGTACATTATACAATGGCTCTTCGGCATCAGTTGTGTTGCCTAATTCGTTCAGAGCTTCAGCTTTCATAAGTAGTATATCAGCATAGCGTAATACAATAATACTTGCCGAATTAGTATTGTAGTCAGGTGAAATAGAAAGCGGTACTAAAAATTTACGCACATTGTATCCAGTAGTTGACATTGAACTCTTATACGGCTTACCATCAAATAATGGCCCTCCCTCATAAAGAATTGTTTTGTCTTTGCGCAAATCTCCCGGTTCATATTGGTCTACGAATTCCTGAGTTGGCTGGTTCCATCCATATCCTCCGCCTACCCAACCAGAATTGCGAGGTCCCATATAGGTGCTTAACCAACAAGCCTGATTCTCATCACTCCAAAAACCAGCTTTTGTCAATCCATAATATTGAATTTCAAATAATGATTCTGGTGTATTTTTATGTTTATCTTCTCCACCAAAACAATCGCTATAGTCGGGATTAAGTACATAACCAAAACTCTCAACCATATTGCACATTTCTATACATTTCTGATATTGCCCTAATGTGAGATAAACTTTAGCTAATATACCTGCGGCTGCACCTTTACTTGCACGTCCGAGGTCTTTGCTGCTATAATTTTCACGGCGAGGAAGTAACTCTATTGCTTCAAGTAAATCCGGAATAATAACTTCATTGTAAATCTTATCCTTGCTTACTCGAACGGGGAAAAGATCGTCTCCCGGCTTAGATGGTGTGAGACTTAAAGGCACATCCCCAAATAATTGTACAAGAGTGAAGTAATAACTTGCCCGAAGAAATTTAGCTTCACCCATACATCGGTTCTTAATCTCTTCTTTTATATTCATTTCTGGTACATTCTTCAATACTGTATTGCAGTAGAGTATACCCGGGTTAGGCCCACGCCATAAGTCGATAGCTGCAAAATTATCGGGCCCGGCAACAAAGTTTGCCAATTGTATTGTTTCTATTCCGTCGTCACCCCCTCCGGCTCCAACTTCACTATTTCCTGCAACAATATCGAGTGCCCATATTCTCATATTATACAATTTTGGGCGTTGCATCGGCTGATAAGCCGCATTAGTCATAGCTATTGCAGATGCTTCATCTTTGATTGTTTCTGCACTTGGATCTTCATAAGGCTCTTTTTCGAGAAAGTCTGAACAAGAGCTCATTATGCAAGCTAATAGAAAAAATCCAGTATATATTATTTTTTTCATGATTGTATTATCTTTTTAGATTTAGAATTTAATATCAACACCAAAACTGATTGTGCGTGTAAGTGGATAGCTACTATTATCAACACCTCCTTGTACTTCAGGATCGAACCCCGAATATTTGGTTAGGGTTAATAAGTTTTGAGCCGACATGTATATCCTTAAGCTACTGAGATATGCTTTCTTTGCCAGAGGAGTAGGCAATTTATAACCTAATGTTAGGTTCTTCAAACGCAAATATTTTCCATCTTCAATAAATCGATCTGAATTTCGTGTATTTTTATTAGGGTCACTATAAATAGCACGAGGTATAGAGTTGCTTGTACCTTCACCAGTCCAGCGATCGAGAACTTTTGTAGTCTGATTTCTAATGGTGTACATTCCTTCAAGAGATACCCTGTTCGCATTATAAATTTTATTTCCGGCAACTCCCTGTAAGAATATCTGTAAATCAAAATTGCGATAAGCAAAATTATTATTCATCGAGAAATTCCATGTAGGAGTAGGATTACCAATGTATGTACGGTCATAATCGTTTACCACACCATTGTTGTCTATATCCAAAAACTTAATATCACCAGGTGCTGTTCCATTAGCCGCATCTGCTCCTTGATACTGGTATGCATAGTTGTTAACCTCATCCCAATTCTGGAATAATCCGTTTGTTACCCATCCATAAAACGAACCAACAGGACGTCCTTCAATATGAGATTGGTAGCCGAAATAGATCGGCGTATTATTATTTAGCTTCACCACCTTATTTTTATTGTATGACACATTGAAGTCTGTATTCCATTCGAATGCTCCTTTCATATTTTGCGAGGAGACAGTCAGTTCCCATCCCGTATTTTTTACTTCTCCTGCATTAATCATTGGTGTATATTCATCCGAATATCCGGTAGTAATAGGAACAACCATACCAACCAACATATCAGTTGTTGTTTTTATATAAGTATCGAATGTGAGGTTGATGCGTTGTTTCAGCAATGTTGCATCGAAACCAATATTTGCTTGTTTTACTGTTTCCCACTTAATATTAGGGTTGGGCATTACTAATGGATATAGTGTAGAAACTGGTGTACCGTTGAATACATATTGTGCTGTTTTCAGACGGGTAACGGCAGCATAATTATCTAACACTGCCTGGTTGCCTGTTACTCCGTATCCCAAGCGTAATTTTATATCACTCAATAGATCATTCTTTTTATAGAAAGATTCTTCCGATAAACGCCATGCAGCAGAGAAAGAAGGAAAAGTACCCCATCGGTTGGACTTCGTTATGCGAGATGTCCCATCGTGGCGAACGGTAGCTGTCAATAAATATTTATTATCGAAAGAATAATTTACACGTCCAAAGAAAGAAAGCAAAGCCCACTCGTTTTTACTACCACCCACTGTCGGGTCTAATAACCCGTTATTCAATTGATTGTAATCATCAGATAAAAATTCTTTAATGCTTGCATTCATATAATTGTATACATTGTTTTGTGCACTTGACCCCAACATAACATTCAGGTTATGTTTTTCATTGAAAGTGTCCATGTATGTAATTGTATTATCCCACAGGTAAGTAAGGCTTTTATTTGAACTTTCACCGCGGTAAGAATTCGGTACAGGAATTGGCTTCCAATCATATTTTGGAGAAAAATTCACATTATCCCAGAATTTGAAATCTATTCCTCCCAACATTTTATAAGTTACTTTGTCAAAAAGAGAAACTTCTCCATAAATATTACCTAATATGTTATAACCTTTCGTTGTACTTTTCTCTAAACGTGCTGTCCCTATCGGATTACGAGCATCTCCGTAGAATTCAGCTTCCGTACCCGGCCCCGAATAGGTTCCGTCTTCGTTAAATATGGGCTGAGTTGGTAAAGAAGACATTGTGTTAAGTACGCTATAAGAACCATTCTTTTTTACATCATGACTTAGTGTAACGTTATTCCCGAATTTCAGCCAAGAACGGACTTTTGATTCACCATTGAATTGGAACGTATAACGGCGATAGGATGTGTTAATAACAATGCCTTCCTGATCCAAGACTCCTCCCGATACATAGTAATTACTCTTATCATTACCCCCGGAGTATGAAGCTGAGTAATTTTGCATCATAGCCGTACGTAATAACGCATCTATCCAGTCTGTCCCTTTTCCCCATGATAATGGGTCTGCAAAGTCAGGACGCTGTCCTCTGCCATTATTAGCCATCATCTCGTTGTGTAATGATGCAAACTGCGATGCATTCAACATCTCAGGCACACTGGTTGCATCTTGTATTCCCCAGTTGGCACTTACTGATATAAGGCCGTCTCCAGATTTACCTTTTTTAGTCGTTATTAACACCACACCATTCGCACCGCGTGAACCATAGATGGCTGTAGCCGAAGCATCTTTTAGTATGTCTATTGTTTCAACATCATTCTGATTGAGAGCATTTAAAGGCATATCAGTTGGTACGCCATCAATAACTAATAGAGGATCAGAATTATTGATAGAACCTAATCCGCGAATCCGAATACTTACATTACTACCTGGTACGCCAGAGTTAATAATTTGTACCCCAGCTGCACGACCTTGGAGTGCTTCGCCGATATTGGAAACTGGCTTATCCTGCATTACTTTGGCTTCTACAGACGATAACGAGCCTGTGAGATCCCTTTTACGTACCACTCCATAGCCTACTACAACGACTTCATCGAGCATCTTTGCTTTTTCTTTTAAGATAATACGAAAATCGGTTCTTCCGGCTACCGAGATTTCTTGAGTCAAGAATCCAAGATAAGAGATTGTTAAAGTAGCATTTTCTTCAACATCCAAGGTAAATGCCCCTTCGATGTCGGTGATTGTACCATTAGTAGTCCCTTTTACCGAAACTGATGCACCTATAATACTTTCTCCTTTTTCATCCAAAACTACTCCCGAAATTGTTTTCCGGTTTTGAGCAGATAATGTAAACGTGAAAGTCAAAGACAACATAAGCAGACATATTCTGCCTAAATAAGCCCATTTCTTTTTTTGATTTTTTTTCATGGTCTGCGTGATTAGAATTTTCTTATTCATTTTTATGGTTAACATTATTCAGCTTATTGTATTTGTGAAGCTAAAAAGAGTATAACCTCTCATATGCAAAAATATGAGGAGGAAGTATTTAAAGAAAATTCACATTGATAAAATATAGAGCCAAATATATTATATATTATTAATATATAGCTGATTAACCGATTTTGATATAGCCAAAAATATAGACGCCGTATGTGTTAGTTTTTCTTAATAACACCTATTTTCATAACCATTGATTCAAATTCTTCGCGGGGGACAGCAGCTTTATTTCGTACTCTGGTACGATAGCTATAAATTGTATTTGCTGAATAGTGCAAGAAGTTAGCAATTTTGGAACTATCTGTTATACCTAATCGAATCAATGCAAATATACGAAGTTCCACATTAAGCAATTCATTAGGTTTTAATACGAACTGTTCTTCTTTTATTAAAAGAGAGTTGAATTCCTCAACAAAATTCGGATACAGATGCAGGAAAATATTGTCAAAGTTCTCGTAGAGTTCTTTCAATTCGTCATCGATCATTTTACTTGATTTCAACATTTTATATAATTCATCAAGTTTCCTTTCGACAGCTTTCTTATTGAGAGAGTTTTGAAAATTTTCCAGTTTATTTATATATGTAGAACATAGATCAAGGAAATGCCCAATATATGCTTCTTTTATTTGGTTTGCATCCGATAATTGATTGTTTACATACGAAAGTTCTTTGTTTACATCGTTAAGTTGGTTGATACTAGATTGTAAATCCTTATTAAGATCGTTTAATTTTACATTAGTATGATAAAGTTCTTTACGTATCCGAGAAACTCTTTTCATCTGCCTATACACATATATTACTGCTATAATAAGGAATACAGATAATATACTGACAAGAATAAGAAACAACTGTAATTCTGATTTTTGTTTATTCACATTTTCCTGATACGCAGAGTCTATAATTGGAAATATTTGTGAAACTTCGTATGTTCTTAAGCGCGCATTACAAAACATGGCATCTTCCATAGACGATTTTATGCAATCGTAGGCCTTTTCTACTTCACCTGTTTCATATAGGATTGAGGCCAATGCCTGCATAGATGCATTTTCCTTGATAGCATTCTTTATATCGCAAATCGCAGATATGGCATAATAATGTTTCTGTAAGTTTATATTTCCTTCTTTTTTGTAAATATTGGCTAGTGCATAAGCGAGAACTGCTTTTTCGTGAGTGTCTGATTTCGTTTGGTCTAAAAGCTTTTGCAATATTTGTTTCGCATCATTTAGACGAGATTCGTCATATAGTTTCTCTGCATATACAATCTTATAATGGCTGGATTCTTTATCCAATACATTCAGTAAAGAATCTCTGTATAGATTACTTTTTTCTAAATAGATCTGAGTATATGGATTATTACTTGAATAGTAGTTGTATAGCTGTTTGTAGCAATCATAGTATTTAATCTGTAGCCAATCGGGAAGGTCTTTAGTTTTTATTGATCCTAATATATCAACAGCTTCAATAAACATACCAGATACAATATATAAGGATACTAAATCTAGTTTAGATTCATTTATCCATGTATTATGATTTTGCTTTTTTGCAATAGCTGTATTCTCTCTGGCATAATAAATTGCAGAATCAGACAAATAAACTTTGTATTCGTTATATAGTTTGAGATTTATATCATAACGCTGATCGTCAGTAATATTAGGCGTTTTAAGCAGTTTTTTTATTTCGGATATTCTCTCCTCCTTCTCTGTTACATAGAGGTCTTTATGTTTAATCAATTCATATAGAGAGTTGAATATAGTATCTTGTGATGTTTTTGGGAAAACATTGCAAGTCGGAAATAATATAATAATGAGAAGGAATAACTTTTTCATACATTACGATTACATATAAACAAAGTTAATAAAAATGAAATATAACACTATCTTATTATAAACTCTAAATAATTAAAAGAGAAAGAAATTTTAATAAAGAAGGAGAAGCTTCAATTAGTAGAGTTAACTGAAAATTCTAATATATAAGTTCTATGAAGAATAAAATGATATTACCTCTTTTATCAAAGCAATAGGAGAAAACACACCTTTTTATATCTATAAATGATCCTAAAAAATAAAGTTGGTCTTTGATTTTCAATTCATTTTCGTACCTTTATTCTCAGTAATTTATATGTAAGAATACGGTCAACCCTAAGCCAAAAGTGGTATTTTGAGAGACAAATGATATTGTTCCTAAATCGTTACTAAAGATTGGATATTATCATATAATTAATTGACTATATACTATTTAGAATAAGAAACAGACGACCCCTCCGGGGTCACTGATAATAGGCCACTTATGCATAGCGTAGGTGGTTTTTTATTACAATTTTGTCTAGTTTAAGATGGGGTTTCGTATCCAAAGTTGAACCAAGAGTGATACTGTTCTTAAAAGTTTTTGATAGGCATACTACCACTATCTACATACAAATATTATCTTTTACAATGAGTTTTCCACAAGACAGATGTCGAAGTCATGAGAAATTTTATTGGTCATTTTGGAAGAGGGTAAAATGTGATAGCGAGAAAGTAAATAGACCACTTGGAGATAGATTCTCATGTCTGTTTTTATAAATAACAATAAATCTTTAGGCTCTTCATGTGAAGAGCCTAAAGATTTATTGGACTATATGTTTGTGATAAAATTCATATAGCAATTCTATATTATCAGAACAAATTATAGGAATAGCTTCAGACAATTTTTCTTCATCCCAATCCCACCATTTGATTTCTAAGAGCATTTTGATCTGCTGTTCAGAAAATCGTGATTTGATAGTTTTCGATGGATTTCCGCCAATAATCGTATAAGGGGCAACGTCTTTAGTGACCACCGACCGACTGCCAATTACGGCACCATCACCGATTTTTACTCCTGACATGATTATTGCCTCGGTTCCAATCCAAACATCATTTCCGACAACGGTATCTCCTGCGTTTTCAAATCCATCAATTGCTTTATTGAAGATTTCCACCTCCGGCATATAAAAAAATGGGAAACTCGATATCCAACTGTGTCGATGCCCTTGATTTCCCGCCATAATAAAACTAACGCCACTTCCAATGGAACAAAATGAACCTATAATCAATTTATCGATATCATTTCTATCTGGCATTAAATAGCGAGCGCAGTCATCAAAAGAGTGTCCATGATAGTAACCTGAATAGTAGGAGTATTTGCCCGCAATAATATTGGGGTTGGTAATGTGGTCTTTGATTATTTTGCCTTTAAAAGGACTTTCAAAAAAATTAATCATTTTAGCAGATCTTAAAAATTTAACAAATAAAATTCTATGGCATTCACTGAGTGCCATGTACGAAACATTTATTTGCTGTATGCTAATCAGATTTCTTCATTGGACAAATATAATGAAAAGTACCTGGATATACCAAGTTTTGATGTATTTATAACTTATTGAACGCCCTCTCTATCTTTTTTGAGTTATTAGACTGTTTAGATTGATAAACCTTTTCCACGAATTTATCAGATTTATACGGACTGCTTTTTTATTGATTTAATTGTCTCAAATCTTCCAAGAAAGAGTCTGAGCGGTGGGGGCACATTTTATTACAAAATAAAGCTTGTAAAGAATTCTTTACAAGCTTTTGTTTTTATGAGTATATGCGTTACCACCAATTATCACTTTCATCCAGGGGCTTTGTTTCAATTTTTCTGTCTTGGATTATCGGGCTTTTTTGCTCTTTATTTGGTGGGTTGTTGAAAGCTCTTGAATCCTTTTGGGGAATTTCTTCTTCTATTTTGGAGAAAGAATCTACAGAGATCGTTGTTCCTTCTTTTTCAAGATAGTTTTTTGCTTCTGCAATCTTTATATTTAATATAGGAACTTCCAGTAGAGGATCTAATACAACTTCACCATTCACAACGCAACCCGCATTTATGACAGCTGCCTTGGCTGTGATTGTACCTTCTATAACCGCTGTCGGGCCAAGTTCTAAACTCTCTGCACAAATGATATTACCTGTTACTTTGCCGTCAATGATGCAACCTGTGGCCGTTACACTACCGGTAATGTGAGCATTAATGTCAACAGTCAGAGTGTCTTCTACATAGAAATTTTTCTCTTGTCCTTCGGTTAGGTATAGTGAGCCTAATACAATTACGTCTCGTCCCAATTCTACGATTCTGGCAGGTTGAGGTTCGATCTCATCAATTTTTCGCTTAAAGAGAAACATTCCTGATCTTTATAATGTAATATTCTATACTATTATTTATTCTCCCGAAAAGTTAGCTACTACAGTAGTGGCATTTCCTATATCTATACCTACAGATGATTTAAATTTGCCATGTCCTACGCGTAACGAGTTAATTGCATAACCTTTACTTGCTAATGTTTCCGGATTATCTAAAACTGTTATTTCTGTGAATTTGCCGAATTCCTCCTTAAAGCAATCGATAAGCTCTTCATAATACATAGCGCCTCCACACATATATATACGGTTGGCTTTAACCAGGTTGGAGTCATTAATGACACTGCGTAAGTTTGGAGATATCACTTCTTGATAATATGTTTGAATAACACTTTTACGTATTTCTCTTAAATCAATATTTTGACGATTCAAGAAAATATATCCACGTTTGAATGCTTCATCAATTTGATGTGTATTTCTAAGCTCCAAATAATATTTGCTCTTCAGTTCATTTATCATCAGATTTACAGCATAACGAATTCCATGCGTACTGATCATTGTTTGCTCAATAATACCTGAATCTGTACTGAGGATAGATTCAAATGTTCCAAACCCACAACTGAATACAAAGAAATTTCCCGAAACCTGAGGTTCTCCTTTACGTATTCCGATTGTACATCCTACAATTTCAGGAATCACTTCAACCTTCTGTACTTCTAATATTACTCTTTTCTTATTCCCCGCATTGTGTGTTGAAATGTCATAATCGAGCATATGAGTGCGTTGGAAAAATTCTATGGCTTTGTCTTTATAAATATAATAAGTAGAATAAGGAAAACCTGTGGTGATTGTTATCGGTTGCTCCACTTGATTTTCTACTAACAACATAGCTGCTTTAGCTAATATCTGATAGTCTATATCATCCGGTGATGAGTTTATTAACTTATGAGGAGATTGACCTTCATTCAGGGCAAGGTCTCCACAGATATACCATTTATTATTATGTTGAATTTTCAAGCCGTGAAGCAAATCCTTCGCTGTTTGTGACAGATTTGTATTATTATTTTCAACTAAGCTGGGAAAAGATTGGATTTCATAAACCATAGCGATAAAATATTAGATTCGTTAATAATTATGGGGATAAATAAACTTTATTTTATGAAAGAAGAGGTTTCATAGCGATGAGTCCTTCGTATGTTGCGCCATGCTCTAATGTGAATATTTGCGCATTAAGTTTGCCCACTATTCTACCCGTACTTTTTATGGAGATAGACTCGGTTACGCATATATTACCTTCGATACGACCGAATACAACTAGATTTTTTGCATGAATATTTCCTCGAACTATACCTGTTGTGCCAATTACAACAGTATGAGCCTGTTTTATATCTCCTACTATAGTCCCTTCCACGCGTATGTGATGCGTTTCTTCTACAGATCCATAGAGCACAAAACTTTTACAGATTATTGTAGGCGTTTGAGAGGAAAGATCAAACGAGTCTTGCCTAAAATCCTCCTTTTTAGCCATAGTCAATTACGTTAACAATATTTATATAGTCACATTTGTACAGAAATCCGGGCAATTCCTTAAAAACGAATTGTTGTTTACAAATATATATGAAAAGTAATATTAATCATTAAGAATTGTATATAAAATTTATTTTCATATGCAATTAATTCTCTTTGAAATGTATAAAGGATATGATTTTGTTGTGGTAAATGATCTGATAATTAACTGTATATGCTTGTTGATTTGTGCCAATTAATATAATAAGGGCTGGAAATAGAGTCTAAAAAACGAAATAAAAACTGCCTGATGTCGAAATAGTACTATTCATTCATCGGAAAAATGAAAGCTTGTTGAGTATCTAAAATATATATTTGGAGTTGTAAGTCGTTGTAATAGAGTCGATGCTGACCGAATAGAAAAAAGCTCATTCTAATTAACTTTTTATCTGATATTTCTTTAATGTTAGATTCAATGTCTTTGAATTTAATTTCTTAAGATATAATTATACTATCACCACCCCTATTTATAATAGTAAGGATATGGAAACCGGTGGTAAGCTTGTAACAATTAAAAATCTAATTCAATCAAAGAAAACACAATCTCCTGTTTATTTATTGAATATAAAACAAAAATATAGTAATTAACCATTAATATCTAAAATATATGGCTGGGAAAAGATTTCAAGGTGAATGGCCTAAAATCGGAATTCGTCCTACTATCGATGGACGCATGGGAGGGGTGCGAGAGTCTCTTGAGAACCAAACAATGAATATGGCAAAAAGTGTGGTAGACTTGTTAACCTCTACTTTACGCTATCCCGACGGGTCGCCTGTTCAGTGTGTTATTGCAGATTCCACAATTGGTCGTGTAGCAGAGAGTGCAGCCTGTGCCGAGAAGTTTCGTAGAGAGGGAGTGGGGGTAACTATTTCTGTTACTCCGTGCTGGTGTTACGGTAGCGAAACGATGGATATGGAGCCGCATACAATCAAAGCTGTTTGGGGATTTAATGGTACGGAACGTCCTGGAGCAGTCTATTTGGCTGCAGTTCTTGCCGGACATGCACAGAAAGGATTACCTGCCTTTGGTATCTATGGACATGATGTTCAGGATGGAGGTACTACCGAAATACCTGGCGATGTAAGACAGAAGTTGTTGCGTTTTGCTAAGGCTGCATTGGCTGTAGCAACTATGCGAGGTAAATCTTATCTTTCCATCGGTTCGGTGTGTATGGGTATTGCCGGTTCGGTAGTTAACACCGATTTTTTTGAAGATTATTTAGGTATGCGTTGCGAGAGTGTAGACGAGGTAGAAATTATTCGCCGCATGACAGAAGGGATATACGATAAAGAAGAATATGAAAAAGCCTTAGCTTGGGCGAAGACCCACTGTAAAGAAGGGCAAGATACGATAAATCGGGACGATTTGAAAAAAGATCGTGCTGCAAATGATAAGGATTGGGAATTCATTGTAAAAATGACATTGATTGTTCGTGATCTGATGATAGGCAATCCTAAACTGAAAGAAATGGGATTTGGAGAAGAGGCCTTAGGGCATAATGCTCTTGCCGCAGGCTTTCAGGGGCAACGCCAATGGACAGATTTCTATCCTAACGGCGATTTTACAGAGGCTATCCTCAATTCCTCTTTCGATTGGACAGGTATTCGCGCACCATATATATTAGCTACAGAAAATGATTCGCTGAATGGTACGGCAATGTTGTTTGGTTATCTTTTGACAAATACCGCTCAGATCTTTGCGGATGTGCGTACTTATTGGAGTCCTGAGGCTGTAGAACGAGTGACAGGGAAAAAGTTAGAAGGTTTAGCTTCGGGTGGTATGATTCATCTAATCAATTCCGGTGCTGCGTCTCTGGATGGGAGTGGTCGCCAAAGCGATGAGGCAGGGAAACCTGTAATGAAACCTTTTTGGGATATTTCACAAGCCGAAGCCAAGTTGTGTTTAGATGCTACTACATGGATGCCTGCTAACCGTGAGTATTTCCGTGGAGGAGGTTTTTCTTCTAAATTTCTTACTCGTGGTGGAATGCCATGTACGATGGTTCGCCTAAACCTCATAAAAGGATTGGGCCCGGTGTTGCAAATAGCCGAAGGGTGGACTGTAGACCTTGATCCGGATGTACACAAAATTTTGGATGAACGTACAGATAAAGGATGGCCTACCACATGGTTTGTTCCTCGCCTGACCGATGATCCTAATTTTAAAGATGTATATTCTGTGATGAACAACTGGGGAGCCAATCATGGTTCTATCAGCAGTGGACATATCGGAGCCGATTTGATAACGTTGGCTTCTATGCTTCGTATCCCTGTTTGTATGCATAATGTATCTTCGGATGATATTTATCGCCCTGCAGCATGGTCTGCTTTCGGGATGGATAAAGAAGGAGCCGATTATCGAGCTTGTCAGGTTTATGGTCCTCTTTATAAATAGTTTTTTGTACCTTCGATAATAAAAACAGTATGATAAACGCGGAATATATAGAACGGTTTATAGAAGCTGCTCATCGTGTAGGACAAGAACGTCTACAGCTTTGTAGCAGTGGTAATTTGTCGTGGAGAGTAAATAAAGATTTAGCTCTGGTTTCGGGTACAGGTTCGTGGTTGCCACGCATTACCAAAGAAAATGTCGCTATTTGTAATATCTCTACCGGTATGCGTGTCGATGGTCCTAAGCCATCGATGGAAAGTGTTTTTCACCTCGGGGTTTTACGTCAGCGTAAAGATATGAATGTGGTGTTGCATTTTCAGTCAGAGTTTGCGACAATTGTATCCTGTATGAAAAATAAGCCGAAAAGCTTTAATGTAGTTGCCGAAGTTCCTTGCTACTGTGGCAAAGAAATTGCAGTTATACCATATTATCGTCCCGGATCGAAGGAGCTGGCCGATGCTGTAACACATGCCCTGACTGATCATGATTGCGTGTTGATGAGTAAACATGGGCAGGCTGTGTGTGGAAAAGACTTTGATGATGCTTTTCAAAAAGCGGTTTTCCTCGAGCTGGCATGCAGCATTATTGTGCGTGCAGGTGAAGGAAATTATGATATCTTGAGCGATGATGAAATTCGCGATTTGGAAGTTTATATTTTAGGAAAAACACAAAAATAACAACATGGCATATTTGGCTCTGGATTTAGGGTCAGGAAGTGGACGGGCTATTGTAGGAACAATAGTGGACGGACGTATTTGCCTAGATGAGATCTACCGCTTTGGAAATGTTCCTGTAAAATTGGGAAGTACATTGTGCTGGGACTTCTTGTCGTTATTCCAAAATGTAAAACAGAGCATTTATTTGGCCGTAAAGAAGGGTTATGATTTACAAGGTCTTGCTGTTGATACATGGGGTGTTGATTTTGGGTTAATAGACAGAGCGGGAAGATTATTGTCCAATCCCGTATGTTATAGGGATAGCCGTACGCAAGGTGTTTCTCAAAAAGCGGAGGCTATCATTTCTAAAAGAGACATGTATGCTATCACAGGTATTCAGCAAATGGAGATCAATACCGTTTTCCAGTTGCTGAGCATGAAAGAGCATAATGCTCAGACACTTGCTATTGGCGACGGTTTATTGTTTATTCCTGATCTGATAAATTTTTATCTTACAGGTAATATGTATAATGAATATACAATAGCCTCCACTTCGCAGCTGGTAAATGCTAAAACAAGAACGTGGGAAAAGTCATTATTCGATAAGTTGAATCTTCCTTTATATCTTTTCAAAAATATTATTGAGCCTTGTTCTCTAGTCGGAAACCTTACCGATGATGTTGCACAAGAAACGAATGCCCCAAATACTAAAGTATTTGCCGTAGGGGCGCATGATACGGCGAGTGCGATTGCTGCTATTCCGTTCGATGGAGAAGAATGGGCTTTTCTTAGTTCGGGAACATGGTCTCTGCTGGGGATACAAACGGACAACCCGATTTTGACGCAAGAGGCTATGGATAACGAATTTACGAACGAAGGTGGGGTTGGAAAGATTCTGTTTATGCGTAATATTTCGGGATTGTGGATACTTCAACAATTAATAGCCGAATGGGAGAAGAGTGATGAAGAATGTTCTTACCAATACCTATTGTCGGAATGTGAAAAGTGTAAACCTTTCGGAAGCCTTATCAATAGCGACGATCCTGATTTTACCATTCCCTCATCTATGAAAGATGCTATACAATCGTATTGCAAGCGGACGGATCAATATATACCTCACACCCAAGGCGAGTTGGTTCGCTGTGTTCTCGAATCACTGGCAGTGAAATATCATTTTGTGATGAAGAAATTGGAACAGTGCTCCGGCAGAAAGATTAAATATCTTTCGGTAGTAGGAGGGGGAAGCCGCAATGAACAGTTAAATCAATTTATTGCAGATGCTCTGAATGTAGAGGTTGTAACCGGGTTAACAGAGGCTACAGCAATCGGAAATATTATTCAGCAAGCAGTAACAGATAAAAAAATAAAAAATATAAGGGAGGGACATCAGATTGTAAAAAACAGCTTTAACTTTAAAACCTATTATCCTCAGAATTCGAGAGAGTGGGAGTTGTTTGCTACTAGAATGGAGCATTTGATAACGTAAAAACAACAAATTTAAGACCAATATGAAGACCAAATCAGAAAAGCTTTTATTTATCGGAAAAGATGGACAAAACTATTTGTTCCCTTTTATTCTGATAACCTCTTTGTTCTTTTTGTGGGGCTTTGCCCATAGTCTGCTGGATGTGTTAAACAAGCACTTTCAAGACTCGCTACATTTATCAAAGGCGCAGTCGGGAGCTGTTCAGGCTTCGGCTTATGGGGCATATTTTCTGATGGCTATTCCTGCGGGATTAATTGCTCGTAAATTTGGTTATAAAAGCGGAGTCGTTGTCGGATTAGCTCTTTTTGCATTGGGGGCTTTCTGGTTTGTTCCTGCCGTAGAGATAAATACTTTTTGGGCTTTTCTTTTAGGACTCTTAATCTTGTTTTGCGGACTTACTTGCCTTGAGACAGTCGCCAATCCGTATACTATTGTTTTAGGTTCGCCCGAAACTTCAGCAAGCCGTATCAATCTGGCTCAAACTTTTAATGCTATCGGTTGGATTTTAGGACCCCTTGTAGGCTCTGTTCTTATATTTAAAAATGAGTCGGATCGGTCGACAATCGAATTATTTGTTGATGCTATTAAAAAAGTTTTTCTTGGTGCTAATGACGCGGTTGCAAATATTGTAGAATCGGTTGGAGATCATACGAGCAATTCTGTTTTGATGTTTCCATACGTAGGATTGGGTTGTGTGGTAGTTCTGGTGTTGGTGTTTTTCTTGTTTGCAAAACTACCTGAAATAAAATCGGATAACCATAAAGATACGTCAATCCTAAATAATAATACCGTAACGCGAGATCTGCCATTGATAAAACAAAGACATTTTGTGTTGGCGGTCGTTGCTCAATTTTTGTATGTAGCAGCGCAGACGGGTATTGGTAGCTTTTTTATAAATTACGCAATAGAAGTAAAAGAGTTGCAACTGACCGAAATACAGGCCGGTTTGTTACTTGGCTTAGGCGGAATGTCGTTATTTGCAGTCGGAAGATTTTCGGGAAGTATGATTATGCAGAAGATGAAGCCGGGATCTCTGCTTGGCTTGTGTGCTGCTATAAATACATTACTGATGTTTTTTGTTATCATGAATCACAATCGGTTTGGAATAATCGCTCTGATTAGCTGTTACTTATTTATGTCTATCATGTTCCCCTCTATTTTTGCGCTGGGTTTAAGAGATTTGGGTGATAAGACAAAAACAGCATCATCCATTTTGGTTCTAACAGTTGTGGGTGGAGCCATCGCTCCATCGTTGATGGGGATATTGGGTGTCGAAAGTATGAATGTCGGATTTATTATACCGCTGATCTGCTTCTTATATATATCGTTTTTTGGATATGTAGGTAGCCGGATAAAAGCTTAAATAGAATAAAACACTCTTTTCGTTTTTATATATTACTTTAATTAAATAAGGGACTATCTTCTATGGAGTAGTCCCTTTCTCATTCGTTTAATATGTTTTTTTTGATGATTTAATCAATCTTTTACTTTATTGCTCTATATATTTTTATCCATCATATTATAAAAAGCAAGTTTCAGCCTCACCCTATATTACTGAGCGAATATGTAAAGCAAAAAGAATTATCGGAAAAGAGCACGAAATAATTTAACAATAATAAGAATGCAGGCATATTGTCGTAGCATTTTAATACCTTTGCAGATACTTGTAAAACGAATGGAAACTCAATGGTTACAGTATTATTATCGGGTGGATTGGGGAATCAGATGTTTCAGTATGCGGCTGCCAAGTCGTTGGCTATTCGTTTAAATACGACTCTGTCTGTTGATCTATATACATTTTTAAAAAAAACACAAGCTACGGTACGTCCCTACGAACTGGGTATATTTAATATAGAAGATGTAGTAGAAACCTCGTCTTTGAAAGCAAAAGCTGTAACTAAAGCGAGACCCTTTATTCAAAAGCACAGATCTTTTTTTCAGACATTTGGAGTGTTTACCGATACGTATGCAATCTTATATCAACCGGCTTTTGAAGCTTTGACGGGCGACGTGATAATGTCCGGCTATTTTCAGAATGAATCATACTTCAATAATATATCTGAGCTTTTATGGAAGGATTTTTCCTTCAAATATCCATTAACCGGAAAAAATAAAGATATCGCAGGGCAGGTTTCAGAAAATCAGTCTATTGCCGTTCATATACGCAGAGGGGATTATCTGAATAAGAATTCACAATCGAATTTTGCTATCCTTGAAAAAGACTATTACGAGAATGCCATCAACTATATATCTGCGCATGTAAAGAATCCTGAATTTTATGTTTTCTCAGAGGATTTTGATTGGATAAAGGATAATCTTAACTTTAAAGAATTTCCTGTTACTTTTATAGATTGGAATAAAGGAAAAGACAGCTATATAGACATGCAGCTGATGAGCTTGTGCAAACATAATATTATAGCAAATAGCAGCTTTAGTTGGTGGAGTGCGTGGCTTAACAACAATGAAGAGAAAAATATAATTGCTCCCAAGCGATGGTTTGTGGATGAGCAAAAAAATGAATTGCTAGATTGTTTTTATCCTCAAGGGTGGATGAAGATTTGATATATATTTTAGTGTCAAGATTATCTTATTATATACGGTTTAGCCTTTCAGGAGGGAAAAAGGTAACAGTATAAAAACATACAATAAAGTGTCACTTTTGTCACCTTTTAACATAATTGTAAGATTATGCCGTTTAGAATGAGTGTTTTACAAAAAGTGACAGTTTTTATTAAAATAGCCAATTATGCCAAAAGTATCGATATTAATGCCAGTTTATAATGCCGAGCAATATTTGTCTCAGGCATTAGACAGTATTGTATCGCAGAGCTTCGAAGATTGGGAGCTGATACTTATAAATGACGGGTCTACCGATCGCAGCGAGTCTATTATTATGGACTATGATGACGAACGGATCTTTTATATAAAGAATCCTGTCAATCTGAAATTGATAAAAACGCTGAATAAGGGTATTGATTATTGCGGAGGACAATATATAGCTCGCATGGATGCCGATGATATTTGTCACCCCGATAGATTGAAGCGTCAAGTTGAGTTCCTCGATTCACATCCTCAAGTACTGATGTGTGGTACCGCCGCTGCGGTGATTGATAATAGTGGAAAGAAGACCGGAAATATTCATAATCTGACTAGTGATGATTATCTTCAGATCAACCTGATGTTTTCCCCTTCTTTTATTCATCCGAGTATGATGATTCGCACCGAAGTGCTGAAACATAATAAGTACGATGAGGCGTATAAGCATGTGGAAGACTATGATTTGTGGTGCAGAATAGCCAAGCTCGGCAAGGTTGCAAATATTGATGATGAACTGCTCCAGTACAGATGGCACGACAGCAATGTTTCGGTTTTAAATAGTGAAGTACAGCGCGAACTGAAAGATGTGCTTATCAAAAGAGAGTTGAGCCGACTCGACTTAATCCCTACCGAATTGGAGCTATACTGTCATAAAGTAACTTTCCAGTTGTATGCTTTGGGGAATAAGTTGGATGTTCCTGTTGACCGATTTGACGATATAGCCAATTGGTTTACGAAGCTGATTCGACAAAATGAAATAAAGCATATTTATTTACAGCCGGCACTGGTTGCTTTTCTTTGGTGTCGCTGGGCAGTGCTGTGCATTTCGCAAAAGAAGTATGGTAAAGTTTTATTCCCTCCTTTTGCCAAATATAATCCCGCTATATTGAGCCGACTAATAAAATTGATCTTTTTCTTAAGAAAAAAATAATGACAGATACAGAGGAACTTAGAGAAATATATAATCCTGATGGTTCTGAATTAAGAACGCTGCAACTGAAGATGTTGGATATATTATCTATTGTAACCAATATATGTGACAAGCATAATATCCCATATTGGATAAGTGGCGGTACTTTGCTTGGCGCTATCCGGCATGGAGGGTTTATTCCCTGGGATGATGATATTGATATCGAATTGCTTTTTCCCGACTATCAGAAGTTATTGAAAATACTGCCTAATGAGTTGCCGGACAATCTGTATCTGCAAACTCCCAAAGAGAAAAGTTATAGGTTGTTGTTCTCTAAGGTGAGAGACAAACATTCTATTGTTTATTCCGAAGAGGAGGATATGGCAAGCTATAAGGAGAAAGGTATATTTATCGATATCTTTCCTGAGGAAAGAAGCTATCGGTGGATGAAGAATATTGTTGACTTTTTCTATGGAAGAGCTTTTAGACGTCTAAAGCGAGGGAGGCCATTCTTCTCACTGGCATATTTTTATGAATACACAATATCTTTGTTGTTATACCCTATAGGAGTATTGTTGAAATATACAGCCAGAGGAATTTGTTCTATTACAAAACCTGATAATATACTACATAGCTATGGAATAGGAAACTCTACGAATCACAATGCAGGGTATATGTTTCCGGTAGGAAAAGTTATGTTCGAAGGGAAAGAGTTTTCAGCACCTAAGGTACCTGAAACATATCTGAAAAAGCAATATGGCGATTACATTACCATTCCTCCCAAAGAGAAGCGGGCAACTCACTTTCTTAAAGTTGAATATTTATAGTCCCATCGTCTTGAAGAGCTCTCTCTCTTTCGCTTTTGCCTTGTCTAGAGATGCTTGATCCTGAAGATTTATTCCATACTTTGATGGAGGAGGGATGGTTAGTTTAGTTCCTATAGGTATACTATTGATATTCTTTATCTTATCTTTATTTTCCTCGTAGATATATACGCAGAACGATTTGTGTCCATAATACTTTAGTGAAATATTACGTAAGGTATTACCTGGTTCTATCGTTATGATTGCCAGAGGTGTATTTCCTTTCGTGGCTGTTGGTTGCTCTTTCTTTTGAGTTTGGGGCTTTATCGAGTTTTCGCTCGGCAAGATTTTCTCCGTTGTAATGGCAATTGAATCTTGTTCTTTCGCTTCAGCTATAGAGTCGGAGGATACGGCAAGAGTATCTGTTTTTTGTTCGTCAATATTGTGGCTGTCAGCAACTATGGCTGTATTACCGTTTCCTGTGGGGCCTTCGGTCAGGAATCTGGCAATTTCTTGGAAATACAATCCCCCGATCAGGAATGCTGCAATAATAAGGAATATGAAGAATCCTAAGGAAACGAATTTCTTTCTTCTCTTAGCAGCCTGTCTCGTCTCTTTCACGAGCCTTTCGTATTCCAGGTCTTTTTCTTTAGCAGCTAATTTAGCCTCTTCAATCCTCTGCTTATACTCTATTATTCTTTCTTCAGAGACCTCATCGGTTAGTGGTTCAGATATATTTTCAGTTTCACTTGGAGCTATTGCTTCATTATCAGATTGTCGTGCTTCTTCTTCCCGGTTATTTATTTCCTCTAGTTGCTCTTCCTCTGTATTAGGGGCAGTGTTTTCTGTCTCTATTATAGTGGTGTCTTCACTCACTAATTCAGGCGTGAAGTCTTCATTCTCTACTTGCTGTGGATCTGCTGTTGGGGTAGGTGAGACCTCATTTGTTTCTTCATCTACAGAAACATCTTCTTCCTCATCAGCCTCTTCTATATTTATTGTTTCGTCTTTTTCTATATTATCAAAAGAAACACCTTCTTCTAAAACGACGCTCTCGAAGTGGGCGAAAGGACGGTTTATAGCTTCCTTTAGTAACTTGTCAGGAGTGAAGCTCAATTTGTAATGAGCCGCTATTTCGATAGCTTCACCGGTATTTACATCTACGCTTTTACGTGCATTTACTTTTACCAGTTTAAAAGTCCCAAAGTCTTTTATCTTTACAGACTCGTTGCTTTCTATCGTTTCTGATATAACGGCTATTAACTCACGCAGAAATACTTCGGCTTCTTTTTTTGTAATCTCCTGTTTCTTAGCCAGAAGATCAATCAAATCCTGTAGACTAAGACGTTCATTCATTTATTTCAAGTTTTTTGAGGTTCTCTTTTATAGTTTGTCCGGGGCGGAAAGATAAAGTTATTTTAGGAGGAACCAGAAAACGCTGTTTCGAAACAGGATTAACAGAAATACGCTCAGCCTTCTTCTTTGTTTCAAATAATCCAAATCCCTGAATATTAACAGAGTTGTTTTCTTCTAGGTTTGAATTGATGATAGAAACTGTGGCTTCCAACACTTCTGATGTCTGACGCTGTGTCCAGCTCAAACGTTTTGCCAGTGCGGCTATTAATTCCTGGTTCGTCATAGATATTCCTATTAAGGTTAAATAACTTCTCCGTACAGATCAAACGATTGGGCGTCAGTTATCTTAACATTATAAAATTCCCCAATATTAAGCATTTTATTTTTCTTTATCAAGACCTCGGGATCAACTTCCGGTGAATCGTACTCGGTACGACCTACGTAATAGTCACTCTCCTCTTTATCTACAACCACTTTCAGTGTTTTGCCTATTTTCTCCTCATTCGTCTCGAAAGCTATTTTTTCTTGAGCCGACATCAACAAGTCCATTCGTTCTTGCTTTGTAGCGTCTGATATGCTGTCCTTGTAATTGTCGTATGCGTATGTGCCATCTTCATGCGAATAAGGGAAAGCTCCCATTCGCTCGAAGCGCATATCGTTTACAAACTGCAATAGTTCTTCAAAGTCTTTCTTTGTTTCGCCCGGATGACCTACCATTAATGTTGTACGCAGATGTATACCCGGTACTTCTTCTCGGATACGCTTCATCAGATCGTATGTTGCTTGCTTGGATATGTTGCGTCGCATTTTAGTAAGCATATTATCGCTAACATGTTGTAGAGCTATATCCAGATATTTGCACACATTATCGTTTTCTCGCATCACTCTTAGCAGATCGTAAGGGAAGTTTGCCGGATATGCATAGTGGAGGCGTATCCATTCCACCCCTTCTATTTTTGCAATACGTTCGATCAATTCGGGGAGTTTGGCTTGCTTATAATTGTCGTATCCATAGAATGACAGGTCTTGCGCTATCACCTGAAACTCTTTTACACCCGTAACTACCAGATTCCTAACTTCTTCTTCTATTTCTTCTATCGGACGAGATTGATGTTTGCCCGTCATGATAGGAATTGAGCAGTAAGAGCAAGTTCTGTTACATCCTTCCGATATTTTCAAATAAGCATAATGCTTGGGAGTTGTTATGCTACGTTCCAAAGCTATATCTTGTTTGAATGATTTACCCAAATCAGAGATGAGCATTTTCCAGTTAAACTTACCATAAAAATTATCTACCTCCGGGATTTCGGCTTTCAGTTCATCCATGTACCTTTCGGTGAGGCATCCCATCACAAAAAGTTTACTAAGCTTTCTTGCTTTCTTTGCTTCTGCAAATTCGAGAATCATATTTATGGATTCTTCTTTTGCATCCCCTATAAATCCGCAAGTATTGATTACAGCAATCTCTCCTTCCGGTTTGTCGGGGTCGTGCTTTACTGTATATCCATTTGCTAAAAGCTGTTTCATCAACAACTCTGAATCCACCAGGTTTTTAGAACAACCCAGTGTTATAACATCGATTCTATTTTTTTTCATTCTTTATGCTCCAAAAAGACTGTCGACAAATTCCTTACGAGTGAAAACTTGCAAGTCGTCGATTCCTTCTCCTAATCCAATATATTTTACCGGAATTTTAAATTGATCGGAAATACCTATAACAACACCTCCTTTTGCCGTGCCATCCAGTTTTGTGATAGCTAAAGCCGTAACATCGGTAGCGGCTGTAAATTGAGTGGCTTGTTCAAAAGCATTTTGTCCTGTTGAGCCGTCAAGCACAAGCAGAACTTCATGGGGAGCCTCGGGAACAATCTTTTCCATTACCTTTTTGATTTTGGTAAGTTCGTTCATCAGGCCAACCTTGTTGTGCAAGCGTCCGGCAGTATCTATAATTACAACATCTGCATTGTTTGCTTTAGCAGAGCTCAGCGTGTCGAAAGCAACTGATGCTGGATCGGAGCCCATTGCCTGTTTTATTACAGGTACTCCAACTCTTTCTCCCCAAATAACCAATTGTTCTACAGCAGCAGCACGGAATGTATCCGCAGCTCCTAAATAAACTGATTTGCCTGCTTTCTTAAACTGATTTGCTAATTTCCCGATTGTCGTTGTTTTCCCAACACCATTTACTCCGACAACCATTATCACATAAGGCTTGTATTTTTCGGGTGTAGAGAAGCCTTCTGTGTCTGTGGTGTTGTTTTCTGTCAGCAGATGAGCAATTTCCTCCCGAAGAATTGAATTTAGTTCATCTGTGTTGATATATTTATCCTTTGCAACTCTTTTCTCTATTCTTTCTATGATTTTTAATGTAGTATTCACTCCTACATCCGAAGTAATGAGTACTTCTTCCAAATCATCTAATACGTCATCGTCTACCTTCGATTTGCCGGCTACAACACGTGACAGTTTAGAAAACATAGATTCTTTGGTTTTCTCTAAACCTTTATCTAGAGTTTCTTTTTTTTGCTTCGAAAAGAAATCGAATAGTCCCATAGTTTACTCTTTATTATCAAGTAATTATCGCATACTTGTTTAATGTTAAAACAGGCTTATTTCCTGCTATACAAAGCTACGAAATGGATAATAAAAAACCTCCCCACATGAAAATGAAGGAGGTTTTTTAGATATTTTTAACAAGATTATTTCGTGAAATAGTCTTTTACTGATTCATTCGGAACCATTTCTTCTTTAAATGTGTAAGCTCCTGTTTTAGGAGATTTTACCATTTTGATTACTTTTGCATAGTTACGACCGTCTTTCGTTGAAGCGTCGCGGTAACCTGCTACTGCTTTCTTTGCCATGGTTTATATTGTTTTTACTTTATTTCTTTATGTACAGTAACTTTCTTAAGAACAGGATTGTATTTCTTCAATTCTAATCTTTCAGTAGTGTTTTTTCTATTCTTTGTAGTGATGTAACGTGATGTGCCTGGCATACCACTTGCTTTGTGCTCTGTGCACTCAAGTATCACTTGAATTCTATTTCCTTTTGCTTTCTTAGCCATTTCTTGATCCTCCTATTTTATGCGTTCAAAAAACCATCTTCAGCCGCTCTTTTAAGCGCAGCATCCAATCCAATTTTATTGATTGTACGAAGACCGGCAGCAGAAACATTCAGGCTGATCCAACAATCTTCTTCTACCCAGTAGAATTTTTTTCTGAAAAGATTGACATTAAATTTTCTCTTAGTCTTTCTGTTTGAGTGAGAAACATTATTGCCAACCATAGCTTTCTTTCCTGTAATTTGACAAATCTTGGACATTGCTATTGTATTTATTATATGTTTATTTTTTAGTTTTATCGTGCAAAATCGGGTTGCAAATTTAGTTATATTTTTCAAACCTACAAATATTTAAAAGGTTAAAGTTACACTAAACGCAATAAATAAATTAATTGATTTTGAAAATGTAAGGAATACGCAGATTGTTGTAAATTTGTTCTCGATATGAGTACCAAACGTATTTTGATTACAGGAGCCAGTGGCTTTATAGGGAGTTTTCTTGTCGAGAAGGCTTTGGAGGAAGGGTGTGAAACTTGGGCAGGCGTGCGTAAAAGCAGCAGTCGTGAGTATCTGAAGGATGATCGTATTCAATTTTTGGACCTGAACTTTGGGGATAAAAATAAATTGAAAGAACAGCTATCGGACTTTAAAAAGAAATATGGCAAGTTTGATTATGTCGTACACAATGCCGGGGTCACTAAATGTTTAGATGCCGAAGATTTTGATAAAATAAATTTTCGATATACAGCCAACCTTATCGATGCATTGCGAGAAGTAGAAGCTGTTCCCGATAAATTTGTATTGATGAGCAGTCTCAGTGCTTTTGGTGTAGGAGATGAACAAAATTATACTCCTATTAAGATAACTGATACGCCGAATCCTAATACGGCATACGGGAAGAGTAAGCTGAAAGCAGAATGTTATCTGCGCTCGATGGACGTCCCTTATATAATATTACGTCCTACAGGTGTATATGGACCTCGAGAAAAGGATTACTTTCTGATGATAAAGACTGTCAAATCCGGACTTGATGTGGGTGCAGGTTTTAAGCCACAACACCTGACTTTCATATATGTGAAGGATTTGGTAGATGCCGTATTTCTTGCGCTGAAGAGTGAACTCAAGAATAAAGCTTATTTTGTAGCCGACGGAGATGTATATACAGATAAGGAGTATACGCAGTTGGTAAAGCAAGTTATAGAAAAGAAACATGTATTGAGTCTTAAAGTTCCTTTGTGGATATTGAAGACTGTTTCTATTGTGGCTGAAAGTATTTCCAGGATAACAAAGAAGCCTTCGACCTTGAATAGGGATAAGTATATAATAATGAAACAGCGCAATTGGGAGTGTGATATAACCCCTCTTGTAAACGATCTGGGTTTTACTGCTAAATACAACTTGAAGGATGGGCTTGAAGAATCTGTAAGTTGGTATAAAGAAAATGGATGGTTGTAGAATTAGCTTTTATTGCTAAAAATGTGTAGCTTTACATAGAGGTTCGTGCTGAAAATATTTAATGCGTAAAGTGGGGTTGCCTACTTTTCATCCGGCACATCTTAGTTTATCTATATCTGTAAAATATGTGCTACTAATTTTTTTGATTCTTCTATCGTCGGTCTTATAACTTCGAAGAAATATCTCAAATTGTTTCTAACAAAAACATCTTAAATAAAGTAAATGCGTATAAATAAATATATCAGCGATAGCGGTTATTGTTCGCGACGAGAGGCTGATAAACTGATAGAACAGGGGAGTGTTACAATTAATGGGAAAAGAGCTTCTATCGGAAGTCAGGTGCTGGCCGGGCAAGAAGTGAAAGTCTATGGAGAGACAGTTACCTGTAATACCGAGCCTGTCTTTATTGCTTACAATAAGCCGATCGGAATTGTAAGTACGACAGATTTGGATGAGCCCAATAATATTATTGATGCCGTGGGACATGACGAACGGATATTTCCGATAGGGAGGCTTGATAAAGATTCGCAAGGTCTTATAATCCTGACTAATGAAGGAGATATGGTGAATAAGATGCTGCGCGTCGACAATAATCATGAAAAGGAATACCATGTAACTGTGGATAAGCTTATAAATGAGGATTTCGTTAAAAAGATGCAAGGCGGAGTGCCAATTCTAGGAGTTGTTACTCGTAAATGTGAAGTGGTTAAAACGGGGACTCATTCGTTTAATATTATATTGCGACAGGGACTGAACCGTCAAATACGGCGCATGTGCGAATATCTTGGATATAATGTAGTGAGGCTCGAGCGCATACGAATAATGCATATAAAGTTGGGTAACATAAAAGTTGGTCAATGGCGTAATATTACAAAAGAAGAATTGGAAATACTGCGTAAGAAAACAGTATCTTCTGTAAAAACTGAGAGTGCGCCGAAAAAGAAAACAAAACCACAAGAAACAAAGACTCCTCAAACTAAAGGCAAGTCTGCTAATTCATCATACAAAGAGAAAAAGATGCAGGCAGGATACAGAGAAGGTGGTAGTGGTATGAGAAATGGAAAATCAAGTGTAAGGAAGAAAACCCGAAAATAAAAAGAGGTGGCAGAGGGTCTTTTTTTAGTCAAAAGAAATGTGTAAAAAAGATAACTCGACTTTACAAAAAGGCTAAAAAGGTGATTGTCACCACAACAAACAGCTTTATAGCCCTTAAAAATAATAAACAAAATTATTTGATAAGGAAAAAAATATTAACTTTGTACAGCTTTTTAGAAAGCATGTTTTATAACATAATTTCACATCTTCTCAAAAGCTTTTAAGTTGGATATACTCGATTTTTTAACTATAAAAATTAAAACAAAATGATTAAAGTAGGTATTAACGGTTTTGGACGTATTGGACGTCTTGTTTTCCGTGCTGCACAAAAAAGAAATGACATTCAGATTGTAGGTATCAACGACCTTATCGACGTAGAATATATGTCTTATATGTTGCGTTACGATACTATGCACGGTAGATTTGACGGAACAGTTGAAGTTAAAGACGGTAAATTGGTTGTTAACGGAAACGCTATCCGTGTAACTGCTGAAAAGAATCCTGCAGACTTGAAATGGAACGAAGTAGGTGCTGAATATGTTGTTGAATCTACTGGTCTTTTCCTTGAAAAGTCAAAAGCTCAAGGTCACATCGACGCTGGTGCAAAATATGTAGTAATGTCAGCTCCTTCAAAAGACGATACCCCTATGTTCGTTTGTGGAGTCAACACAGATAAATATGTAAAAGGAACTCAATTCGTTTCTAACGCTTCTTGTACTACAAACTGTCTTGCTCCTATCGCTAAAGTATTGCACGACAAATTTGGTATCGTTGAAGCTTTGATGACTACAGTACACGCTACTACTGCAACTCAAAAAACAGTAGACGGACCTTCAGCTAAAGACTGGAGAGGTGGACGTGCTGCTGCCGGTAACATCATTCCTTCTTCTACCGGTGCTGCTAAAGCTGTAGGTAAAGTTATTCCTGAACTAAACGGAAAACTTACAGGTATGGCATTCCGTGTTCCTACATTGGATGTTTCTGTAGTTGACCTTACTGCTCGTCTTTCTAAAGAAGTATCTTACGATGATATCTGCAAAGCTATGAAAGATGCATCAGAAGGCGAATTGAAAGGTGTTCTTGGATATACAGACGAAGAAGTAGTTTCTTCAGACTTCCTTGGCGATGCTCGTACTTCAATCTTCGATGCAAAAGCTGGTATCCAATTGAGCCCAACTTTCGTTAAAGTAGTTAGCTGGTATGACAATGAGTGGGGATATTCTAACAAATGTCTTGATCTTATCGCAGCTATGGCTAAAGTAAACGGATAATACAAGTTATCTATATATAGAAAGAGCCTCTTACTTTAATTAGTGAGAGGCTTTTTGTTTGCTTTCAATTCTTTAATGCAACTTTTTTGTTTGTTTTTGCATCTAATAGTATATAAACTAAATATATCTTTAATATGAAAAACATAACCTTATTCCTGTTTTTTGCTACAATAATACTTTTTTTGCCTGTAACCGGATGTAGTGATAATAATAATGATGCTGAAATGGCCTTGGTTGAATATACTAATCCAAGCGAGAATAATCCTGTTAATACGCTTAGTTGGCTAAAAGAAAAGAAAGAAACTGTTAAAAAAGAAGTTGATGTGCGCTATGCCAGTAATGGTGGGTCAGCTAAAAATCTTGGAGGCTTTATTGAACAGCTTGCTTACAAAGGAGAAGATTACTATGAAATCAGATATGGAGAATTTATTACAGGAAGTTCTTCCAAGTTAAAAGATTCTATGTTTGATTTTAATAGCAATGTCTATGATTCACTTGGAAATCTGTGTGTTTCTATTATTGGAGGGGATGCGATAGCTACCCAGCCGGGTTATGAAAGTTTTTCTGATTTTTGGCAAGTAGCTACATTTAAAACTTTATTGTGGGAATATACAATAAAAGAACAATGATGTGTAAATGATTTTGAAGAATTCTTTATAGATGAACAAAGCCCACTCCATTTGGAGTGGGCTTTATATTCATATTGTTTATATTAGATCCAACGAACAAAAGCAAAATCCTGACGATGTGCCATATCCGCATGCTTCGGATATACACGGTAAGCAAAGTTGCATAGTCCCGGAATCTTGGCTATTGAATCCAATTCAAAATATAATTTCGAACCCTCTGTCTTAACAAGCTTAAAGTCTTGAGAAGAGATAAACTTGTCTGTTTTCTTATCCGCATCATATTCGGTAAGCACGCAGTCTATGCCCAAATCGCCTTTCATATCTCTCTTGTCAATAACAACTTCCACTTTAATCTTTTCACCTTCAGTAAAATTGTTTGATGCAAGCGGAGTTCCGTCTTTTATATTCTGACCATTGAAAGTAATCTTCTCTACTACAAGCTTGTCCCAATTAGCAGCAGTATCTTCTTTCCATGCTGCCAATTCTTTTGCCTTAGCATAGTTATTCGCTGTAACCAATTTGATGCGTTCTCTTTCAGGCTTATAAAAGTTCTTGATGTAATCATCAATCATTCGCTTCGTTGTATATTCTGGCGCAATATTAGCGATCGAGTTCTTTATAAACTGTATCCACTCAGGCGAATATCCTTTAGAGTTACGTGCATAATAAAGAGGTAATATCTCATTCTCGAAAGTAGAATAGATCTCAGCTGCATCTAATTCATCCTGATAAGCCTGATTAGAATAAGTACGTTTATCAGTAAGACACCAGCCGGCTTCTTTTTTGTACCCCTCGTACCACCAGCCGTCAAGTACAGAGAAGTTAAGAACTCCGTTCATTTCCGCCTTTTCGCCTGATGTACCTGAAGCCTCAAGCGGACGAGTCGGTGTATTCAACCAGATATCTACTCCTGAAATCAAACGTTTCGCTAAACGCATATCATAATTTTCAAGGAAGATTATCTTACCAAGGAATTCAGGACGGCGTGATATTTCTACAATCTGTTTGATCAAGCCTTGTCCTGCTCCATCTGCAGGGTGAGCCTTACCTGTGTATAAAAACTGGATTGGATATTTTTCATTATTTACCAGCTTTGCCAAACGGTCAAGGTCTGTAAATAGCAAATGGGCACGCTTGTAAGTAGCAAAACGACGACCAAATCCAACGAGTAATGCGTCGGGGTTGATTTTATCTACAATATTGAAAATCGCTGAAGGAGCCTTCTGGCTCTTTATCCAGCCTTCTTTCATTTGTTCCTGTACATAGCTGATAAGACGTTTTTTCAAGATAGAACGAACATTCCATAGCTCTTCATCTTTTACACTATATATATTATCCCAGATTTCGTGATTGGACTGATCATCATAGAAACTCTTGTCAAATGTTTTTTCATACAACAACTTCATTTCTTTTGCTGTCCAAGTAGGCATATGAACACCGTTTGTTACATGCCCTACGTGTAACTCTTCAGGGAAATAAGCCGGCCAAACAGGCTGGAACATCTGACGGGAAACAATACCATGTAGGTAACTAACTCCATTAGCCTCAAGACAAGTATTCAGTGCAAATACACTCATGCTGAATTTTTCACCACTTCCCGGATGTTCACGTCCCATGTCTACAAAGTCTTGCCAAGAGATACCTAACCGTGCAGGATAGTTCCCTAAATATTTACCAAGAAGACCTTCGTCAAAATAGTCGTGTCCTGCAGGAACAGGAGTATGCACAGTATACAAACCTGAAGTACGTACAACCTCTAACGCTTGATTAAATGTAAGACCTTCTCCTTCGATAAGATCGAGCAAACGCTGTACATTAATAAGGGCAGCATGACCTTCGTTGCAATGGTAGATTTCCTTTTTGATACCTAATTTGTTAAGCAATAAGATACCTCCGATACCAAGTAAATATTCTTGTTTCAGACGATTTTCCCAATCTCCACCATATAATTGGTGAGTAATAGGTTTGTCATACTCGCTATTCAAGTCGATATCCGTATCCAGTAAGTATAGGCTTATACGTCCTACATTCACTTTCCATATATTTGCGTATATATCTCTATCCGGATACGGAACAGCCAAAATCATCTGATTGCCATCCTCATTCAGCACGGGCTCGAGAGGAAGGTCTCCAAAATTTTGAGGCTCATAGTTTGCTACCTGCTGACCGTCAGGAGAAATAGACTGGGAGAAATATCCGTAACGATAGAGGAAGCCCACTCCTGTAAGATCTACATGACTGTCACTTGCTTCTTTCAGATAGTCTCCAGCCAAAACACCTAAGCCTCCCGAATATATCTTTAATACATGAGTAAAACCATATTCCATACTAAAATATGCAACAGACGGTTTTGATGTATCAAATTTTTGAGACATATATTTATCGAACTTCTTAATAACGTTATCTACTTTATTCATTAAGGTAGCGTCTTTAAGAATCTCTTCTATTCTTTCATTAGATAATTTATGAAGCAATAGAACCGGATTATTGTCTGAATCTTTCCAAAGTTCCGGATCAAATTCGGCGAAAAGATCAGTAGCTTCATTGTTCCATACCCACCATAAATTACGTGAAATTTTTTCAAGCGGTAATAATTCTTTTGGTAAGTTCACTTGTGTATGCGCACTTCTCCATGTAGGATTATTCGAATAACTTGCTTTAATTCTCATAGATGTTATATATTTAAACTTGTGATTATCTGATGTTGTTATGTATAATTGTAAAAATACAAATATAACATATTTAGCAACCTTTATCGTTATATTACCTAATTATAACTTTTATAAAAGCTGCAAACGTTTGCAAAGTTTAATTTACTTTCTTTCAGAAGCTTTAGCTAATGCTATATCATAGGCTTCTTCATAATATTTGAAAAAATGAGCCCAATCTGCCAATGCAGCTCTATCGAGCGCAGCCTTACGCAGGATACGTTCTTGTTCTGCACTTTTGGTCGTCATTTCAAACACCCTGTTACAAATATCTTCCGAAACTTCTATAAAATTATAATCGTCTCTCGTTACGACCTCTGCTCCGTCATCCATTCCTTTTTCGTCTCCTTCTTTACGCATCCATAAGCCAAATCCGGCTAAAGACGTAGTAATAGTAGGAACTGAAAAAGCGATACTTTCGTGTGGCGTATATCCCCACGGCTCATAATATGAAGGGAAAACAGATACATCCATTCCTATCAACAAGTCATAGTAAGGAATATTAAAAATACCATCATTCCCATTCAGATATGAAGGAACAAAGATAATTTTCACTTTATCTTCCTTTCTGTTCTGTAGTCGCAAATACGAAATTTGATTGAGGATAGAGTCATTATTCATGTTTTTCAGCCAGTGAGTAATATGAGGAAAGGTCAATGATGTATCAGGGGTTTCCTTTTTGCTCAATCTTTCTTGCAGGTCTGTACGGGGAGTGTCTATCCACGCCGGAACCATAATGAATGCAATCACATCTTTTTCGAGTTGCTTAATGTGTTCCAACCTATTCATAGCGTCGATAAATACATCAAGCCCCTTGTTTCTGTATTCATAACGTCCGCTTGTTACCACCAGAAGGGCATCTTCTTGTATATCATACCCTAATAACTTTTCGGTAACATTGATTAGTTTTTTTCTTGCTGCAAGACGCTTGGCTTCGTGTTCTTCGCCAACAGGTATAAAGTCTTTCTCGAAACCATTTGGTGTTACCAAAGGTTCACGGTGAAGTAATTGCTTACATTCTTTAGCGGTTATATCGCTCACCGTAGTAAAACAATCTACTTCCTGAGCTGCCGTTTTCTCCACAGAATGCTTCGCTTGCATATTTAATTCACGAGCCATCTGATCGCTATCGTATGCAAACAAATAGTTGTATAATGGTTTGCCATTACCTGCTATAGAGCGACCGATGGATGTAGCATGGGTAGTAAACAATGTGCCAACTTTTGGCAAACGATCTTTTACATAGAGTGCACCTATCCCGAGCATCCACTCGTTGAAGTGTGCTATGACTTTCTTTTTGTCAAGATTATAATATCTGTAGAAACTTTCGATTATCGCACCTGTAGCATAGGCAAACATACACGCTTCGTCGTAATCGCCGTACGCATGCAGAGAGTCTACCCCAAATTTGTGCCACATGTAGCTATATATATCATCTTTATGAGCAAAGAGGCTTTCAAAGTCAACAAGTATCACAATAGGTTCACCCGGAACGAGCCATCTCCCGACTCTTACCTTCAACCTATCGTATATCGAAATTGTCTTTACCCATTCGGCAAACAACTTATTGTCTTCTTGAAACCAAGGGCTTGTAGTCTCTTTCCAAATATCAGGACCGATGAAGATTGTTCTGTCTTTATACTTTTCCTGCATTGTTTTTGCTTTGGTCGACAACACGGTATAAATACCTCCAACCTTGTTACATACCTCCCAGCTTGTTTCAAAAATATAATCAGGATTATTGAGTCGCTTTGCCATAAATGATGCTAATTCGTGTCTTACGTTTATGAATAAATAGAATTAAATAAAAGCAAATAAGGGCTATCGTTCTCTTTTTTTAGTAACTTTGCCCTCGCTTTTAGAAACCGCAAAGGTAACAAAGATAATAAACATATAAATATATTTTGACTGTGAGTAGTAGAAGAAAGCTTAAAAAAAGTATAAACGAATCAATAGATTTATTATATACTGACTGTGTATTTTACAAAGTATTTGTAATAGATGCTGACCAGGCAGCTGCAGATAAAGTAATAACTCGAATAGTAGAAACTCAGGAAGAATTTCTGAAGAGAGTGAATGTAAACGAGGGAAAAGAAGTTAAAGGCAGAGTAAAAACTTATTACAAAAAGGTTAAAGCTGATTTCAAAGAGCAGATCAACTCTATTGCCAAAGAAATAGAATCTTTAGGTTAATGAAAAGTATATGTAATTTTATCCTCCGCCTTATAGGTTGGAAGATTACAGGTCTGAATAATTTACCAGACAAATGTGTTATATGTGTTGCCCCACATACCAGTAACTGGGATCTACCATTAGGACTGATTGTTTATAAAGCGATGGGACGAAAAGCATCCTTCCTGATTAAAAAAGAATGGTTTTTCTTTCCCATGAATCTATTATTCAAATTGTTGGGGGGAATTCCTGTCGACCGTTCCAGAAAGTCATCACTAACAGAGCAGATGGCAGAAATATATTCTAAAAGAGAAAATTTTCAACTAGCCATAACACCTGAAGCCACCAGAAAAGCCAACTCCGAATGGAAAAAAGGCTTTTATTTTATAGCGATGGAAGCCGATGTGCCTATTGTAATTGCAGCTCTTGACTATGGTAAGAAGGAGGCAAACTTCAAGCAGATAATAATGCCTACAGGTGATGTAGAAGGAGATATTGCCAAAATAAAAGCTCTTTACAAAGATGTAGTAGCTCGTCGTCCCGAACACTTCTCGATATAAGAAAAAGGATAACAAAACAAAAATATTTATTATTTTTAAAACTCTGACTTAAACATTTAAGTCAGAGTTTTTTGTTTGTTCTTGTTTCTTAATCTCATTTTTAATTTAGGCTTGAATGAAATATAATCAAAAATCACGACCCAATAAACGGTTGAACATAACACCTTAAATATCTGTTTATTTATATACATGACCTTAAACTTATATTGTAAAAACGGAGTCTTGGTGATTTATAAAACAGGTGCGCATGCAACGAACCGACTCTATTTCCGTCTAAAAGATAATTTACAATAGAAATGAATATACGTATATACATTGCTTTATTTATATGTATAATTCCGGAGGATAATTCAATATAGAATATTAATAGTAAAGAAAAAACTACATAAATATTGACAAAATTAAAAGAGAAACATTATGAAACACTTTTTAAAATCAGCAACCTTTTTTGTTACAATTCTTACTTTAGCTTTCGTTATTCAAAGTTGTAATTCTGTAAAACCTATCGAAAAAGCTCAACTAGAAGGTGGTCCTTGGGTTTTGAAAACACTCAAGGGAGAGCCTGCACAAACAGCATTCTCGGGAGAACTTCCGAATATAAATTTTGATTTTTCGAAAAACCTGCTATCTGGTAGTGGAGGTTGTAATCGTTATACAGGAGGTTTTACATTGAGTGAAAAAAATATATTTTCTGCGCCTCAATTAGCATCTACCATGATGGCATGTATGCATGCGAATAAGGAATCTGAGTTTTTAGCAGCTTTATCAACTCCTAATCTTGTGGTTTCTCTATCAAAAGAAGGGCAACTCACATTTTCGGAAGGAAAAAATGTATTATTAGAGTTCGAAAAGTCTCAAAAAACAGCCACTTCGGAAGTAACAAACATTGTTAATGTTGATAATATATCAGGAAAATGGACTTTGAGTTCTATCGAAGGGGAAGACATGGCAGTATTATTCCCCGACAAACCAGCCTCGATGGAAATAACAACAGACGGTAAAGTTTTTGGAAATGCAGGATGTAATACCTATCGCAGTACTTTCACTTTAGAAGAAAATACGATTAAATTCGGTCCTGCCATGTCTACCAAAATGGCATGTCCGAGCTTAAAAGGTGAATCTCTATTTCTTTCTAAATTGTCTACACCTCTACAAGCAGCTTTAACAGGAGATAAACTCACCTTTTTGAGCGAAGGCAAAGTTGTACTGGAATTTACAAAAGACACAGGCGATAAATAAATAACGATAAAAACAAGATAATATGGAGCTGTATTTAACTAGAATACAGCTCTTTTTTTAATTCAATACTTTTTTTGCATTTTCGCTGTAACAAATTTTTGGGTTGTTTCGTCTTAGTAATAGAAAGAGGATGAAAGCGCACATCTAACAAATTTATAACGACTCAAATATAAAAACATTTATGAAAAAGTATTTAATTTGTCTGGTATTAACTATTGCGTTGGGCCAGATAGCATACGGCCAAAGTTTAAACAAGTTGATGGATAACTTATCTAAAGTAGAAAACATTGAAACCGTTAAAATCGGACCTTTTATGATGACTTTAGGAAAAGCATTTGGAGGAGTGGGTGATATGCCGGTTGCCAGAGGAATACATTCGATGGAAGTATATGACCTATCAAGCTGCAACTCTGCTGTAAAGCAAAATCTAACCGACCAAATGGAAAAATTAAAAGATGGGGACGGTTACGAAACGCTGCTCATGGCTAAAGACAAAGATGATAATGTACGCATTATGATGAAAAAGAAAAACAATACAATAAGCGACATGGTTATACTTTGTATGAGTGCAAACGACCCGACTATAGTGAAGTTTTCGGGTAAAAAAAAGAAGAGGATCTGACCCAATTAGTTCAGAAATACGACAAATAGCATCTATTAAAATTACGTAAACACAATTATAAATAAAAAAACAGAACATTATGAAAAAGTATATTTTTTCTTTAGTATTAACCTTTGTTGCAGTACAATTCACTTATGCTCAAGATTTGAATAGTTTTATGTCTGAGTTTTCGAAACAAGAAGGTGTACAACGACAATTAGTAGATCGCTCTATGCTCGATATGTCTATGAAGGCAGCCATGTCTGCTGATTCAACCGGGCAAATGGTTTCCAAAATGCCGTCATTCATGCAAAAGATAGACTCTATAGAAGTTCTTGCTATTGAAAAATATAGTCCTGAGGTAAAAACTAAATTTCTGGAAGGTATTCAAAGTTTCAAAGATGGAAATGGATATGCAACCCTACTATCTGTGAATGAAGCCGACGACAATGTGAAAATTATCTCGCACAAAGAAGGTGACTTATTTACCGGTGTATACATTCTGGTATTAGATAATGAAGATGCTGTGATTGTAAAGATGTCCGGCAACCTTACCGAATCGGATCTGACGGAAATACTTAAAGAACAAAATAAAAACAAATGAGATGGATGCAGAAACTTTTAAAAAAGTGTTTCTACCATATCATCAGAAGTTATACCGAATAGCATACCGAATAGTACAGGATACAGCCAATGCAGAAGACATAGTGCAAGAAACGTTCATCAAGCTCTGGAACAAGAAAGACGAATTGGAGCAGATCGAAAATACAGAAGGCTTTGCCATTATCATCGTTCGCAACACTTGTCTCGATTATCTGAGAAAAGCAAAGAATGACTATCATACATCATATGATACCGAAATACCCGAGAGCTCATCTCTGTCTAAGCAATTCGAAATACAGGATGACGCTGCATATGTAAAAGATCTGATAAATAAGCTACCCGATCAGCAACGGCAGGTGATAATGATGAAGCACTGGGATGGATATACCGATGAAGAAATAGAAAACATTACCGGAATAAGCCCCGGAAATATACGGGTTATACTATCCAGAGCAAGGAAAACGATAAGAGAGCAATACTCTAAAATAGAACAAAGATGAAGACAAGCGAAATAAAAAAATTAGTCGAAGCTTTTTACAATGGAGAGACTACAATAGAAGAAGAAAAGCTATTGCTAAGTTGTTTTCAGGGTGAAGATGTTGCGGAAGAATTGCTAAAAGAAAGGGATTTATTTCTCGACTTATACAAATCTGAGCCTATTGACGTTCCTCTTCATTTAGAAGCGAAGCTAGACACTCTGATAGATGAACTAGCAAGAAAAGAAACAGTAAAGGTAGAACTAAAACCTGCATCAAAGAAGAAATATATACTGAGGTGGGCAGGAAGCATCGCCGCGGGTATAGCGATATTAATTACAGCAGGCATATATTTCAACAAACAGGAGAAGGCAACAACGACACCTATAGCTCAGACCATTGATAAGACTATCGATAAGGCAGATGAGCAAAAGATAAAGGAAGCTCAAGAAGCACTAGTCTTGTTATCGTCGAAGTTCAATAAAGGGATGGATCAACTGGCTTTAGTATCAACAAATCTGGATAAAACAAACGAAATATTAAATAAAACTTTCAACAGAAAAAAAGATAAAGAATCATGAAATTAAAAGGATTACTAACAGCATTTGTGTTTATGCTCAGTCTTATAGCTGTTCAGGCACAAGATAAAATGTTTGAAAGATTCTCTAACAACAAGGATATTACAACTGTATACATTTCTAAAGCCCTTCTGTCTATGGTTCCTAATATGGATACCGGAGGTATGAATGTAAAAGGTTTGGCAAATAAGCTGGAACAACTCGAAATATACACCAGCGAAAACAAAAACTCTGTCAAACAGATGATGCTTGAAGCTGAGTCTTTGAAGAAGAATAAGGCATTCGAATCTCTGATGTCTGTGAGAGAGAGCGATCAGATAATCAATTTTTATGCACAGAAAGACGGTAACAACAAATTCAAAGACTTGGTAATGGTTATAAGTCAAAATACCGAATGTACTATTATTCGTATCGTAGGTAGTTTTACGATGGAAGATATCAAAAAAGTAATGGATAAATAAAAATATAAAGATATACTATCAAAAAAGACGCATTTTATGAAATGCGTCTTTTTTGATAGTATATCAGATAGTTAAATCCTTTTATGGAGATTATTTGTAAAAGTTTAGACTAGATCTGACAGTCGGGCAAATTTTTCAAGGCTGTATATTTGGGTTTTCTAAGACATAATTTCTTGGAATAGGATAATAATTAGAGGGGGATTTTCGTCCCCCTTG
>Ga0209934_1000330_pt1 | contig 103100 bp, 97 predicted proteins | sample ThiBiot_750_plan_2_FD_183950 | JGI IMG/M metagenome (GOLD analysis project Ga0209934, IMG submission 183950) | Wastewater bioreactor microbial communities from Cape Town, South Africa - Thiocy_expt_750_plan (SPAdes) | ecosystem: Engineered > Bioreactor > Thiocyanate-remediating >...
AAAAGACCTCATTTGAGTTTAATGATGAAAACACCTAATTTTATACATGAAAAAACCAGCCAGGTAAGCCTGACTGGTTAATATATTTTTATTCTAAAATCTGTCAACCTATTTTAGGACGACTCAATCAGGACAAGTTTGAACTATTTCCGGTATGATTTTTTAGAGCTTCCGGAACATTGTTAAGGAGAGCAACTTAAATAAACAAAAAAAGCCCTAACTTTCGTTAGAGCTTTTCGTCGGGGTGGCAGGATTCGAACCTGCGACCTCCTGGTCCCAAACCAGGCGCGATGACCGGGCTACGCTACACCCCGTGTGTTCTGTAATTGTGGGTGCAAATATAGAACTTAATTTTAATTTCCAAAATCTTTTTTTGAAATAAATCATTTTTATTTTAGAATAGTTAAAACTAATCTGTTTTGTGTAAAACTTTTTTAATTAAAACTTACATTTGCTATCTAAAAAAAATAAAGCAAAGAATTATGTCAGATACCATCGAAAGAGTAAAATGTTTGATTATCGGTTCGGGACCTGCAGGGTATACTGCAGCTATTTATGCAGCCAGAGCAAACATGAATCCTGTTTTATACCAAGGGACACAACCCGGCGGACAATTAACAACAACGAATGAAGTAGAAAACTTTCCGGGTTATCCGGATGGGGTAACCGGACCGGAAATGATGGTGCAGTTACAGGAGCAGGCAAAACGTTTTGGAACAGATGTTCGTGACGGCTGGGCTACCAAAGTTGATTTTTCCGGACCTGTTCACAAAGTGTGGATTAACGATACCAAAGAAATTCACTGTGAAACGGTAATTATCAGTACCGGAGCTTCTGCAAAATATTTAGGATTGCCATCAGAACAAAAATATTTACAATTAGGAGGCGGTGTTTCTGCCTGCGCTGTTTGCGACGGATTCTTCTACAGAAACCAAGAAGTAATTATCGTTGGAGCAGGTGACAGTGCCTGTGAAGAAGCACACTATCTTTCCAAGTTATGTAAAAAAGTGACCATGTTAGTGAGAAGCGAGAAATTCAGAGCTTCCAAAATCATGGAAGACAGGGTTCGCAAAACGGAAAATATCGAAATCCTGTTGAATACGGAAACGGATGAGGTAATCGGAGACGGACAGGTGGTAACGGCTGTTCGTGTTAAAAACAGAACAACCGGAGAATTAAAAGAAATTCCGGTTACAGGGTTCTTCGTAGCGATTGGTCATCAGCCGAACACGGAAATCTTTAAAGAATATATCCGGTTGGATGAAACGGGTTACATCATCAACGAGCCGGGAACGTCCAAAACCAGCGTACCGGGAGTTTTTGTTGCCGGTGATGCTGCCGATCATGTGTACCGTCAGGCAATCACTGCTGCCGGAACAGGTTGTATGGCGGCACTTGATGCCGAAAGATATTTGGCTTCTCAAGAGTAAATACTCCCAATAAAGCATAAAAAAGCCCCGGATTTCCGGGGCTTTTTTGTTATTGTAATTTCTTGTATAATGTCGCGTTATCGGCAAAGTTTTTCATATCTACCTTAGGCGTTCCGAATAGTTGTATTTCCGATTTTCCTGTGGCAAAAATACTGATCGTTTTTAAAGCATTTACATAACTGCTGGTATACGATTCACTGATTAGCTCCATATCGGTAACAGCGAATTTTTTAGCATTTAAAACAGCATTATTGTCCAGTCTTATTTTAGAGATACCGGAATCACCTTCCAATGTGGCGGTAGCTTTCTGGTACAGGTCAATTTTAGATTCTGCTGCGGCAATTAAAGCTTTTAATTCGGCATTTTTGCTTAATTCAATCGTTGCCGATTCTGCTTTAATGTTTAGCTCTGCTTTACTTTTGTCATTCATGATCAGCGCAAAAACAGAAGACTTTACATTCAGGTATGACTTGGAATAATCAAAATTCTTAACGGTCACATTATCCAGCTGCAAATCTGCCAGGGCATTTAACTTGGTTTCATTTTTAGCAGAAATCATTTTAAGATTGTCGGTATAGGTAACGCGAACGCTTAGTTTTTTAGCATTGGTGATGTCTTTATCGGTATATATCCGTAAAGTACTGCCGTACATTTCGGCTTTAATCGCTTCGTGCAGGTTGTCATCGGCTTCAATTTCCAAAGCCTGTTTGTCGCCTTTTACAAGGAATACTTCAAGATTGTCTTCGAATTCCAGGCTTTCAAATTTATCAACGTCTTTTTGGGTAACCGTTACAATTTTAGAACCTTTTAGTTTTTCTTTTTTCTGAGCAAAAGAAAAGGCAGTAGTAAGCAGTAGGGCAAATAATAAAATCGTTTTTTTCATGAACTATAAATATTTGAAGCGCAAATTTAGGCAAAAAAATATCCGTTTCTAAATGTTTTGAAACGGATATTCGGAAGTTATTCGGTTACTGATTTGATATTATCATCCGGTATACGGTCTATCAGATAATTGTAAGGATCAATACCGGCCTGTGCAGGTATTTCTTTTGTTTTGAATGTGAAGGTGTTATCCTTTTTGGTAATCTTATAGCGTTTGTAGGCCAGCACTTTTCCGGTGGTGGCTTCTCCTTCCGGTTTGGCAAAAACAGCCACGTCGATATAATCGGCTATTGGCATTTTTGTTTCGATACCTAAGGAATCCGAACGGAATTTTTCGGAAGACGTTTTAAAGGTCACTTCATATTCTGCGCCCAGTTTTTTATACTTAGCTTCGGTCACCCTGTTTGAAAATAAAGTAATGTTTTCAAACATATCACGAATCAGGTATTTTAAACTGTCCGGTGTTACTTTCCGGAATTCGTTAACCGCATTGATGGAAGTCGGGTAAGGCGGATTTTTATAGGCATAGGATTTAATCAGGTTGGCTAAAGCTGTATTTACATTTTGCTCACCCACCATTTCCTTAAGGTAGTACATCACCACACTGGCTTTGTTGTAATGGATATACTGCTGGCTTTCTGTTTTCATCAAAGGACGTTCTGCTTCAAATTCGGAACTTCTGCCGCTTAAATAACGGTCCATTTCATATTTCAGGAATTTCTTCATTTTGTCTTTTCCATATTCTTTTTCCATCACCATTAAAGCCGAATACTGCGAGAATCCTTCGCTCATCATTTCGCTTCCCTGCATATTAGCTCCACAAACCTGGTGTGCCCAGTATTGGTGTCCCATTTCGTGTGCAACTACATAGAATACCTGGTCAATGTCGTCTTTGGTAACTTCTCTAAGATCAACAATAAAACCAATCCCTTCACTATAAGGCATCGTACCCGGAAATGCCTGCGCAAAACTGGCATATCGCGGGAATTCAATGATGCGGCATTGTTTGTGGTAATACGGACCAAAGTTTTGCGTGTAGTATTCCAGTGATTTTTTCATGCTCTTCATCATGTTCGGAACATTATAGGCATGTTGCTTGTCATAGTAAACTTCTAAATCGATACCGTTCCATTTTTCGCGGGCCACCTGGTATCGGGCAGAAATAAAGGAATAGAAATTTAAAGACTGTTTGTCCAGTTTGTAACGGAAATATTTTCTGCCGTTTGCATCCCAGCTTTTTAATAAGGTACCTGGTGCAATGGCAATCTGATCCGGTTCGGTGCTTAAAGTAGTGGTTACTTCAACCCAGTCCGAATCGTTGCTGATGTATGTATTACTTCTGGCCACCAGATCCGATTCGTTTAGTTTCGGCATTCTGTTGCGTTTCGGAAGTTTCAGTTTGACACGTTTGTTTTTATCGGAAATTTCATAACCGTTATTGTAGCCGAAAGTAGGCATGAAATCGCTGTTGTTAAAGAACGTTCCGTTTTGCGTTAGCTGGGTAAAGCTCACTTCGTTTTCAAAACCTTTGGTGATTTTAGATAACGCAATACTGATTTTTATCGAATCATTCGGAGCCAATGGTTTTTCCAGCGTATAAATCCGGTAGCTTAAATCGGTATCCTTTACTTTTAATTTCGCTCCCGGAATGCTTATGGTAATGCTGTCCGTTAGTTCCGGCATTGTAAAATGCAGTTCTTTAATTGGTGTATTCGATTTGTTTTTGGCCCAGGCTTCTACTTTTGCCGACATGCTGCGTTCTTTCGGTATAAGGTCGATGTTGTAATCAAATTTGTAAAAACGCGGCTGGATAAGGTGTTCGAATTTTTTGTATTTCTTTTCGTAGGCCACCTGTTTGTTTTCCATTTGTTTGGAAGAATCGTAAGTGTTCAGGACCTGGGTGTTGTAATACACAAAACCACCGCAAAGCAGGAACGCGAGTATGCTTAGTGAAAGCGGCAGTTTGCTTTCGCTAAAAGAAACTTTGGCCTTTTTCCAGCGGTATTTGAATTGTGATTCTTTGCCGCGAATGTAAAAAGCAGTAATGACAAAGCATAAAATAAGGCAGAACAATGTCCAGTAAATACGAAACCATGTTATGGAAGGAATAAAAGGTCCGTAGCCATTCATGTCAGAGTATTTAATATCCGGTGTTGCCCCAAACGATAACATGTTGCTGTCAATCTCCAGTAGGCCCCAGATAAAACTGTTTACGACTACAAAAGCCACAAAGGCAAAATAGGCAATATAACGGTTGTTAATCAGGTAGTGGAAGAAAAGGGATAGTACGATCATAAAGGTAAAACGGGATAATTTCAGGACTAATAAAGACTTGATATATACACCCGGTTCGTATTTGTAATACCCCTGGAAGGTTTGGGCAATGATCCCGATAACAATAGCACAGCACAGCACCAGCGCAAGCGAAAGAGTGATGGCTAGCAGTTTTGAAGAAAACAGGAAACCCGTTTTTACAGGAGTAGCATCCTGTATTTCGTTAATTTTGGCATCGCGTTCTTTCCACACCAAAACACCGGTATAGAACGTAATAAAACCGATAACAAAAATATCGAATGAACCGGAAATAGTATCGACCACATCATAGGTCACCGGATATTGTTTTACTCCATACAGGCTTGTAAAGCTCGTCAGACCTGCTACCAGGTTCGCAAGACCAATTACAACAATGATGATAAAAGTCGGGTTTTTAATGATCGCCTTTAACTCAAATACCGTCAGTTTCCAGAAGCTGCCCATCGAAAACCGGAATGTTTCCGGTGTTTTAAGAATAAAACTCGGATTTAATTTTGACAGCTCATTAGGTGTTTTTTCCTTTTCTTTTTTAGGCTTTTCCTTTTTGGTATTGAATGAAAAACGGAAATAGATAACAAACAGTATCGCAAGACTTATTCCCAGCCAGATCAAACGGTTTATTAAAACATCGCCTTCAAGTCCTATGGCATGCAGGTTTTTCTCGGCAACGGTCATGTATTTGGTCATGATGCCAAAAGGCTGCGTACCAAACGGATCCAGGATGTTTGCCAGCCATTCTTTTTGAATATCTCTGGTATAACCTTGTGAAACCCCGTAGAACACCAGGATCAGCATGGCGCCTATAAAAGAAATGATATTGCTTCTGAAAATAATAGCCAGTCCGTATAGCAATACTCCGGAGATGATAACATTCGGAATTCCGAAGACTAATAAGCCCTGAAGGTGTCCGTCCCAGATAATGGCACCGAAACGTTCCGGCGGACTCATGTCGAATACCTGTGCCAGTGGCGGAGCCAATAAAGCCCCGATGGAGACTCCAAGCATCGGAATAAGGGAAACAAGGGTTGCCCCGATGAATTTTCCAAAATAATAATCCCTTTTCTGAATCGGAGAAGAGAAAACAAACTGGTGCATGCCGTATTGAAAATCTCTGTTTGCAGTGGCATTCATAAAGGCTGTTGTCATTAGCAAACAGATGGTAGACATTACCGCATAATAGTTCTGGATAACAAAAGGAGAATTCTTTAAAACATTCCCTACACCGCCGCCAATACTGACATTGTCTGATGCAATGGCAAAAAATACCAATAGTGTATTGATAAAAAGAAAGATCCAGGTCATTGGCGATTTAAGCCAGTATTTTAATTCGTATCGTATAAATTTCCACATAATTTTACTGTTTAGTTTCGGTTAGGCAGTTAGACAAGCTCGTTTAATTTTGCAAAAAATACATCTTCAAGATTCTCTTCGGCTGCAACAAAACCGTCACCCGGTGTTGTTTCGGAAAATATGTGGATAAGGGGCTGACCGCCCACTAATTTGTTCGAGATTACTTTGTACTCATTCTGATAATCCTGTAACGTATGTTTGGCGATTTTGCGTTCCCATACTTTTCCTCTGATCTCCAATAAGGCATCATCGGTATCACCGCTAAACAGTACCTGACCTTTGTTCATGATCGCCATTTGGGTACACAATTCCCGTACGTCCTGTACAATGTGTGTGGAAAGGATAACGATGGTGTTTTCTCCAATTTCACTCAGAATGTTGTAAAAACGGTTTCTTTCTCCCGGATCCAGTCCGGCTGTTGGTTCGTCAACAATAACCAGCTGCGGATTACCGATCAGGCACTGTGCGATTCCAAAACGCTGGCGCATACCGCCGCTATAGCTGCTCACGGCATTTTTGCGGTGATCCCAAAGGTTTACATTCACTAATAATTGTTCAACGATTTCCTTACGGTCGGATTTATTGCTAAAGCCCTTCAATAGGGCAAGATGATCTAATAATTCTACAGCGGAAGTTCTGGGATAAACGCCAAACTCCTGCGGCAGGTAGCCCAATACTTTACGAACCGATTGTTTGTCGTTCAGTACGTCGATGTCGCCTAAGGTAACCGAACCGCTGTCGACATCCTGTAAAGTAGCCAGTGTTCGCATTAAGGAAGATTTCCCGGCACCGTTAGGGCCCAGTAATCCGAACATTCCTTTTTTGATGGTTAATGAAACATTATTTAAGGCATGTACACCATTGCTGTATTTTTTGTCTAAATCTTTAATAACTAATTCCATAATGATATATTGTTTTTTGATTGAGTGTATAAGGATAGGACTTGATTTTAACTTTTTTGTTACACTTATGTAAGTTAATATGTATTTTTTTATTTAGAAAATGTAATTATTCTGAGGAAAAGGTAAAAAAAAACATCCCTGAAGCAGAGATGTCTTTAGCTATTTAGGATGTGGCTTATTCCTGGGAAATACTGCCTCCTGAACTTAATTTTTTGATAAGGTTGTTGGGAGTTCCGATATAGTTTACAGAACTTCCGCTGGATGCTTCTGCTGTTAAACTCTGTGAGGTATTTAGCGTAATGCTGCTGCCGCTGGAGGATTCGGCTACGGCATCTTTTACAGTCAGTGCTTTGGCATCGATACTGCTTCCGCTGGAAGAGTCAGAGTCTAAACGGGAGGCTTTTCCGCTGATTTTGATACTGCTTCCGCTGCTGCTTTCACAGCTAACGGTTTCGGCTTCCACTTTAATGACAATCCGGCTGCCGCTGCTGGAAGAAAAAGCCATTGCATTATTTTTCAGTACATTTTTACTGCTCACGGAAGAACCGCTTGAAGCTTCAAAAGAATCTAATTTCGGAAGGCTTACATATACTTTTTTTGCTTTCTCATTTTTGATATTGGCATCGGAAGTTATTCGTAATTCGCCGTTTACAACTTCTGTTTTAATGTGGCTTTGCAGGTTTTCATCTGCTTCTACCGTCACTTTTGTATCCGGACTCTGTTCAAGGATCACTTCTAATCCGCGGCTGGCAGATATGGCAGTGAAATTGGACGGAACATTTCTTGTTTTAGTAACGACATTACCATTGCCTTCAACTTTGTTAAGTCCGCTGATGGAGAAGTTGTTACAGGAACTGAAAAGTAAAGCAACTATGGCTGCTACGATTACTTTGGTGATGTGAATGACTAATTTGACCATGACATTTGTTTTTTGATTGATTAATGATTCATTCCGGTATTCCTGATTTGTTTTGTGAAAAGAAAGCTATCCGCAGCAATTGTGTTTCGGGATAGCTGTCCTTTCAGGTAGTTATTCTTTATTTTGTATTGATAATGATTTTGTTGTCTTTGATCTCAACACCTTCAACACTTTTGGTCACTTCTTTTTTAGAAGCCTCTTTGATCTGAACGCCTTTTCCGTTAATGGTTACCGTCGTTGAGGTAGAAGTGCTGTCCGGGTTTTCTTCATCTGATTCCTCGCTGTTTTCTTCCGGCGGGCAGTTCAGGCATTTTAATTCTTCTTTTTCTATTCTGTAATAATACTGGTCACTGTCCTCGTTTAAATAATAGTTTGAATAATGGTTTTCCAGATAATTGTCTACATTTTCTGAAGGGTGGATAATGGCACCTTCCGGAAGATAAAGATAAATAAGGACTTTCTGGTGACGGTATTTATTAGCCATACCGGTTAATAAATAATTATCTAAAATTAAAGTATTTCCTTGATTTTCAAAATTATATTTTATTTTTTCAGCTCTTTGTCTGGCATCAGAAAGCGATTTTCCTTCCGATATTTTTTCAATCTGCATGTACGGTTCTTCCGAAGTCTTTAAGATATGGATCTCAATGTTGTTCGAATAGATCACATCATTCTGAGCAGAATCCTGTACAAAACGGAAGTCGGTATTACTGTCGGCTGTTTTAGAGAAATAATCATTAAAACGCATTTTGATATTTAAGGTATCGTTTGCAGCAATAGCTAAGTTTTCTTTTTGAACAACTTTACCTTCAAAGCCCACTTCGGTTGCCTGACGGATTCCTACATAGATGAACACCACTATCGAGATGATCCAAACACCTAGCAAGGTAAATTTCGCAATACTTCCGATGGATTTCAAATTGTTCACTAAAATCTTTAATCCCAATAAGAAGAAGAAGAAAAGTGGAATACCAATAGCCAGCAGCATCAGGATGCCTAAAAACCACATCGGCAGATCGGTATAGTTTGAAGCGTTCATATAACTAAACCAGGGTGTATCCGGCATTGTTGCCGTAAAGATCATCATTATGGAAGCAATAGCAACCCCGATTAAACTCATGAATGAGAAAAGCACAATGAAAGCGCCAATGGCTTTGGCAAAAACTCTAAAGATCGTCATGAAAACATCTTCAATGGTTGTTGCTACTTTCGTGGCTCCGGTTTTGGCATTATCGGCTATTTTCTGGTGATCCAGATTGTTGATTTTTTCGGAAATCTCGCCAAAACCTTCACGAACCTTCTTTTCGATATTCGAGATTGTGATCGGTTCACCGGTCATTTCTAATTTCTCAGAAGTTGTTTTGGCTTCCGGGATTAAAATCCATAGAATGATATAGGCAACGATACCTGTTCCGAATCCGGCGAAAACCAATACGATTAACAGGATTCGCAGCCAAAGCGGATCAATTCCCAAATAGTGGCCAAAACCTGCCGCTACACCACCTAATAATCCTTTTTCTTTGTCACGGTATAGTTTTTTGGAACCGGACGTACTGTTATAGGTCGTATAAGTTGTATTGGATTCGTTAGCGTCATCTTCAATTCTGTAATCTTCAGGTTGTCCCATTACAGTGATTACCTGATCAATTTCGGTTAAGCCTACAACCTGTTTCTCACTTGAAAGTTTTTCAGATAAAAGTTCGGCAACTCTACTTTCAATGTCATTCATGATTTCATCTCTGCCATCCGGAGAAAGCGAGCGCTTAATAGCATCGAAGTAGCGGTTTAATTTCTGATAGGCGTCTTCATCCATATAAAAGAAAAAACCTCCTAAATTTATACTTACTGTTTTGTTCATGACTATTAGTTTTGGCTAGTTATAATGTTTACTGCATCAGATAATTCTGTCCAGGTATTATTCAATTCTTTTAAAAATTCTTGTCCTTCTTCTGTCAGACTGTAATACTTTCTCGGCGGACCGGAAGTGGATTCTTCCCAACGATAATTAAGAAGACCGTCATTTTTTAATCGTGTCAGCAACGGATATACTGTTCCTTCAACTACTAAGAGTTTTGCGTTTTTTAGAGTGTCCAGAATTTCAGAAGTATAGGCATCTTTTTCTTTTATTACCGAAAGGATGCAAAACTCCAGAATTCCTTTACGCATCTGAGCTTTGGTGTTCTCAATGTTCATAGAATTTCTTTTTTTGGATTAAACTGTTCATTTTTTGATTGATGATTGATGTGATTGATGATTGTATTTTTATTTTAAAAAATTAATGGCTAACGGGTAGTGGTAGCGTTGTCCGTTGCTGCTTTTTACAGCGGCATAAATGACAAGGAAAAACTCCACTACTTTTAATACCCCGAATAGAATCGCCGCTGCTACTGCGATGATAACGATCCCGGTTATGTTCCCGGTTGAAATGTGATCCATTATAAAGTCACCGTTTTCAAAGCTGCTGAAGGATACATTTTTAAATACTACATAAATAAGTATCGGAACAGCAATTAATAATAAAACCAGTGAATATAATAACATGCTCAATTGAAAATTCAATGTTTGTTTTCCATTATAGTCTACAAAATCCGATTTGTCTTTTTTTAAAGCCCATATTAAAATAGGAAAGAAATAATTGCCAAACGGAATAAAATACTGAGTTAAAGTACTCAAGTGTAATATTGTAGCGGTGTTCTTTTCATTAGTTGTTGTCATAATAGTTCGTTTTTTGATTGATGATTGATGATTGATTGATGATGATTTCAAATAATACTATTGATTAGCTATTATTTTCTTATGCAAATATATGGCTAAAAGAAAGTATCTTGCAATGCATAGTACATTAATTTAACTTTTATTTAACATTTTTAAATTTTGTATGATTGCATAGTATTTTTTGTATTTTTATAGAAAAAACAACAGCTATGGAATTTACCCCGTCAAAATTAAATACCTTTTTATTCTTTAAATTACCATCGGCATTTTGGAGTGGTGTCAGGGTTAAAAAGATCTCGGCTGCTTCCTGTCAGGTTTCGGTAAAGCATCGCTGGATTAACCAGAATCCTTTTAACTCGATGTATTTTGCGGTTCAGGCCATGGCGGCCGAATTGACAACAGGTGCATTGGTGATGTACCAGATACAGCAAAGCGGCAAAAAAATATCCATGCTGGTGGCGAATAATAAAGGGAACTTTTCCAAAAAGGCAAAAGGGAGAATAACTTTTGTGTGCAATGACGGTCATTTAATTGAAGAAGCGATTAAGCAAACGGTCGCTACCGGTGAAGGGCAGACCTTCTGGATGAAATCGATCGGAACCGATGAAAAAGGGGATCAGGTTTCTGAAATGGATTTTGAATGGAGTGTGAGAATCAAGTAGGATTCTGCTGCTGATTTTATAAAGTTAAACCTAACTTAAATAGCTTTCATATTATTCTTATTGCATATAAATTTGTAATAAAAAGCTGAAAATGAAATGGATGAAGCAGTTTTGAAAGCAGGCTCGAATCATTTTATAATCAGTAAAAAGAAAGAGGAAATATGAAAGTTTTAATTACAGGAGCTACCGGTTTAGTAGGGAAAGAATTGGTTTCGTTGCTGTTACAAAACGGTGTAGCGATTCATTATCTTACCACTTCCAAAAAGAAAATTGAAGGAGAAGCGTTGTATCAGGGGTTTTTCTGGAACCCGGAACAGGGGCTAATCGATGAAAACTGCCTGCTGGGTGTGGATGTCATTATCCATCTGGCTGGAGCCTCGATATCCAAACGCTGGACAAGTTCCTATAAAGAAGAAATTATCGAAAGCCGGATCCTATCGGCTAATGTGCTGTATAAGGCACTTAAAAACAATCCCAATCAGGTTAAACAGATCATCAGTGCTTCGGCTGTCGGGATATACCCGGATAGTCTAACGGCAGTATATGGCGAAGAGGAAAAAGCGGTGAGCGATACTTTTCTGGGTAATGTGGTCCTGAAATGGGAAGAAGCGGCAGAGCAATTCAAAAGACTGGATATTGCGGTCTGTAAGCTGCGTTTCGGTCTGGTATTGTCCGGCCAGGGTGGTGCTTTACCCAGTATGGTAAGGCCGGTAAAAATGGGAATCGGTTCCGGTTTCGGCTCCGGCAAACAATATTTTTCCTGGATACATATACACGATCTGGCAGACATGATCTATTTCGCGGTTCAGAACAACTGGAGCGGTGTGTATAATGCTGTGGCGCCCAATCCGGTTACCAATAACGAATTGATGAAGGCGATAGCAAAAGCCCTTCAAAAAGATATCGTGCTGCCCAATACGCCGCGTTTGTTAATGAAACTGCTGCTGGGTGAAATGCATCTTTTGCTGTTTGAAAGTCAAAAGGTGAGTGCGCAGAAAGTTTTGGATAACGGCTTTCAGTTCAAATACAAAAACCTGGATAAGGCACTGGACAATCTGTTATAGCCGGAAACAAAAAAAGTGCTGAAATTTTCAGCACTTTAGTGGAATTATAATCGTAAGTAAGATGAAGTAATAAATTATTTTGTTGCTTTTACGCTAACTTTTAGTTCGATATCGTCATTGATAAATTTGTCACCTAAATTGTCAAAAACAGATTTAGAGCCATAATTTACATTCCATAATGTTCTGTTAATGGTAAAAGAATCACTGTCAATGCTGATGCCTTTATCGTCAACCGTAACGGTTGCAGGGAACTTAACGCTTTTGGTAATATCTTTTAAGGTTAAGTTACCTTCTATCATTTTCTTGCCGGCTTCGTCGGTTACTTTTGTAATCTCGAAAACACCTTCAGGGTATTTTTTTGTATTGAAGAAATGATCAACATCGCTTTCTTTTCCAAGACCTTTTAAATGTCCTTCCAGTGATGCTTTGTCATCACCTTTTAAATCGGTTACAGTAATGGAAGTCATGTCGATGAAAAACTTACCGGTTTCGATAATGCCGTCTTTGGCATACAATTCACCATTTTTCAAAGCGATGGTTCCGGTGTGCTTTCCTGTTGGTTTGGTTGCTACCCAGTTTATAGTAGAAGCTTTTGCGTCAACATTAAACTTTACGGCTTCGTTTGAAGTTACCGGTGCCTCAACAGTTTCTTTTATTTCTGCTTCATTAGCCTTGTCTTTTTTACAGGAAACAACGGATAATGTTGCCAAAACCAATAAACTTAAAATGCCTTTTTTCATAGAAATTAATTTTTTAGTTTCCACAAACTTATCGAAATCAAATTGAAAACTTCTTAAAATTATATTAAATTTCTTTTATAAAATACTATGAAAGCATACTTTTTTATCGTTTTTGAGTCGCTTTTACATTTTTTATAAAGGCTGCCGGAAGCAGGAATTACGCCAGATCCGGCCTGAAAAAACGGCTACTTATACTGCCTTAAACAATGGAAAATGAAAATAGTAGGTGACAAATTGACATTTTTAAATATTTGGCAATACTTTTGCAATCCGAAAATGACACGATTATAGCATAATGTTCAAGAAAATATTTAAAAATATGAGCCAGGAAAATACTGAAAACATAGAAAAAGAGCAATTACAAGGAGATAATGTTTCAGAAAACCAAGCAATTCCTCAGCCGGAACTTACCGTTGAGGAGCAGTTACAGGAAGAAGTAGCCAAAGAAAAAGACAAATTCCTGAGATTGTTTGCGGAATTTGAAAATTATAAAAAGCGTACTTCAAAAGAACGCCTGGAATTGTTTAAAACGGCCAATCAGGAAGTATTGCAGGCAATGCTGCCGGTAGTGGACGATTTTGACAGAGCCTTGCCGGAAATTGCAAAAACATTGGGTGATGAAAACCTGATGAAAGGCGTGAGTTTGATTTATGAAAAATTAAAATCCACTTTAGTTGCTAAAGGACTTGAGGAAGTAGCAGTAAAAGCAGGCGATGCTTTTAATGCAGACTTTGCTGAGGCAATTACATTAATCCCGGCACCTTCAGAAGACCTGAAAGGTAAAATAGTGGATGTAATTGAAAAAGGGTATAAACTTGGGGATAAGATTATCCGATTCCCTAAAGTAGTGGTAGGACAATAATAAAAGAATAGCAATAGAATTACAAAAAGCAAGCCGAAAGAGGGACTACCGACAGCGATTTGCTTTTTGTGATTTGATATTTACGAACGTAATCAGTTTATGAAAAAAGATTTTTACGAAATATTAGGAATAGATAAAAGCGCTACGGCAGAGCAGATCAAAAAAGCTTACCGTAAAAAAGCTATTGAATATCATCCTGATAAGAATCCGGGAGATAAAGAAGCGGAAGAAAAATTCAAAGTAGCAGCCGAAGCTTATGAAGTGCTGAGTGATCCTGACAAAAAAGCACGTTATGACCAGTATGGTCATGCAGCCTTTGACGGTGCAGGAGGATTTGGCGGCGGCCACATGAATATGGATGATATTTTCAGCCAGTTCGGAGATATTTTCGGAAGCGCTTTTGGCGGCGGATTCAGTGGATTCGGTGGCGGATTCGGCGGTGGCGGTGGTCAGCGTCGTATGAAAGGAAGCAATTTGCGTATTAAAGTAAAATTAACTTTGGAAGAAATTGCGAACGGTGTTGAGAAAAAAGTAAAAGTAAAAAGAAAAGTTCAGGCTCAGGGCGTTACTTATAAAACCTGTCCAACCTGTCACGGATCGGGTCAGGTAACCAAAATTACCAATACGATTTTAGGAAGAATGCAAACTGCTTCTCCGTGTCATACCTGTAGTGGTACCGGTCAGATTATTGACAGCAAACCTTCGCAGGCAGATGCTCAGGGAATGATTTTGGAAGACGAGACCGTATCGATCAAAATCCCGGCAGGTGTTGTGGATGGCATGCAGTTAAAAGTAGCCGGAAAAGGGAACGATGCTCCGGGAGCAAACAGCGTACCGGGTGATTTAATTGTTGCCATTGAAGAAGTAGAGCATGAAAAACTAAAGCGTGAAGGCGAAAATTTACATTATGACCTGTATATCAGTTTTGCGGAAGCAGCCTTAGGGACTTCCAAAGATATAGAAGCCGTAAACGGTAAAGTTCGTATCAAACTGGAAGAAGGAATTCAGTCCGGAAAAATATTACGTCTCAAAGGAAAAGGAATACCAAGCCTAAACAGCTACGGAAGCGGTGACTTACTGGTTCACGTTAACGTATGGACGCCAAAAACACTAAACAAAGAACAAAAACAGTTCTTCGAAAAGATGGTGGATGACGAGAATTTTATTCCAAATCCTGAGAAATCAGACAAATCATTTTTTGAAAAAGTTAAAGACATGTTTTCATAATGATTATAAAAGTTATACTTTTGAGAATCACTAGTTAAGGCTGGTGAATTCTTTTTCATAGCAATTTTTCCCATCCTTGCGAAAATCGAGGGTGGGTTTTTTGTAACAATTGGAGCCAGTGCGTGTCTAATTTATTACTTTTACAAAAATCTATTCTAACAAATGAGTTCAATCTTAGAGGTTAAAAATGTAGTAAAACAATATGGTGATTATACTGCATTAAATAATGTTTCCTTACAAGTACCCAAAGGAAGTATCTACGGACTTTTAGGCCCTAACGGAGCCGGAAAAACATCCCTGATTCGTATTATAAACCAAATTACACTGCCGGATAGCGGAGAGGTGATCCTTGACGGTGAAAAACTGTCGCCGCATCACGTACAGCATATCGGCTATATGCCGGAAGAAAGAGGACTGTATAAAACCATGAAAGTGGGAGAACAGGCCTTATACCTGGCACAATTGAAAGGATTGTCAAAAGAAGAAGCGAAAAAACAGCTGCAATACTGGTTTGAAAAATTAGAGATCCAGGGATGGTGGAATAAAAAAATCCAGGAACTTTCTAAAGGGATGGCACAAAAAATCCAGTTTGTGGTAACGGTATTGCACCAGCCAAAACTGTTGATTTTTGATGAACCGTTTTCGGGATTTGACCCGGTAAATGCCAACCTTATCAAAGACGAAATATTAGAATTAAAGAAAAAAGGGGCTACCATTATCTTTTCGACCCACCGTATGGAAAGCGTGGAAGAAATGTGTGACGATATTGCGCTGATCCACAAATCCAACAAACTGATTGAAGGCAAACTGGTGGACGTTAAAAAAGAACACAGAACCAATTCTTTCGAAGTAGGCGTATTGTCAGACAATGTAGAACGCTTAATGTATGAGCTAACGCAGCAGTTTACGCTACAGCAAACCAATTTTAAATCGTTAAACGACGAGTTGAAACTGGAAGTGCAAATCGGAAATCAGACGCCTAATGCGCTTTTAAACATACTGACGCAAAACGGGCAGGTAACCCATTTTGTGGAAAAAATTCCAAGTGTGAACGATATTTTTATTCAAACAGTAAGTCAGAAATAATGAGTGTTTTAGCCTTAATCATAAAGAGAGAATTTATCGCCAAAGTGCGTAATAAGTCATTTATTGTAATGACGTTCCTGAGTCCGTTATTAATTGTTGGGATGTCATTCTTAATCGGCTATCTGGCGAGTATGAATGATGATGAAGTGAAAAAAATTGCCATTCATGATGAAGCCGGAATTTTAAAACAGGACTTTAAGAATACCAAAAAAATAACTTACGTTGACCTGTCGGCTATGCCGCTGAAAACCGCTAAGGATACCGCCAGTAAAAATTATGAAGGAATGATCTACGTTCCGAAAGTGGCCGATCCGAAAGAATTACTGAACAAAGTGGAATACATTTCCGATGACAGCCCGAATATGGATTTCATTGTCGAGGTAGAAAAGGTTATCGATAATCAGCTGACAAGAGGAAACCTGAAAGCGCTGGGTTTTGACTATGATAAAATTGAAAAAGCCAAAACAAATGCCAACATCCATTTAACCAGCTTTAATGGAGAAGAGCGTTTTAAATGGCTGAATATCATGAAAGTTGTTATTGGCGGTGCTTTTGGTTACCTGATTATGATGTTCATTATCATCTACGGAAACTTTGTAATGCGCAGCGTTATTGAAGAAAAAACAAACCGTATTATCGAAATTATTATATCGTCTGTAAAACCTTTCCAGCTGATGATGGGTAAAATCATCGGGAACTCGCTGGCCGGTATTCTGCAGTTTGCAATATGGGCGATAGTGGGAGTGATCCTGTTGGTTGGGGTTTCCTCATTCTTTGGCATCCAGACCGGTACGCAGGCAACTGTGGATCCGGAAATGCTGAATGCAGCACAACAGGAAATGGGTGGAACGATCCAGGCATATATCAGAGAAATTTTCAACCTTCCTTTGGGAACACTGGTAAGCTGTTTTGTAATCTACTTTATTGGCGGTTACTTTTTATACAGCTCCCTTTATGCGGCAATCGGCGCTGCAGTAGATAGCGAAACCGATTCGCAACAATTTTTACTGCCTATCCTGATGCCGATGATGTTAGGGGTTTATGTTGGTTTTTTCACGGTGATGAACGATCCGCACGGAACCGTTGCAACGGTTTTCTCCATTATACCGTTAACCTCACCAATAGTTATGCTGATGCGGATTCCGTTTGGTGTGCCTTGGTGGCAATTAGTGCTTTCCATAGCATTGCTGTTCGGAACATTCCTGTTAGTGGTGTGGTTTGCATCAAAAATATACAGAGTCGGAATCCTGATGTACGGTAAAAAACCAACCTGGAAAGAATTATTCAAATGGTTAAAATATTAAACTAAGGAATGTTGGATGAATTAAAAGACATACTCGGATTTAAATTAATAGACACCAGGAATATCGATTTTTCGGTGGTGAATTTAATTGTCCTGGTGGTGGCTTTAATGATGACGGGAGTCGTTTTAAAATTCATCCTGAAAGTAATTACCCGGAAGATACCGGCAGAAGACAAAAACAAATTTGTAAGCGTATTCCAGTTTTTCAAATACATCGTTTACCTGTTCGTAGTCATGTTTACACTCCATTCATCCGGAGTGAACATGAATGTCTTTCTAACTGCTTCGGCGGCGCTTTTTGTAGGGATCGGACTGGCATTGCAAACCTTTTTTCAGGATATTATTTCCGGAATACTGATGATCCTGGACCAGTCGTTGCACATTGGCGATATTATTGAAGTAGACGGAAAAGTGGGACAGGTAACGGAAATCCGGTTGCGAACAACAAGAGCCGTAACCCGTAACGACAGGGTGATGATCATCCCGAATCATAAGTTTATGAGTGAAACCCTGTTTAACTGGACACAGAACAACAGTACAAACCGGGATCAGGTATCGGTGGGAGTGGCTTACGGAAGTGATGTGCGGCTGGTTAAAAAATTACTGGAAGACTGTGTGAGGGAAACCGAAGGCGTTTTAACAGACAAAGAGGTGATTGCGATCTTTGAAGATTTCGGAGATTCTGCCCTCAATTTTTCCGTTTTCTTTTATGTGGGCAACGGAATGAGAACACCGAGGGTTCAGAGTGAGATCCGCTTTAAAATAGAAGAGGCTTTTCGGCAACATAAAATTTCGATTCCTTTTCCGCAGAGTGAGGTTACCATTATAAACCGGCAAAATGAAGCCTGATGAAAGCAGTTTAGCATAAACTTCACAAACTTTATTTTGCTTTTTGCTATTTTAGCAAGAGATAAATATTCAAAAACGAATCATAAAATGCCTAAGATATTAATAATAGAAGACGAAGCAGCTATCCGGAGAGTATTGACAAAAATACTGTCTGAGGAGAATGATACCTATATCGTTGAAGAAGCGGAAGACGGACTTAAGGGATTGGAAAAGATTAAAAATGAAGATTACGATCTGGTACTTTGTGATATCAAGATGCCCAAGATGGATGGAGAAGAAGTGCTGGAAGCGGTAAAAAAGATAAAACCGGAAATTCCGATGGTGATGATCTCCGGACACGGCGATCTTGAAACAGCGGTTAATACCATGCGTTTGGGAGCATTTGACTATATTTCCAAACCGCCCGATTTAAACCGTTTGCTAAATACGGTCCGCAATGCCTTAGACAGAAAACAACTCGTTGTTGAAAATAAAATACTAAAGAAAAAAGTCAGTAAAAACTACGAGATGATCGGGAATAGCGAGCCTATTAACCACATCAAGGAGATTATTGACAAAGTAGCGCCCACAGAAGCGCGGGTACTGATAACCGGACCTAACGGAACCGGGAAAGAACTCGTTGCCCACCAGCTGCATGAAAAAAGCGAACGGGCTGCGGCACCGCTGATAGAAGTGAACTGTGCTGCGATTCCGTCCGAATTGATCGAAAGTGAATTATTCGGTCACGTAAAAGGAGCTTTTACTTCGGCTGTAAAGGATCGTGCCGGAAAGTTTGAAGCGGCCGATAAGGGAACCATCTTCCTGGATGAAATAGGCGATATGAGCCTTCCAGCCCAGGCAAAAGTACTGAGAGCTTTACAGGAAAACATGATTACCCGTGTAGGGGCGGATAAAGACATAAAAGTAGATGTCCGTATTGTGGCAGCAACCAATAAAGACCTTAAAAAAGAAATTGAAGAAGGACGCTTTAGAGAAGATTTATACCACCGTCTGGCGGTAATCTTAATTAAAGTACCGGCGCTAAACGACAGAAGAGACGATATCCCGTTGCTGGTAAAACACTTTGCCGAAAAAATTGCTTCCGAACAGGGAAATACGGCAAAGAAATTTTCGGCTGCCGCAGTAAAACTGTTACAGGAATACGACTGGACCGGAAATATCCGGGAACTGCGCAATGTGATTGAACGGTTAATCATTTTAGGCGGAGCGGAAATATCGGAGAATGACGTGAAAATGTTCGCGAGCAAATAGCAATAAGTAGTAAAAAATAAAAGACAGCAGCGCAAGCCTCTGTTCCTTTCTTTATACAGATGAAATTAAAAAAGATAAATGAAAAACTGGCATTAGCCTTGTCAGAAAACGGGATTCAAACGCCTAACGAAATACAGAAAGACTGCTTCGGAACCCTTAAAAGCGGAGCCGATGCGGTAATTATCATGCCGTCAAAAGGAGGTAAAACCACCACAATTGTTTATACCGTTATCCAGAAACTGGAAAAAGCCGAAGGCGAATCGACCAGAGCCCTGATCATGGTGAAAGACAAGGAAGAAGTGCTGAAAATGGTTGAACTGTTTAAAAAGTTTGGCAATTACCATGACCTTCGTGTTTTCGGAACACATGATAAAGGCGATATCGATTATGATAAAAACCACATTTCACTGGGAATTGACGTTCTTATCGGGACACCGACAAAAATCAATGCCATGTTCTCTTCGGCAGGATTCAACATGAACACGATTAAGATGTTTGTGATTGATGATTCCGATGAACTTTTCAAACTGCGTATGGATGCCATCGTATTGCGCCTGTCGAGCAGTATTGAAAAAACACAGCGTTTGTTCTTCTCGGAAAACCTGACCGAAAGAGTAGAAGTGCTGGCTGATAAAATCATGATCGAACCGTATCTGTTCGGTGTAGACGATTATGAAGAGGATGAAGACGAAAATTTATACATATAATTATGGGAATGATGAAAGTGTTTTCAGGGGGTGAAACTTTAGCACTCACTTTGCAAACAAAACTGGAAGAAGCCGGCGTGGATACCATTGTTAAAAACAATGTTCAAACGGCAAAAGTGAGCGGTGCCGGAGCAAAAGGCCTGGCGGTTGAAGTGTTTATCAATGAAGCTTATTTTGCAAAAGCAAATCCCGTTATTGAAGCCTTCAGGATGAGTCTTGGATAGCCAGAAGAATACAGTAGTACAACAAAAGCCGGTCGATAAAGCCGGCTTTCGTTTTTCAAACAGCCGGAAATTTCAGTAAAGAATAAAAAAGCTGTAAACTCTGCTGTTAAGAAACTGAATAACTGTTCAATAAAAACTATCTTTGCGCCTTTAAAAATAAAAAGCATAACACATTCATAAAACCATACAATGATTACAGTTAACGATATTTCGGTACAATTTGGAGGAACCACATTATTCAGTGATGTGACTTTCGCCATCAATGAAAATGATAAGATAGCTTTAATGGGTAAAAACGGAGCTGGAAAATCTACTTTACTTAAAATTATTGCAGGTGTGAACAAACCTTCAACAGGAAATATTTCTGCACCCAAAGAAGCCGTAATAGCCTATTTGCCACAGCATTTATTAACGAAAGATGATGCGACCGTTTTTGAAGAAACTTCCAAAGCATTTGCCACCATTTTCGAAATGAAAAATGAAATTGATGTCATTAACGAACAGTTAACCGTTCGTACGGATTATGAAAGTGACGAGTACATGAAATTAATTGAAAGAGTTTCCGAGTTAAGTGAGAAATTCTATTCGATTGAAGAAGTAAACTACGAAGCGGAAATCGAAAAAGTACTGAAAGGTTTGGGATTTGTAAGAGAAGATTTTACAAGACCTACTTCGGAGTTCAGTGGTGGATGGAGAATGAGAATCGAGCTGGCAAAAATCTTATTGCAGAAACCCGATTTGATTTTACTGGATGAGCCAACGAACCACATGGATATTGAAAGTATCCAGTGGCTGGAAGATTTCCTGATCAATTCTGCCAAAGCAGTAATGGTAATTTCCCACGACCGTGCTTTTGTTGATAACATTACCAATCGTACTATTGAAGTAACAATGGGACGTATCTATGATTATAAAGCCAAATATTCCGATTATCTGGAATTGCGTAAAGACCGTCGCGTGCACCAGCAAAAAGCATACGATGAACAGCAAAAAATGATCGCGGAAACACAGGAATTTATTGACCGTTTTAAAGGAACCTATTCCAAAACCTTACAGGTACAATCCCGTGTGAAGATGCTGGAAAAACTGGAAATTGTAGAGGTAGACGAAGTGGATACTTCGGCACTGCGTTTAAAATTCCCGCCCTCACCGCGTTCCGGGCAATATCCGGTAGTTGTGGAAGGATTGTCCAAAGCCTATGACAACCATGTGGTTTTTAACGATGCCAATATGGTTATTGAAAGAGGGGAGAAAGTAGCCTTTGTAGGGAAAAACGGAGAAGGAAAATCGACGATGATCAAAGCGATCATGAACGAAATTAACTTTGAAGGAAAACTGGAAGTGGGACACAATGTTAAGATCGGATACTTCGCACAGAACCAGGCGTCATTATTGGACGAGAACGTAACTGTTTTTGAAACAATCGACCATATTGCCGTGGGTGACATCCGTACCAAGATCAAGGATTTGTTAGGAGCATTTATGTTTAGCGGTGACAACACCACTAAAAAAGTAAAAGTATTGTCCGGAGGAGAAAAAACCCGTCTGGCAATGATCAAACTGTTGCTGGAGCCGGTTAATGTCCTGATTCTGGATGAGCCTACGAACCATCTGGATATGAAAACCAAGGATATTATCAAAGATGCGTTAAAAGATTTTGACGGAACGCTGATCCTGGTATCGCACGACCGTGACTTCCTGGACGGACTGGCGACAAAAGTATTCGAATTCGGAAACAAAAGAGTTAAAGAACACTTTGAAGATATTAAAGGATTCCTGGAATTAAAGAAAATGGAAAACCTGAGAGAGATTGAAAAATAAGCTATTCAGGGAATATAATAAAAAGGGCGGTTAATCTAATAACCGCCCTTTTTTATTCGTTTTTCAAAATGCTTTTTCGTTTGTAGTATAAGGCAATATAGGATGCAATCCCGCAAACGAGCCCGATGATAATCATGTTGCGCAGCGCACTAACCGTTTGGGATAACTCCCCGTTTTCGATAATCAGTATCCGGAAAGCCTTCAGGAAATGCGTCAGCGGAATCACATCGGCAACACATTGCACCCAAAACGGCATCTGGCTTAAAGGCCACGTAAAACCACTCAAAATAAAACTGGGTGTGGCAATTACCATTAAAATTTCGGTTGCTTTAAGCTGGTTCGGAACCAGTATGCTAACCAGTATGCCGATAAAGCAGACGGAAATCACAAAGATGCCGGCCACAAAAGTAAGCGGTAACAGGTTGTCAAAAAACGGAATCCGGAACCATAATGTAAACAGCCAGTACAGGATCCATAATCCGAAACTCATAAGCAGATACGGAATGATTTTAACAGCCATCAGCTTTAACAGGGACGGACATTTCTGAACCAGTTCCCGGAATGTTCCGTTTTCATACTCGGAGGCAAACGATAGCGCAAGCCCTAACAGTAAAACCTGCTGTAAAACGGTTGCCAGTACGCCCGGCCAGAGGAAATACATATAATTCGTGCTGCGGTTGTATTTTTTGATAAAAGTCGTTCTGAACGGTTCGTATTGCGTCATGACGAGGTTTTCGGGAGTACCTTGCTTGCGCAGGGTTTCAATCTGCACGCCGGCTTTTAAAGTACCCAGGCAGACCTGTAAAGCCGAAGAAGCATAATTGGCCGTCAGCACATTTGAAGTGTTGACGATCGTAATGATTTCCGGATACTTTTTAGTGAGTACCTTCTTTTCAAACCCTTTCGGGATCATGACCACACAGGCAGCTTCTTTGTCGATGGTGACTTTTGATAAATTGTTCTGATCATACAGCGTTGCGGCAACATTCAGGACCTCATTGTCTTCAAACATCTGAATGGCTTTCGCACTCATCTCGCTGCGGTCTTCATCTACCACTACAATCGGCAGGTCGGTTACCTTACCTTTACCGTAAACATAACCCAATAAGATACCGTATAAAAGCGGTGCTCCGATAAACAATAACCGAAGGACCTTATTTTGCCAGAAGAACCGGAACTCTCTTTTAAAAAGGGACCAAAAGTTTTCCATAATTATAAGGATAAGGTTACTGTGGTTTTGGTAATCAGCTCTTTTGACGCGTTAACGTCTACAGGCGTAATCCTGATTTCAAACAGGCTTTCCTGCATTTCATAATCCGGATAGGCGGTAGCGATATTGCCGTAGGCTCCCAATTGTTTTATGGTAGAAACCCTGCCTTTTATTTCTTTCTTTTTATACGGGACATATACGGACAGCTCCTGACCTTTTTTTACTTTATCCAGCTGGCTTTCCGGTAAGGTAAAACGGAAATAAGTAGTATTGTCCAGATAGCCGTTAAACAGGGTATAACCCGGTAAGGCTAATTCGCCTACATTGAGCGTAATGGTTTCAATGCTCATATCCTGCGGGGCGATGATATAGCGTTCCTTGTCGGCTGTTTCCACTTCCTGCAACGCGCCAAGTGCGCGGTCCTGTTGGCCTAAAGCCATTGTTTGCTGTTCAATTCGCGCCCCTCTTCGGGCATCGTCAAGTTCAGCCTGAACGGCAATGTACTGCGATTGGGCACCCTGATATTTGGCAAAAGCCTCGTCATAGGTTTGCTGCGACACCAATGAGTCTTTGAGCATATTACTCAACCGGCGGATGGATTTTTGTGCAAAATCATATTGTTCCTTTAAGGCTTTTTGTTTGGCTTCCAGCTGTTTGATCTGGTTGTCGGTAGCGCCTTTTACCGCCATTTTATATTGTGCTTTGGCGGAAACCACAGCACCTTCCGCCTGATTTTTTTTAGCGTCTACTTCCGGAATATCCAACAATGCCAGCGTATCGCCTTTTTTGACCAGATCGCCTTCTTTAACGAAGACCTTTAGTATTTTTCCAGGAATCTTGCTCACCACGGCAATTTGTTCTTTTTCGACTTTGCCCTGGATTTTTCCATCATTTTTTGATTGACCACATCCAATGATTAAGGCGGTTAGTGTCAGTAAAGTGATTAATTGTCTCATAGGTTCCTGATTTTATTTGGATAACTGTTTGGTTAGTTCCCCGGTTGCTATTATGGTTTCGATGGCGGCTAAACGCTGCTCGATTAAAGTGTTTACTTTGTTTAAAGAAGCTTTGTACAAATCGTTCTCGGCTTCCAGGCGTTCTGAAATATTGATTAAGCCTTCTTTATACTGTTTGACAGCCAGATTCAGGTTGTTGCCGGCTACCTTTTCCTGCTGGCTGGCGATTGCTGTTTTCTGATTCAGTACCGTGTAATTGACGAAATTGTTTTCCAGAAGCAGTTGCAGTTTTTCTTTGGTATCATCTATCTGGTTCTGTACCTGTTCAATATTGATCTTGGCTTCGTGTACTTTGTGTTTTCGTTCAAACCCGCTGAATAATTCCCATTTTAAGGCAGCACCGATAATCCAGTTCTGGCTGATGGTCAGCTCATTTAAACCCAGATTCAGCGGCTGGTTCAGCAACGGAAGCGGCGGCGTGGTCGCATTGGCGTCAAATAAACTGGAATAGGTCATCCCGCCAAAAGCACCCAAAGTGGGTAAATAGGTTCCTTTTTCTTTTTTCAGCGCATATTCATAAGCCGATTTGAACGATTGCAACGCTTTGATTTCCTGTTTGTTTTCGGTGCTCAGGTTTTCATCCTGGATGAGATAGGGAACCAGATTGTACTGAACGTTTTTGATCTCACTATCGGAATAACCGGTAAGGTAATTGATCTTTTTATAGACAACTTTTCGTTTTCCTTCCAGTTCTATCTTTTTCGAACTCAGTTCCAGTGTGGCCAGCTTGATTTTATCCCGGTCATACGGAATGGCAAGTCCCTGTTCGATTGCTCTGCTAACGCGCAGTGTTTCGGCATTGAGTCTTTTCTCGCTGTCGTTGATCAGTTGTTCCACTTCGTTTAAAAGTGCCAGCTGGTCGAAAGTATTGATTACATCTTTGATGATGCCGTCTTTTTCAGACTCCGTCAGGTAGGCAGTCCCGATGGCTTTCTGTTCGATGGCTTTGGCGCCGTTCGGAATTTGAAAACCGCTGAACAAAACCGTTTTTGCCATGATACCGCCGTGGAAAATATTGCCATAATTGTCAAAGGAAGTTTTGCCTTCCAGCAACGGATAATTGACAATGGGTACGTTTACGGTTGGAAAATCAACCGTCAGCCGGTTGTCAAAGTACATATAAAGTGCTGTGGCTTCAACGGTGGGAATGTATTTGTTCCAGACACTTTTTTTCTGAAGATTCAGCTTTTCAACTTCAAGATTTTTATTTTTTAGCGAACTGCTTTTTTCAATGGCTTTGGTAATGGCATCCTCCAGTGAAGTAGACACTTCAATCTGGGCATGAGCCTGGAAAAACAGGAATAGCGAAACGAAGGAAAGGAGTATGTTTTTTTTCATCTTATTTCTTTATTTCGAGGTTATCGTATATTTTTAAGAAAGTCTCCCGGACAATGCGGAGTTCATCCGGATCGATGCCCTTTACCGCTTCATTCACGGTAGCATCGACTACTTTCATAACCGTATTTTCAATAGATTTTCCTTTGTCGGTCAGGAAAATCAGGTTCAGGCGACGGTCTTTGGCGTCCGGTTTGCGGGTCACCAATCCTTCTTTTTCAAGATTGTCTACTAAACGGGTAATGCTTGGTTTATCCCTATAGGTTTCATCGGCAAGTACCTGCTGGGAACAACCGTCATTTTTCCAGAGTACTGCCAGTATGGACCATTTCTCTTTTGTTAAGCCAATATTGTTAGCCTTGAAATTATTCAGCAAAGCCCGGTTAAAAGCCGACTGTATTCTTCCGGATAATATATTGTATAAATTTTCTGTTGTAAAAATAGTTTCCATGACAATAGTTGTTTAAACAACTACAAAAATAGCAACTTTTACCGGCTAATTCCTTATTTTTCTTGTTATTAACATTTTTTTATAAGAAATACGTTCCTATAAATGTAAGATATATTTTTCTAAAAACGATTCCTGAGTTGTGATTTTTTGGTTAATAATCACAGATTTAATCGCATTTTGAATGGTATTGTTATAAAGATGCTGACTGTAACAGCAGATTAAAAAAAGGCATGAAGTTATCCTCCATGCCTTTTTTGATTTTGCGGGTGTGCCGGAATTTATTTTTTCAGGCTTAATTGGTAAATGTCTGCCTGTAGTTTGTCGGTGTCATTGTCTTCACATAGCAGGAAGGTAATATCATCAGCCGACTGGCGGTAAAGGGTTAAACCTTCAAACTTATGCGTATCGGTGATTTTTCGGGTAAAATCAACTTTCATCTTTTCAATATCAATACAGCCGATAACGCTTCCCAAAACGGCACCGTCATTATAGGTTGAGGTCGTGTTTTCGGCAGCTGCCAAAAAGTATAGCTTATCATTCACGTGTACAGCATCGGTAAACCCGGTACGGACACCTTTAATTTTTGGCAATTTCAATTCGCTGAAAATAATGCTGAAATCATCGATAAGGTTTTTGCCCTGGATGGTAAAAACGATATTTTTCCCGGAACTTCCGTTGCCGCGGTTAAAAAAGTACCAGCTTTCCCCGGTATAGGCAACTCCTTCAATGTTGAAATTTTCCGGACTGATGGCGGCAAAACTTTGCATAGCCAGGTACAGATCGGAAAGATCGGTTTCGGAAATGACTTCTTTTGTTTTAGCATTAACTTTTACCATTTTGTTTCGGTTTTGTGTCGAACCGGAACCAAAAAGATAAAGCGTGTCCGCATAGGACGCTATTGCTTCAAAATCTGGTTTGATTTTTTTAGCAATGTTCTCAGCCGGATTATCCGCTAACGGATGGCGTTTCAGTTCGGAAGATTTCAGTTGGTATTCATATAAATAAGAACTGTTGTCGCTAATGATGTTTAACGTATTGTCCTTAAAAAACAAACCGGATGCCGAACCTACTCCGATAATTTGAAAGAGTAATTCCAATGTGAATCTATTCATGATTTTGCTGTTGAATTTGCTGTGTTCAAAGTACTGCAATATTTCCAGAATAAGGAAAAAAGTCGCCTGAAATTACAGCAGTCGGATTAAAAATATTCTTATTTTTATAGAAATGTAAAAGTCCAGTGCTATGAAGAATATTAAATGTGATGATTTTAGAGTGGATAAAAAAATAAAATTATCCGATATACCCACGGTGTACAATGTTGATACTTCAGAGAAAAAGAAGTCGAAAGCATTGGAAAAAACAAGGGAAAAACTAAGCAGGCTTCAGGATAAAATGTATGCCCATAACCGTTATGGTGTGCTGATCTGTCTGCAGGGAATGGATACTTCGGGGAAAGACAGCCTGATCCGTGAGGTTTTTAAGGAATTTAATTCCCGCGGTGTAGTGGTGCATAGTTTTAAAACGCCAAATTCCACAGAACTGGAACACGATTATTTATGGCGCCATTATTTAGCGCTTCCGGAAAAAGGCAAGTTTTCGGTTTTTAACAGAACGCATTATGAAAATGTACTGGTTACAAGAGTGCATCCTGAATACATACTCAATGAAAATTTACCGGGTATTGAAAGGGTGGAAGACATCCCGGAAGATTTTTGGGAAGACCGCTATGAGCAGATCAATAATTTTGAAAAGCATATTACCCGGAACGGGATTATTGTCCTGAAATTCTACCTGCATCTGAGTAAGGAAGAACAGCGCCTGCGATTGTTAAGACGCCTGAATATTGAAGACCACAATTGGAAATTTTCCCCCGGAGATTTAAAAGAAAGGGCTTTGTGGGAGCAATATCAGGAATATTATGAAGAAGTTATCAATAATACTTCCAAAAAGCATGCGCCCTGGTATATAGTTCCTGCAGATAATAAAGAAACCTGCCGTTATATCGTTGCCAAAACAATATTGGATGAAATGGAGAAATATACCGATATCAAAGAACCGGAGCTGGATCCTGAAATTAAAAAGAATATAGCCGTTTATATTGAACAGCTGGGAAAAGAATAAGCATAAAAAACGCCTTACTTATAAGGCGTTTTTTTTATTTATTTTACGGCTTCAAACTTCGCCAGCGGTGCCATTCGGGCACGGTTGAGCTGCAGGGTTTTACCGTTATGATTGTAGTTGTCTACCGTTTGTAAGGCTTTTAAAAATTCACTTTCTGTTGTCATGTCTTCACAAGCCATAAGCGTACCCATTAAATGGGAAAGCGAGATACGGCTTCCTTCTTTCAATTCATAGGTTCCGCCAAAGCCATTACATCCGCTGAATCCGGAAACACGATGATCCTCTTTGTTCAGTTGCAGGTAAATGTCTTTACCGTTTTTTGTTGTGGTTACGGGTTTACCCATTAATTCGGTCAGTTTCCATTTCGTGCCTTCTAAGGCAACGGCTGTATCGGCTTTTTTATAAGAATTACATCCTACAGTGATAAAAGCGAAGGTTACTAAGGCTAATACTATTTTTTTCATATCTGTTACATTTGTTTGTTGAGAACATATTTTTTAGCTAATGCTCCCGTAATTTTGTTACCGTTCATATCCAGCATGATCAGTTGATTGGCGCTGACAAGGAACTGGCTCGGACCGTTTTTGATATTGTCTAACTTGATGGTGCTGCCATCACTGCTCCATGAAAAAGTACCTGTTATCTGAAAAATATCATTGCCCTTACCCAGGTATTTTGTTGACATCGCAAAAGTTTTGTCTTCATTTACAGTAATGGATGTTTCAATACCTTCACAATCGGCACAAGGAGTAACGCCTATATAGGTTCCGCTCCAGTCCAATAAATTCTCACTGCTTTTTTCCGGTACTGTCGTTCCTTTCATTTCTGTCTCTGCGCCAGTACTTTCCGCTTTGTTTTCCTTTTTACAGGATGTCATTGTCAATGCTATACATGCAACGGCAAGGATTACTTTTTTCATGGGAATTGATTTAAAGTTTATGACTATTTTTCAAGAAATACACTTTAAAGGTAGTGATATTTTTTTAACATTTTTTAAAAATCAGTTAAAAAAACATCACCTTTTTCCTATTATAATTTAAAACCATAGGCCAGTCGAAGCGAAAGCTGTCCTGTATTGAAATGGTTATAATCTTCGTATCGTAAGCTGATATCGATGTTTTTGGTGGCGATACCAACACCGGGAGCCCATAAAAAGGAAGTACCCATGCCATCGTTCACCCCGATTCCGGCACCCACTTCACCCAAAACATAAATCTGGTCCCCTAAAAAGGATTTGAATCCTAATTTTGCAGGAATAAAGCCCGCATCTTTTTCTTTATTGAACAAATGGGTGTACCCCGTAGTTGCTGCCAATGAAGTTTTTTGCGTCAAATCGTATTGCAGCCTTGCATCAGCCCCCAAACTGAAATCATACGCGCTGTTAATTGGAATACCTCCGTTTAACCCAAACCCAAGTCGCCATCCTTTTTCATACCCCTGAGTCTGTGCCTGGGAATCTGTGGAAAAGAATAGTGCTGCAGCTATCGCAGTCAGTCCTAAAAGCTTTTTTACATTTTTCATAATGAATACGTTTAATGTTTAACATTTGCTATTCAAACAATAATTGCGCCATTTTGTTTTGCCTCAAAAGATAATTTTATGTTAAATTAATATAAAAATACATCATAAATAGTGTTATCTGTTTGGTTGTTAGGTTTTTGTAATGTTTTTTGGAAAGGCTAAAAAATTAAGTTTTTTGTTTATTTTATGGAGAAGCAAGTTCTTACCTTTGCCGGAAATGTGGAGAAAATGAGATTGTCGGTATACACAAAAGAGTTCAGATATAATTTAAAATTAGCCTATCCTATTATTCTAGGAATGCTCGGGCACACACTTGTAGGAATTGTAGATAACATTATGGTTGGTAAATTAGGACCAACCGAATTGGCTGCCGTTTCTTTAGGAAATAGTTTTGTTTTTATCGCCATGTCTCTGGGAATCGGTTTTTCTACAGCGATTACACCGTTAATTGCAGAAGCCGATGGTGAAAAGAGTATTGAAAAGGGGAGAAGTGTATTTCATCACGGTTTGTTCCTGTGTACTATTCTGGGAATTTCGCTGTTTACCCTGATCTATTTTTCCAAACCGATCATCAGTTATATGGGACAGCCTGCCGAGGTTGTTGAAATGGCGAAACCGTTTTTAGATATTGTCGCTTTTTCATTGATTCCGTTAATCATCTTCCAGGGATACAAACAATTTGCCGATGGGAAATCGGAAACCAAATATGCCATGTGGGCCACCATTTTGTGTAATGTGGTACACTTGATTATCAATTATTTCCTGATTTACGGGATCTGGATTTTCCCCAAAATGGGAATTGTAGGCGCAGCGGTAGGTACTGTTTCCTCCCGGTTTGTGATGCTCATTTACATGCATTATGCTTTGAAAGCAAAAGAAAAATTCAAACCATATTTTGAAAACTTCAGCTTTGGAGAGATCCGGAAAACCATGATCAATAAGATTGTAGGATTGGGCTTGCCTTCTTCCATGCAGATGTTTTTTGAAGTAGCCTTGTTTACCGGTGCAATATGGCTTTCCGGCCGATTGGGGACAACCAGCCAGGCTGCAAACCAGATTGCGTTGAGTATGGCTTCCCTGACCTTTATGTTTGCATCCGGACTGAGTGTTGCCGGAATGGTGAGAGTCGGCAATCAGAAAGGTATGCAGGATTATAAAAAACTGCAGATTGTTGCCCGTTCCATATTCCTGCTGGCCGTGGTGATTGAAACGGTATTTGCCTTGTTGTTTATTGCACTGCATAAAGTTTTACCGGGTTTGTTTGTAAACGTGGAAAATGCCCTGCACCTGAAAGACACGGCTGAGGTTATCCTGATTGCTTCCCATTTGTTATTGGTGGCTGCGGTTTTCCAGATTTCCGATGGTGTACAGGTAGTGGTTCTGGGAGCTTTGCGAGGCATACAGGATGTTAAAATACCAATGTACATCACTTTTGTAGCCTATTGGGTTATTGGTTTCCCGATCTCTATTTATCTGGGATTGTACACCAAACTGGGCGGTGTGGGTATCTGGATCGGATTGTTAGCAGGTTTAACGATAGCCGCAATATTTTTGTATCTTCGTTTTAGCCGCCTGACGAACAAACTGCTTTTGGAAGATAAAGCAAGACAGGCAGAAATAGTTAATTAAAAAGACATAAATACGTATTGAACATGGAATTACCAAAATTTGTATTGGCCGATAACACTGATTTTCCGGATGATATTTTTATCATTCACCTGGAATATCCCCGTTTTTTGATCAACCTTAAAGATGATGAAATCGAGTTCCTGGAAGAACTGGATGAAGAAGAGGAAGATGAACTGGAAGCGGAAATGGAGAAATTAATCACTCTTGCCGGAGAATTTTACGACAGAGAGATGGAACGTTATGAAGAATAACGAACCGGTTATTTAAAATACTTTTCCAATAATAACTGAGCGGCTGCAAACGGTGATATTTCATTGTTTTGCACCGCTTTTTTGTTTTCGTCCAGTAATATCTGGATATCCGGATGATTGTAAAAGTTGCGTTTCAGCTGTTCGTTGATGGTTTCCAGTAACCAGTACTGATTTTGTTCCCTGCGTTTTTTACTGAAATAGTCATTGTCCTGCGTTAGCTGGAAATAAGCTGTTATGGTATCCCATACATCGGCAATGCCTTCATTTGTCAGTGCGCTGCAAGTAGTTACTTTAGGCGACCAGCCGGAATTTTTCATTGGGAAAAGGTGTAAGGCACGATTGTATTCCGTTTTAGCGAGACGGGCACGTTTGATGTTGTCGCCATCGGCTTTATTGATCACAATCGCATCAGCCATTTCCATAATACCGCGTTTGATTCCCTGCAGTTCATCGCCGGCTCCGGCTAAATTGAGCAGTAAGAAGAAATCCACCATACTGTGTACGGCTGTTTCGCTCTGGCCCACACCAACGGTTTCTATCAGGATGGTATCAAATCCGCAGGCTTCACAAAGAATGATCGTTTCCCTTGTTTTACGGGCTACACCACCCAGGCTTTCTCCGGAAGCAGAAGGGCGGATATAGGCATTTTCATCCTTTACCAGTTCTTCCATCCGCGTTTTATCGCCTAAAATACTGCCGTGCGACAGCGAACTGCTCGGATCGACAGCAAGAACCGCTACTTTTTTTCCTAAACTGGTCAGGTATTTACCAAAAGCTTCAATAAAAGTACTTTTTCCAACACCGGGAACTCCGGTAATGCCTACGCGAACCGATTGATTGGCATGCGGCAAACAAGCTTTGATGACCTCATTTGCCTTTTCCAGATGGGCAGGGCTGGTACTTTCCACAAGGGTAATGGCGCGGCTCAGGGCGATTTTGTCTCCTTTCAGGATACCGTCTATCAATTGCTGGGCAGACGGCTGCTTACGGCGAAATTGCTGAATCTGGGAAACGGAAGCCGAACTGATAATTTCAGGTTGTTCGATGCCGTCTTTTTCGTGTAAAGCGGAAGGATGCATTTTCTTTTGAGCCACTGGAATAAATTTGAATGGTAAAATTAAAGAAAAAGTGCACACTGTTCAAGCTCAAATTGACAATGTGCACTTTTAGTATAAAAAAAGAAGGAATTAATATGCTGCTGTAAAGCGTACCTGGTGGTGTTTCGGTGTTTCTGCCTCATCGGCAATAACAACGGCTAAATCTTCAACAGAAAGAATACTTCTCTGGTTGTCGTCAAAAACCGGATTGTCTAAGCCCAAACGGTATTTACCGGTTCTTCCGGTGGTGATTCCCTGGTGCATTTCGAATGCCGGACTAAAGAAAGCCCAATCCAGTTCTTTTTCCTCTTTTAAGATGTTCAGGTAATCTCTTGCGGCTGAGGCACCGGCATAATATTCTTTCGGAAAATCAGGTGTGTCAACAGCTTGTAAACCAGGCGCTACAAATAAGCTTCCGGCACCGCCAATTACGATAAAACGGTTTACGCCTGATTTTTTTACAGCTTCCTGTATGGATCTGGAACCGGCAATAAAATCATTATACAGGTCCGGGTTGGTCCACCCGGAATTGTAGGCACTGATCACGATATCGTTTCCGGCCAAAACAGACGCCAGTTCTGCGGCATTAAAAATATCCGCTTTTACCCAGCTGATATTTTGTGCTTCCGAAGTTTTCGGATTTCGGGCAATGGCGGTTACCTCGTGGTTACGGCCTGCTATTTCTTTTAAAATGTTTGAGCCTACAAATCCTGTGGCTCCGATGATTGCTATTTTCATAGATATAAAATTAATATATAATAAAATTTGTTACAGTTTTGGGTAAAAAAAACCGGTCAGAATTTTTCACTGAATTCTGCCAGCGAAATTGTCTTTAATTTGCTGATAATGGAATCGTTAATATCGTCATATAAATGCGTCAGATTAGTGTTGATTTGTTTGCCAACCGGACAAAGCGGGTTGGGATCATTTTTAGAAAAACCGAAGTTGACCTTTTCGAAAGTGATATTGAAAATCTCTTCCATAGAGATGGCTTCGGGCGATTTGAGCAGTTTGGTACCGCCGTATTTCCCTTCACGGCTTTCCACCAAATGGTTCTTTTTAAGATTTGCAATTTCTTTACGCACCAAAACCGGATGAATATTCAGGCTTCCGGCAATATAATCGGATGCCAGGTATTCTTCGGGGAATTTCGCCAGTAAAGTTAAAATGTGGGTTGTAATTGCAAATTTTCCGCTAATCATAACTGTAATAAAATATGTTACAAATTTATGATGTCTATCGGAATAAAAAAATATTTTGGCATTTTTTTAAGATAATTTAGTACGGCTAATCTCCGAACTATTGCCGAAATTTGCACGTTGAAATTTAAAAATGAAGATGACTTTTAAACAGAAATACACGATTCTCTTTATTCTTGCCGGCTTATCAGCTTTAGCCCCATTTAGTATCGACATGTATTTACCGGCTTTCCCGGCCATCGCAAAAGGACTGCAAACCGATATTGCACAGGTAACCTTGTCCTTAACCAGTTATTTTATCGGAATCAGTATCGGACAGCTTTTTTACGGCCCGATAACGGATAAATTCGGAAGAAAGAAACCACTGCTTTTCGGATTGAGTGTTTTTATGCTGGCTTCCGTTGGCTGTGCCTTATCGCCTTCGATTTCGTGGCTCATCACAATGCGGGTAATCCTGGCTTTAGGTGGTTGCGTAGGAATGGTTGTGGGGCGTGCCGTGGTAAGGGATTTGTTTCCGGTAGCGGAAATTGCTAAAATTTTCTCGATTTTAATGCTGATAGTGGGTGTCGCACCCATACTGGCGCCTTCAATAGGCGGATGGGTATTGACCGTTTCGACCTGGAGGACGATATTTTATTTTCTAACGGCATTCGGTTTTATTTTGACGCTGGCAGTATATTTTTATTTGCCGGAAAGTCAAAAGGAAGCAAACGATAAACCGCTGAATTTTAAAAATGTGATTCAGGATTATAAAACGGTTTTTAACGAAAAAACATTTCTGTTCTATGCTTTTTCAGGCAGTATTGCCATGGCCGGGATGTTTGCTTATATCAGCGGTTCGCCTTTTGTTTTTATGAAATATTTCGGTTTGACGGAAGCGCAGTACGGCTGGGTTTTCGGTACAAACGCGATGGGCTTTATACTGGGCAGTCAGCTTAACCGTTTGCTGTTGAAGCGGTTTTCGTCCCTGCAGATCATCACGTTGTCTTCCTGTACACTGTTCATTGTTGCCGTATCCTTAATCGTATTGTTCCAGAGTGAGCTGATTACTACCGGCGTTTTGATAGCCCATCTGTTTACATTTTTGTTCTGTTTGGGATTACTGGTACCCAATAGTACTGCTATGGCATTGGCTCCTTTTACAGAAAATGCGGGAAGCGCCTCTGCTTTAATCGGGTTTATACAAATGGTTAGCGGCGCAATACTCTCGGCAGTTGTGAGTGCCCTGCACAATGAAACCCTGTTCCCGATGATTTTCGGAATGGCCTTGTCCGGAATTTTAGCCTTTATGATTGTCATGCAGCTGAATGCAAAAGTCAAAAAAGGAAAACTGGCTCCGGTGGCGATTCCTCTAAAAAAATAAAATAATTATAGCGTTATATGAAAACGAATGATATTACGATAACAGCTGTTGAATCCAAAGAACTGGCACAAAAAACAGCTTATTCCATACTATTTTCGATCAGTTTTGCCCATTTACTGAACGATTTGCTGCAGGCGGTGATCCCTTCGGTATATCCGATTTTAAAAGATAATTTCAATTTGTCGTTCACACAGATCGGACTGATTACGTTCTCATATCAGATGGCTGCTTCGATTTTACAGCCATTTGTAGGCTTCTATACCGATAAAAACCCCAAACCGTTTTCGCAGTTGTACGGTATGTTGTTCACCATCGCCGGAATTGTGGTTTTATCCTATGCCGCGAATTTCTACCTGATCTTGCTGGCAGTTGTACTGGTTGGTATCGGGTCGTCCATTTTTCATCCGGAATCATCACGGGTATCGTATCTGGCATCGGGCGGAAAACGCGGACTGGCACAGTCGATTTTTCAGATTGGCGGAAACGCCGGAACAGCAATCGGACCGTTATTGGTAGCCATATTTGTTGTTCCTAAAAGTCAGCTGTACATCTTGTGGTTCCTGATCTTTGCCATTATTGCCATGTTCGTTTTAAGTAAAATTGCTTTTTGGTACCGCGATCACCTGAGCCTTCGTAAATCGAAAAAAACGGAACCTGAAATATTGCACAATCTTTCGCAGACCCAGGTTACCTTTTCCATCATTATCCTGTTATTGCTGATTTTCTCAAAGTTCTTTTATACGGCGAGTATGTCCAGTTATTTTACTTTTTACCTGATGGATAAGTTCCATGTTTCGGTTCAGGATGCGCAATTCCATTTGTTCTTATTCCTGATGTCGGTAGCGGCCGGAACCCTTTTGGGTGGACCGTTAGGCGATAAATTCGGACGAAAATACGTGATCTGGTTTTCGGTTCTGGGTGTAGCACCCTTTACACTGATGCTGCCTTTTGCCAATTTATTCTGGACCGGTGTGCTTTCGATGGTTATCGGGGTGATTTTATCGTCAGCTTTCCCGGCAATTCTGGTATATGCGCAGGAATTACTGCCTAAAAAACTGGGCATGGTTTCCGGTTTATTCTACGGATTTGCATTCGGTATGGGCGGATTAGGTTCGGCTATACTGGGGTGTTTAGCAGATAAAACAAGTATTACGTATGTTTACCAGATCTGTGCGTTTTTACCTTTGATTGGACTTATTGCTTATTTCCTTCCGAATATTAAGAAGAAATAGGTAATTTCACCGTATAAAATGATAACAATGACTCCCGAAATAATAGCAAAACTTCAAGAGATAACAGGTGTTTCTTTTGTTTTTACCGATGATGAAACCCGTAATAGCTACGGACATGACGAAACCGAAGATTTTGTTTTTCCGCCCCATGTCGTGGTAAAACCGGCTTCGGCCCAGGAAATTTCCGCGATTGTAAAAATTGCCAATGACTATAAGATCCCGGTTGTTCCAATTGGCGGCAGAACGGGACTGAGCGGAGGCGCTTTGAGCATTCACGGCGGAATTGCGATTTCAACCGAAAGATTGAACAGGATTCTGGAAATTGATGAAAGAAACTTACAGGTTATCACCGAACCGGCTGTAATTACGCAGGTTTTACAGGATACTGTTCTGGAGAAAGGCTTGTTTTACCCGGTTGATCCGAGCAGCAGGGGAAGCTGTTTTATTGGCGGTAATGTAGCCGAAAATGCAGGTGGTGCCAGAGCGGTAAAATATGGAGTTACAAAAGATTATGTGCTAAATCTGGAAGTGGTTTTGCCAACCGGTGAGATAATCTGGACCGGGGCGAATACTTTAAAAAATTCTACCGGTTATAACCTGACACAGCTCATGGTGGGCAGTGAAGGGACGCTGGGTATCGTTACCAAAATTGTTTTAAAGCTGCTGCCGAAAAACAATCACAATGTCCTGATGCTGGTTCCTTTTTATAAAGCAGGGCAGGCATGTGAAGCGGTTTCTGCCATTTTCAGAGCCGGTATCGTTCCGAGTGCGCTGGAGTTTATGGAGCGGGATGCGATTGACTGGACACTGAAATTTATTGACGGTTTAAATGTAGCCGTTAAAGCCGATATTCAGGCACATCTGCTGATTGAAGTTGATGGTAATTATCCGGATATACTTTTTGCCGAAGCCGAAAAAATCATGCAGGTTTTGGAACAGTTTGACATTGATGAAATTCTTTTTGCCGATACAGACGACCAGAAAAATGCCTTGTGGAAAATGAGAAGAGGTGTGGCGGAAGCGGTAAAATCCAATTCGGTTTATAAAGAAGAAGATACTGTTGTGCCGCGATATGAGCTGCCAAGACTATTGGAAGGTATCAAAACGATCGGGAACAAATACGGATTCAAATCGGTTTGTTACGGACATGCCGGTGACGGTAATTTGCATGTGAATATCATTAAAGGGGATATGACGGATGAAAACTGGAAAACGGAAGTGCCGAAAGGAATCCGTGAAATTTTTGAACTCACCGTTGCCTTAAAAGGGACTTTATCCGGAGAGCACGGTATTGGTTATGTGCAAAAGAATTTTATGGACATTGCGTTCAGCAAACAACAGCTGCTGTTAATGAAGAGCATTAAAGCTATTTTTGACCCGAATAATATCCTGAATCCGGGGAAGATATTTCCGGACTCGCTATAACGTTAAATAAAAAAGCGGCTGTATTTACAGCCGCTTTCTTTATTATTCTTTCGGTAAAACCCTGTTGGCAAGTTTTCCGATCGTCAGTCCCTGCACGATGATGGAAAAGACCACTACAAAATAGGTAATTGCCAGTATCATTTGCTTGTGCGGACCTTCTTCTATGGAAAGTGCCAGCGCGATGGAAACACCGCCTCTTAAACCACCCCAGACTAAAATCTTGATGGTACCGCGGTTGAATTTCTCTTTAAACGGAATGACCAGCGTAGGGATCCAGATGGATAAAAAGCGGGAAAATAAAACCAGTAAAATACAGATCAACCCGATTTGCCAATATCCGAGAATGTTCGGAATCAATAGCAATTCAAATCCGATGAAAAGGAATAAAATCGCATTCATGATTTCGTCGATCAGTTCCCAGAATTTATTCAGGTAGTCTTTGGTAACGGGTGACATGGCTGTTTTCTTTCCGTAATTTCCAATGATCAAACCGGCTGCTACCATTGTTAATGGTCCGGAAATGTGCATGGTATGAGCAATAAGATAACCGCCCATAACTACCGATAGGGTAATTAAAACGGAAACCTTGTAATCGTCAATTTTACGCATGGCATTGGAAGCGGTGATTCCCAACAGGATTCCCAACAGGAAACCGCCGAGGGCTTCTTTTATAATCAGCCAGGAAATGTGTCCGAATGAAAGGTCAATTGCCCTGCCTTGTGCCAGTTGCAAAATTACGGCAAAGACCACAACGGCAACCCCGTCGTTAAAAAGGGATTCTCCGGCTACTTTTGTTTCCAGCGATTTTGGAACGTTGGCATTTTTAAGGATTCCCAAAACGGCAATAGGATCGGTAGGGGAGATCAAAGCACCAAACAGCAAACAATAAATGAATGGCATGTCGATGGACAATAACGGAAATATGTTGTATAACAGTACGCCTACAAGTAACGTAGACAGGATTACACTAAATGTGGAAAAGACCATAATGGGCCATCGCTGTTCTTTTAAATCCACGAGGTTAATGTGGATTGCACCGGCAAATAACAGGAAGTTTAACATGGCACCCATCAGGACTTCGGTAAAATCCACCTCACTGATGAGTTTGGAAAACCGGGTTAAGGTGTCGGGGAAAATATGCCCGAAAACAACTAAAATAATGGAGGTAATCATGGCGATTATCATTACCCCGATAGTGGAAGGCAGTTTTAAAAACCGAATGTTTAAATAAGCGAAAAATGAGGCTAAAACGAGTAAAATTGAAAAAGAATAGTATAACTCCATACTAATAATTTAAGGGTTAAAGGATTATTTTATAGGCAATAAATTTTATGCTGTAAAAAGGTAAGGAAAAAATATAAAAAAGATGTTAAGCCTATTATAAAAATAAAAAAACCCGATGATTATCGGGTTTTTTTAACTATTTCGAAAATTAGATTATTCGTTTACAATAACCCATTCACCGGAAGCCAACAGGCTCTCCGCTTTTTTGAATTTCATGGTTTCTGATTTTCCGGTCATGACATGTTTAATGGTAACATTGTCATTACGGTTAATTTTCGGCGCATCGCGAACAATAGTTTCCGTTACCGGTTGTTGTTGCTGTGCCTGTGAAGCCTGGTAGTTTTTCTCCGCAATTTCTTCCGAGTTTAAAACTTCTTCTTTTGAAATCGTGTACTCTTCCTGTACCTGTACTTCTTCGGCTTCCTGGATGTTGTTTGGATTTTGTGACGGTAAATCTCCTTTGAAAAGGAATGAAATTACTTCTTTGTTTACGTTGTCTAACATGTTTTTGAACAGGTTGAACGCTTCGAACTTATAAATAAGTAGCGGGTCTTTTTGTTCGTGAACGGCTAACTGAACGGATTGTTTTAATTCGTCCATTTTACGTAAGTGTTTTTTCCAGGCCTCATCCACAATCGCTAATGTGATGTTTTTCTCGAAATCACCAATTAACGATTTTCCTTCTGTTTCGTAAGCTTTTTGTAAATCCGTGTAAACATTCAAGGATTTGATACCGTCTGTAAACGGAACGACAATACGCTCAAACTGACCGTTGTTGTTTTCGTATACGTTTTTGATTACCGGATATGCTTCTTTAGCACTTCTTTCCGATTTATCAGTATAATGCTGTAAAGCTGCTTTATATACTTTTCCGATTACTTCACGCTCTGTTAATCGTGCGAAGTCGCTTTCTGCAACAGGAGAACTGATTGCGAAATAACGGATTAGTTCAAATTCGAAGTTTTTATAGTCTCCGGCCGCTTTGTTTTGTTCTACGATTAGTTCGCAAACGTCATACATCATGTTTGCTAAATCTACTTTCAGACGCTCTCCGTGTAACGCGTGTTTTCTACGTTTGTAAACTACTTCACGTTGTGCATTCATAACGTCGTCATATTCTAACAAACGTTTACGAACACCGAAGTTGTTTTCTTCCACTTTTTTCTGAGCTCTTTCGATAGACTTGGTCATCATGGAGTGCTGAATTACTTCCCCATCTTTTAATCCCATTCTGTCCATAACTTTTGCTACTCTTTCGGAACCGAACAAACGCATTAAGTTGTCTTCCAGAGAAACATAGAACTGAGAACTTCCCGGATCTCCCTGACGTCCTGCACGACCTCTTAACTGACGGTCTACACGACGGGAATCGTGACGCTCGGTACCGATAATTGCCAAACCACCTGCTGCTTTCACTTCTTCGGTTAATTTAATATCCGTTCCACGACCAGCCATGTTGGTAGCAATTGTTACTACTCCCGGTTTACCGGCTTCGGCAACAATTTGTGCTTCCTGTTTGTGTAATTTCGCATTCAATACGTTGTGGTTAACCCCGCGCATTTTCAGCATTCGGCTTAATAACTCGGAGATCTCTACCGAAGTAGTACCGATCAATACCGGTCTTCCAGCCTGTGAAAGTTCTACAACGTCTTCAATTACCGCGTTGAATTTTTCACGAACTGTTCTGTAGATTAGATCTTCTTTATCTTTTCGGGCAATTCCTCTGTTTGTAGGAATTTCAACTACGTCTAATTTGTAGATTTCCCAGAACTCACCTGCTTCTGTTACAGCAGTACCGGTCATACCGGATAGTTTGCTGTACATTCTGAAGTAGTTTTGCAGGGTAATCGTAGCAAATGTTTGTGTAGCCGCCTCAATTTTTACATTTTCTTTAGCTTCAATCGCCTGGTGTAATCCGTCAGAATAACGACGGCCATCCATGATACGTCCTGTTTGCTCGTCAACGATCAGAATTTTGTTATCCATGATAACGTATTCCGTGTCTTTTTCAAATAGGGTATAGGCTTTTAAAAGCTGTGTTAAGGTGTGGATACGCTCGCTTTTTACACCGAAATCCTGGAATAGTTTTTCTTTTGCTTCGGCTTCTTCTTCTTTTGAAAGTTTTTGTTTTTCAATCGCAGCGATTTCCGTTCCGATATCCGGTAAGATAAAGAACGTTTCGTCTGTATCTTTAGAAAGGAATTTGATTCCGTTATCGGTTAATTCTACCTGATTGTTTTTCTCTTCGATTACAAAGTATAAAGCTTCGTCAACTTTTGGCATCTCACGGTTGTTGTCTGCCATGTATTGATTCTCTGTTTTCTGAAGGATTTGTTTCATTCCTTCCTCACTCAGGAATTTAATTAAAGCTTTATTTTTTGGTAAAGCACGGTGCGCTCTTAATAACTGGAAACCACCGTCTTTTGTATTTCCTTCTTTTAACAGACGTTTTGCTTCGGTTAAGAATCCGTTTGCCAATTGTCTTTGAAGGCTGTATAAGTTTTCTACTTTTGGTTTTAGTTCGTTAAATTCATGACGATCTCCCTGCGGAACCGGACCGGAAATGATTAACGGTGTACGGGCATCATCGACTAATACGGAGTCAACCTCATCGACAATAGCATAGTTGTGTTTTCTTTGTACCAGTTCAGCCGGCGAATGCGCCATGTTGTCTCTCAGGTAGTCAAAACCAAATTCATTGTTTGTTCCGTAGGTAATGTCTGCTTCGTAGGCTTTTTTACGACCTTCCGAGTTGGGTTGGTGGTTGTCAATACAGTCAACAGTTAAACCGTGGAATTCAAATAAAGGTGCTTTCCACGAGCTGTCACGTTTGGCAAGGTAGTCATTCACGGTTACCAGGTGAACACCGTTTCCGGTTAAAGCATTTAAATAGATTGGTAAGGTTGCAACCAACGTTTTACCTTCACCGGTTTGCATCTCGGCAATTTTACCCTGATGCAATACAACACCACCAATTAACTGAACGTCATAGTGGATCATATCCCAGGTGATTTCTTTTCCGGCAGCATTCCAGGTATTTGCCCAAACGGAGTTGTCCCCTTCAATAACGATATAGGGTTTTGAAGCCGACAATTCGCGGTCTCTGGATGTAGCTGTTACGGTAATATGGGTGTTTTCTTTGAAACGACGTGCCGTTTCTTTTACAACAGCAAAGGCTTCCGGCAGGATCTCTAATAAAGTCTTTTCAGAAAGATCGTAAGCTTCTTTTTCAATAGCGTCTATAGAAGCATATAGGTCTTCTCTTGCATCAATGTCATCCGTTTTTTCAACCTCTTGTTTTAAGGCTTCTATTTTAGCGTCTTTTTCAGCTCTCGCTTTCTTAAGCTGATCCTTAAAATAGGTCGTCTTATTTCTTAAGTCATCATTTGATAAAGCTGCTAATGCTCCTTCAAATGATTTGATTTTGTTAATAATCGGTTGAATCGCTTTTACGTCTTTTTGAGATTTGTCTCCCACAAAAGCTTTTAATATGCTGTTTACGAAACTCATAATTTTTTAGTTTTCTAATAAAGGTGTGCAAATTTAAGCAAAAAAAAAGCCTCTTTGAGAGACTTTTTCTTTGCTTCTTATTTTTTAATATTCATCCTCATTCCAAAGATAATCTTCGTCTGTAGGATAGTCGGGCCAAATCTCTTCCATTGATTCATAGATTTCTCCTTCGTCTTCTATAGATTGCAGGTTTTCCACTACTTCTAACGGAGCTCCTGTTCTGATAGCATAGTCGATAAGTTCATCCTTTGTGGCTGGCCACGGCGCATCGCTTAAATAGGATGCTAATTCTAATGTCCAATACATCTTATTATCGATTTATAGTTTTATGCAAAAATAAATTTTCTACTGAAATAGTCAAGTAAAATTTCGTTTATTTTAAAAAAAGTTAAGAACGTTTTTTTCGTTTCCCATTTTTGAAAGGTTTTTCATCAGTAATCTGATCAAAACAAATCTTCATAATGAAACAAAACGAATGCCTATGATTTCCGTGGAATCCATTTTACTTCATCGGCCTGCAGGTCAAATGACAACTTTCGTGCCAATACGAACAGATAGTCAGAAAGTCGGTTCAGATAGGTTAAAACTAACGTATCAATAGGTTCCAGTTCATGTAAATGTGTCGCTAATCGTTCTGCACGGCGGCAAACGCAGCGGGCAATATGACAATATGACACGGTTGTGTGTCCGCCCGGTAAAACAAAATGTGTCATAGGAGGCAGAGCAGTATCCATACTGTCGATTTCTTTTTCTAAGAATTCAATGTCTTCCGGAGAAATCCGGTTGATGTTCAAACGCTGCTGACCGTTTTTTAAAACTTCTTTTTCCGGTGGTGTGGCTAAAATAGCCCCCAGAGTAAAAAGACGGTCCTGGATTTCAATTAAAACGTTTTTATAAAGTGTATTGATATCCTGGTCACGGATCAGTCCGATGTGGGAATTCAGTTCGTCTACGGTGCCGTAGCTGTCTATCCGGATATGGTGTTTCGGAACACGTGTGCCGCCAAATAAGGCAGTGGTTCCTTTGTCTCCGGTTTTAGTATATACTTTCATGATGTTATCGTTATTGTTTATGCATGTTGTCACTTTCTATTACACCGTCTCTCAAACGGATAATGCGGTGGGCGTGTGCGGCGATGTCTTCTTCGTGGGTAACCAGGATAACAGTATTGCCGTTTGCATGAATGTCATTGAAAAGATTCATGATCTCAACAGATGTTTTACTGTCCAGGTTTCCCGTTGGTTCATCGGCAAGGATAATGGATGGTTTGTTGACCAACGCTCTAGCCACGGCAACACGCTGACGCTGTCCTCCGGATAGCTGGTTTGGCTTGTGGTCCATACGGTCACCCAAACCTACCTGTTTCAGAACTTCTGTAGCTCTTACATCTCTTTCGCTTTTGGAAAAACCGGCATAGACCATTGGCAGGGCTACGTTATCCAAAGCCGTTGTTCTGGGTAATAGGTTGAACGTCTGGAAAACGAAACCGATTTCTTTGTTCCGGATTTCTGCCAGTTCATCATCTTCCATTTTACTAACATCTTTTCCGTTCAGGATATACCCGCCGGAGGTAGGTGTGTCCAAACAGCCCAATATGTTCATTAATGTTGATTTTCCGGAACCGGAAGGGCCCATTAAAGCAACATACTCTCCTTTATTAATCGTTAAGTCAATACCTTTTAAAACATAAACAGTTTCATTGCCAAGAGGGAAATCTCTTGTGATACCTTTGATCTCTATAATTGGTGTAGCCATTGGAATAGAAGAATAGTTATTTAAATTTTAGTTTTTAAAATTACTAAAAAGGATTTCGTAATATCCTATAAGTTGGATAAACTTTCGAAATGTTACAAAATAATCCTGTTAAACACGAATTGTAAAATGTTCTTTTTCCTGTTCCCTGCGGAAGAATACCAATCCCCATTGGAAAGTATCGATGGTTACCGTTACTTTAGGATGATTTTTGATGTGCTGCCAGGCTTCGTCCATTTGTTCTGACCAGTGAATGTCGTCGAAAATCCAGACCGTATCGTTGGTAATGGTGGGTAACAGTAATTCAAAATAATGCAGTGTTGCTTCTTTTTGATGGTTGCCGTCAAAATAGATACAATCGTATGTTGTGTCGCCGGTCAGGTTTTCTTTAAAGTAGGCGTCAAATTCCGATACAACGGAATGGATATTATTAAAGTTAAATTGGCTGAAATTTTCCCGGGCAACCTTTGCTGTTTCCGGACAGCCTTCAAGGGTGGTTATGGCTGCTTTTTTATTGCCTGATGACAATGCGGATGTCGCTAATCCGACCGATGTTCCTATTTCCAGGATGGTATCGGGTTGGAAATAATGAACTATCCGGTATAATAGCTTTGCTCTTTTCTTTGTAATGCCTGCAGTTTTGGCAATCTGAGCGATCTGCCTGTTATCCGATTTGAAGACTCTTGATCCGGCACCGAAATCGGTTATCCGGATATGCGTTTTATTGTTTAAAAGGGCTTGTCTGTACTTTTTTAAAATCCCGTATTCCGCTTTTGCTTTGCTGTCATAAAAGCATTTGGTTATCAGGCTGAAAACAAAAGGAGAGTGAACTCCGTGCTGATTTTTGGAGTTCCGGAGGAATTTTAAATAGGATTGTATTTGAAATAGCATAAAAATGTTTACAAAGAAGTGCGAAGATACAAATTAGGAAAGATAATAGTGAAAGGCGATTAGTAAAAGGCAAATGACAAAAGGCAAATGGCAATGGGCAAATGGCAATGGGTAAAAGGCAATGGGTAAAAGGCAATAAGGATGAAGACGTTTTATCGCTACTTTAAAAGATTATATTTGCGACCTTGAAATAATACACATTTTATGATGTTGAAGGAAGAAATAGAGGATAATACTATAATAACTCCGGAAGAAATTGATCGCTGTATTGCTGTATTGGCACAATTGAATACGGATACAGATCAGATATTTGATATTCCTAAAGCGCAAAGAATTGCTTTGCTTAAAGAGGCTGGCAGGTTTTCCAGACCGGATAGAGACGAGTTTTCCAGAAGGATTAAAGATGGTAAAGAAGCCGCCAAACGTAAAAAGGAAAAGAAAGATAAAACGGCACGTAAAGAAACCGGGATTCGCCATGCCCGTGAAGCCAGTATATTTGTTGCGCCAAAATTATTGTCGTATAACGATCTTGCTCACAAGGAACAATTAGAGTTGGAAACACCCAGAAATTGTTATGTGTGTAAAACGAAATTCACGAAGATGCACCACTTTTATGATACAATGTGTAGCGATTGTGGTGATTTTAATTATGCCAAACGTTTCCAAACGGCAGATGTAAAAGGACAGGTAGCAGTTATAACAGGTTCTCGTTTAAAAATAGGATATCATATTACTTTGATGCTTTTGCGTGGTGGAGCGACTGTAATTGCTACAACCCGTTTTCCCGTTGATTCTGCTTTGAGGTTTTCTAAAGAAGAAGATTTTATGGAGTGGGGGCATCGTTTAAAAATCCATGGATTGGATTTGCGACATATTCCCAGTGTGGAGATCTTTTGCAATTTTATTGAGCAAAAGTACGAACGATTGGATATTTTGATCAACAACGCTGCACAAACCGTGAGACGTCCTGCTGGATTTTATACCCATTTAATGGAAAATGAAGAGCGTGTAATCAATACTTTACCGAGACAAGTGCAGGATTTATTGCAAGATCATACAAATTGTTTGGATGAATTAAAAATATTGACTTCAGGCGCTTCTCCCAATCAAAATATGCCGGTAACCTGGCATGGACCTGAACCCGGAATTGGACTGCGCGCTTCGGCGAAATTATCTCAGATTCCTTATTCTTTTGATAATGCTTTGGTGGCCAATGAAGTTTTCCCGGAAGGAGAACTCGATGCGGATTTACAACAAGTGGATTTGCGAAAAACGAACAGCTGGCGTTTGCGATTAGGACAAATAGAAACAACGGAAATGATTGAAGTGCAACTGGTAAATTCGGTTGCGCCTTTTGTATTGTGCAATCGCCTTTCGGAAGTAATGAAGAAAGAAAATACGGGGCAAAAACACATTATAAATGTTTCGGCTATGGAAGGTAAATTTCATCGCTTTTTTAAAGAAGACCGCCATCCACATACAAATATGGCAAAAGCGGCTCTGAACATGTTAACACATACTTCATCAGGAACGTTAGCAAAGCATGGTATTTTTATGAATGCTGTAGATACCGGTTGGGTAACGGATGAAGATCCTGCCGAATTAGCGAAAAAGAAACAAGAACAGGAAGATTTTCAGCCGCCATTAGATATTGTAGATGGTGCTGCAAGAGTTATGGACCCATTATTTGATGGAATCAATACCGGAAAACACTGGTGTGGGAAATTCTTAAAAGATTATAATCCGATTCCCTGGTAGTTTTTTACAGGCAGTAAAAATAAAAACCACAACAGTTATAATACTGTTGTGGTTTTTATTTGCTTAAATCGGATTTTATTGGTTTACTCAGGCTTTATATGATTGCTTAAGTAATGATATGGTGAAAAATGGATTTAATTTATTGAAATTAATTTAATATCAAAAATAAGTACTGAACCTCCCGGAATAGAGCTGTAGTCATTGTTTCCATATCCTAAATGAGCAGGTACCAAAAGGATACCGCTGCCTCCGGTTTTAAAATAAGGGATGCCTTCTGTCCATCCTTTTACAACTTGATCCAGGCCAAAAGAAATCCCGTCGGGACTACTTTGGTCAAATACTTTCCCGTCTGTAAAATAGCCTTTATAGGCTACTGTTACATTGGAGGATGCGGTTGGTTGTGATCCGGTTCCGGGTTCTTTGATCACATAATATAAACCGGAATCACTTCTGTGTGCATCTAATTTATTTTTAGCTATATAATCACTTATTTCCTGTTCGTTTTGGGCAACATAATCAATCATCTCTGTTTTTTTGTTTTTAGAACAAGAAACAAAAAGGGTTAAGGCTAATAGTGCTGATAAAAGGTGTTTCATATAAAAAATATTTTTTTTAAGGTGTAAGTATATTTGTTTTCTCCTTTGAGGGTTGCGGAAATTATCCTTCCAGTTTTGCTGAAAGTTCAAACCAGCGTTCTTCTTTGGCCTCTATTTTATTGATGATGTTTTGCAACTCATTTGCTTTCTTTTCGATGCTGTCATCGGCAACTTTTCCATCGGAGAATAATTGCTCGATTTTAGCTTTATCCATTTCTAAATCCTTGATTTCCCGTTCAAGTTTTTGATATTCTTTTTGTTCGTTGAACGATAAATTTCCGGTTGGATTATTTTGCTTCCAATCTTTCTTTTCGGCTTTGTTTTCTTCTTTCTGTGCAACATCAGCACTGTCTTCATAAGCTCTGAAATCGGAATAGTTTCCGGGGAAGTTTTCAATTTCACCATTTCCTCTGAAAACGAATAAATGATCCACAATTTTATCCATAAAATACCTGTCGTGCGATACAACAAGCAGGCAGCCCGGATAATCTAAAAGGAAGCTTTCCAAAACGTTTAGCGTTACAATATCCAAATCGTTTGTAGGCTCATCGAGAATTAGAAAGTTTGGATTCTGAATTAAAACGGTACATAAATACAGCCGTTTTAATTCACCACCGCTTAATTTTTCGACATAATCATATTGCTTTTTTGGATCAAAAAGAAAACGCTCCAATAATTGTGAAGCAGAAATCATACGTCCTTTTGCAAGCGGGATATATTCGCCGTATTCCTTGATGACATCAATAACACGCTGACCTTGTTTCGGATTGATTCCGCTTTGGGTGTAATAACCAATTTTAATGGTTTCCCCTTTTACAACACGACCGCTATCTAACGGAAGTGTCCCTGTAAGAAGGTTTAAAAAAGTTGATTTTCCGGTTCCGTTTTTACCGATGATTCCGATACGTTCTCCCCGTTGAAAATCAAAACTGAAGTTATCAAGAATAACGTGGTCTTTAAATTTTTTCGAAATTTTGTGAAGCTCGATGATCTTGCTTCCCATACGCTCCATATTGATTTCCAGCTCAACCTGGTTTTCTTTACGTCGGCTTTGTGCCTTTTCCTTGATAACATAAAAATCATCCTGACGGGATTTCGATTTTGTGGTTCTCGCTTTTGGCTGACGGCGCATCCATTCCAATTCTTTTACGAATAAGTTTTTGGCTTTATCAATACTGGAATTTTCAGAAGCAATCCGTTCTTCTTTTTTCTCTAAATAATAGGAATAGTTTCCTTTGTACTGGTATAGTTTTCCGTTGTCTAATTCAAGGATTTCGTTGCAAACACGTTCTAAAAAGAAACGGTCGTGCGTTACCATAAACAACGTGATGTTTTCTTTTGCAAAATAACTTTCAAGCCATTCGATCATTTCAAGATCCAGGTGGTTCGTTGGCTCATCCAGAATCAGTAAATCCGGGCGGTTGATCAGAATGATGGCTAATGAAAGACGCTTTTTCTGTCCACCGGAAAGATTTTTTACTTTTAGTTTAAAATCCTCCAGTTTTAATTTGAATAAAATTTGTTTGTATTGCGTTTCGAAATCCCAGGCATTATGCTGATCCATTCCGTCAAAAGCTTTCTGATAAGCTTCTTCGTCATCCGGATTTTCCAGCGCTTTTTCATACGCTTCAATTATTTTAAGGGTTTCATTATCGGAAGCAAAAATGCTTTCTTCGATCGTGAGCTCTTCCTGCAAATTATTATTTTGCGACAGAAACGCCATCCGGATTCCTTTTCTTAAAACTACCTGACCGGTATCCGGTTCTTCCAAACCATTAATAATACTCATAATAGTTGTTTTTCCAGAGCCGTTTTTGGCAATGAAAGCAATTTTTTGATCTTTATTGATTCCGAACGAAAGATTCTCAAACAAAACACGTTCGCCAAATGATTTGGATATATTTTCTACAGAAAGGTAATTCACGATGGATATTTTTTGCAAAAGTAAGCTTTATTTGTTATTTACTTTTTGGAAATTTTTAATAATCGTAAAGCAGGAAAATTTTTACTTTTGACACCATTTTTAAAAGCATTTATAATGAAAAAGAAGTCTTTAGCCGTGTTGGCTTTGGCAGTCAGTACTTTAATGCTGCATTCCTGCAGTTATGGAACCTATACAAAAGAAACGTTTACCCCATTAATGGACTCTGCTCCGGTTTGTGAAAAGCTGCCGGAAACCGTAGCGTTGTATTTTGAAGGAGAAAAAACAGATTTTGATTATATTAAAATAGGACTGATACAGGTAGAAGGTGCAAAAGATACTCCACAGGAGAAATTGTTAGCAGAATTTAAAGCACTGGCAAAGCGTAACTGTGCCAATACGATTATCCATATCAAAAAGCTGTATAAAACCAGAACACAGGGATGGATTTTGAGCGATGATAAACCGGAGGAGTATGAGGCGGAAGTTTTTCATGGTATTGCTGTAAGCAAAGGTTAAAAAATGCAGCAGTTGTATATATTCTTTCCGTTTTGAAAATTTACTAATTATATTTGTTGCATGCAGTTATCGGTTATCATCCTTAATTATAATGTCCGTTATTTTTTAGAACAATGTGTTTTGAGTGTCCAGAAGGCATTGCAGCATATTGATGGTGAGATTATTGTAGTCGATAATGCTTCACCGGATAACAGCTGTCAGATGATGCGGGAGCGTTTTCCCGACGTTACTTTAATCGCGAATAAAGACAATCTGGGTTTTCCGAAAGGGAATAATATTGGTGTTGCGATAGCCAAAGGAAAATACGTTTGTATTTTAAACCCGGATACGGTAGTGGCGGAAGATACTTTTGAAAAAGTACTGGCTTTTGCTGAAAAACAACCCGATTCCGGAATTATCGGCTGTAAGCTCATTGATGGAACCGGAAATTTTCTGCCGGAATGCAAACGGGGTGTGCCTACGCCCTGGGTCGCTTTTACCAAGATTGCCGGCTTGTATAAAATCTTTCCGGCATCAAAATACTTCAATAAATATTATGCCCAGCACATAGCAGAAAATGAAACCGGGAAAGTCGATATACTGGTAGGCGCTTTTATGGTTTTAGAAAGGAAACTGTATCTGGAAGTGGGCGGATTTGACGAGGACTGTTTTATGTATTCGGATGATATTGACCTGTCTTATCTGGTTTTAAAGACCGGAAAATCCAATTATTACTTTCACGACACTACTGTTATACATTATAAAGGAGAAAGTACCGTAAAAGATGGTACCTACATGAAGCGTTTCCGGGAAGCGATGCAGTTCTTTTACAAAAAACACTTTAGAACGTCACTTTTCTTTGATGTTTTTATGCGGCTGGGAACGTTTGCTTTTGCAACGTTTAAAAAGAACCAATCGAAAAAAACAGTCCGGAATATTGCAGAATACGCCTTGATTTCTACCAGTGAAAGCCTGAAAAAGAAATTGGAAAAGCAACTGCAAAAAAAGCTCTCCGTACATAATGATATTAATGAAAATGCGTTATTTTCGCAAGCGGTTAGCGATAAAAAGCAAATCGAGATACTATTGGATAATACCGGTGTCCGTTTTAAAGATATTATTGCTTTTCTGGAAGAAAATAAAAATAAGAATTTCACTTTTAAAATCATTCCGGCAGGCACTTCTTATGCTATAGGAAGTAACAGTAGTAATGACAGAGGTGAGATAATAGAAATCGTGTAAAAAATTGCATTTTGTGGAATTATAAATTAAAATAATTAGTAATTTTGCAAACCAAATAGGAAAACACAACTTTAGTTTAAAGATATGGCAAAGTTTGAATTGAAATTACCCAAAATGGGGGAAAGTGTTGCGGAAGCAACGATAACCAACTGGTTGAAAAAAGTAGGAGAAACCATTGAAGCGGATGAAGCGGTTTTGGAAATTGCTACGGATAAAGTAGATAGTGAAGTACCTTCGGAAGTTTCCGGTACTTTGGTTGAAATTCTTTTCAATGTTGACGATGTAGTACAGGTTGGTCAGACGATTGCTATCATCGAAACTGAAGGTGGTGCTGTAGAAGCGCCAAAACAGGAAGCGGCTCCGGCTGCTGTTGCAGAAATTGCCAAAACAGTTGAAGCTGCCGTTGCGGTTGCTGCTCCGGCTGATTTTTCGGATTCTGATAAATTCTTCTCACCATTAGTGAAAAATATCGCTAAAGAAGAAGGTGTTTCAATAGCAGAATTAGAAGCGATCAACGGAACAGGAAAAGATGGACGCGTTACTAAAAATGATATTTTAGAGTATGTTAAAAATAGAGGAAACCAACCGGTAGCGGCTCCTGCAAAAGCAGTGGAAGCGCCTAAGGCGGCTCCTCAGCCACAAGCTGCAGCTCAAAAAGCGGTTCCGGTTTCGGTTAACGGCGGTGACGAGATTGTGGAAATGGACAGAATGCGTAAGCTGATTTCAGGTTATATGGTTCAGTCTGTTCAGACTTCGGCACACGTTCAGTCGTTTATTGAAGTGGATGTGACGAACATCGTAAAATGGAGAGATAAAGTTAAAAGTGCTTTTGAAAAGAGAGAAGGAGAGAAATTAACATTCACACCAATCTTTATGGAAGCAGTTGCCAAAGCTTTAAAAGATTTCCCGGGAATGAATATTTCTGTAGATGGCGACTATATCATTAAAAAGAAAAATATCAATTTAGGAATGGCTGCTGCATTACCAAACGGAAACCTTATTGTTCCGGTAATTAAAAATGCAGATCAGTTAAACCTTGTTGGAATGGCTAAGGCGGTTAACGATCTTGGAAACCGTGCTAAAGCCGGTAAATTAAAACCGGACGATACTCAGGGTGGAACATATACGGTAACGAATGTGGGAACTTTTGGCAGTGTTTTCGGAACACCAATCATCAACCAGCCGCAGGTAGGTATCTTAGCTTTAGGAGCGATCAGAAAAGTACCGGCTGTTATTGAAACTCCTGAAGGAGACTTTATCGGAATCCGTCAGAAAATGTTCTTATCACACAGTTATGACCACAGAGTTGTTGACGGTGCCTTAGGAGGAAGTTTCGTTAAACGCGTTGCAGATTATTTAGAAGCATGGGATATTAACAGAGATGTGTAATATCTGATAAATACTAAAAAAAGACCCTGAATTTAATTCAGGGTTTTTTTATGCTGTTTCGTAAAGGTTCGCGGCTTTCCCTAATCGGCGTTGGATCTGCCGGACTAAATGTTTCGGGGTTAATACTTTTACGGATTCGCCGAATCCTAAAATTTCGCGCTCCAGTTCAAAATTTAAAACCACATCGATCCGGATGAGTATTCCCTGTTTATTATCACTGAGAACCTGCTGGGAATGGTGCAGCGGCTTGGTCACCACATAGGGCGCCATATTCCTGTCGAATTGTAAAACTACTTTTTGAGCCCTGTCTTTATACGTTTTTGTCACACCCAGCGTATCGTCAAAATAACGGTCAAAATCGACACCTTCATAGTCAATAAAAATATCTCCGGGTGAAGTGTGGAACTCTTCAATCCGGTCTAATGCCAGCGTAATAAGATAAATCCCTTTTTTGGGCTTGGCAATTAAAAACCAGCGGTTCCGGTATTCTTTTAATAAATAAGGATGATAGATGTCTTTCCTGGATGCTTTTGCCCTGAACGAACGGTATGTTATCAATAAAGGTGTTTTATTTAAAATAGCCTGATACAGCGGATTGATATGTTCAATTCCTTTTAACTGCCTGTTGTTTTCAAACTGTATATAATTCTTGGTCTTATCGGAAGATTTGTGGAGATTGTTTTCCAGTTTGGCAATCATATCACTCATTTCATCAAAATAACTGAAACCGTTTAACTGTTTTAAAACACTAACGATCTCTTTCATTTTTTCCATGTCTGCCGTGTTGATGGGAGAATTGGTAATGCTGAAATCCGGATCTTCATACGTATAGAACTTCTTGTCGGTTACGATTATCGGGGCATTATAACCCAGACGGTCACTGCGCATCATCTGGATATCGCCCTGAATGGTGCGTTTGCTGATTCCGGAAGTTATGCCTTCATATTCGTATAAGGCATCGGAAACCTTTTCGATCAAATCTTCCAGAGTCCATTTTCGGAACCGGTTTTTTAAGCAATTGTCGATGGTTTTGTAGCGGATTAAGGCCAGTTTGTTGGTTGCCATAACTCAGATAGGTGCTGTTTAAGCGTTATTTCTTCAAATGTATCACTTCAAATATATTTAAAAAATAAAAACATGCGCAATGTATTTGCGTAGTTTTTGTTCATGTTTCTTTTGAAGAATTGCTGGCAATAGCGGAAAGTTATATAAACCGGATTGAATGCTTTTACAGAGCGAGTTGTTTAAAGGATCAGCCGGATGAAAAACTGGCGAAAGAAATATTAGTTAACATGCGAAAAGAATTGTATGCTGAATAGTAACAATTATATAGCAAAATGTTGTTTCCAAACGGGCGGGAAAATCAAATAAAATTATTATATTTGATTCTCCCGCCTTATCTTTTCAATCCCCAGAAAAAAGAAAAAACTAAAGTACAAAGAAACGCTCTTTGTGTGTTCGTATGCTTAAAAACGATAGAATGGAATTAAATATAGTTGTTAAACAAATAGGTAAAAAACGTCCGGTAATCGAAAGGCAAAAGATTGTATTGGACAATTCGGATGTTTTGGTAAGCTTAAAGGAGCTGATCTTAAAAATCGTTCAGATTAAAGCAGAAGAATATAATAATAAAACTATCGATACCGAAGAATACGATACAACACATTCGCCGTCGGAAGAATATCTTTCGGCATTAACACAAACCGGAAAAGCAGGATTTCAAAATATCTATAACGGGAACAAAGTAGATATTGCGGCTGCTCAGGAAAATGCATTATTGTCCTATGAAGATGGATTATATGCTGTTTTTTATGGAGATGATGAAATGTCAGACAGTAATCAGGTCATTGATTTAAGCGAAAAAAAAGAACTAACATTTATAAGGCTGACTTTCCTTGTGGGAAGTTATTGGTAGTAATATTTAAATTATGTAATCATGTCGATTGAAACTTTTTTAAAGCAGAGAGAAATTAAGAATCCTATTGATCAGTATAAGGAAGAACTTCAGCAAATTGTTGAGGAAACCGGGATTTTCAAATTGTTCAAAAAGAAAAAGCTGTCTAAAAAAGCGGCCGCTTTAGGATTGGAATTGATAAAGAAAAATAAAAGCGGATATTATGGAAATGCGGCTATTACTCTTGGCTCATCAAGAGCTGAGGTGTTCAAAAATCTGATTCCGGAAAAAATCTGGGATATCCGCGAGTATTATGACTTACTGATTTATTTCTTTGGAGAAGAAAAAGCAGTATATGTGAAATATGCCTGGGAGCAAATGCCATATAAAATATACCAGAGCAGTTATTTAAGGAGATCGTTCAGAGCTCCCAATGATGAAAATTTTGCAATAATCAATCAGGTTAATTTTCTGATCAATATACTACAGCCGCTATCGAAGTACGATTATAAAACAGGAAAGACCAGTTATTATAATCTGAATATGGAGGAGCATATAGCCTATACTCATGAGTTTTATGGCAATGATAACTTTTATATATGGTCGGCTGCCATCGATTTGAATAACGAAAAAATATTCAGGCTGTTAGAAGAGATTATACAGAATAAAAGTGAAACCGGAAAAGTTTCCAGGGAATGTATTTTAGCATTGCTTAACGCTAAGAACAAAGCCGGCTGGCTGCTGGTAGAGAAATTACTGCTGGCGGCACAACGCCAGGAAGGACTTCGGCAGGTTATCGTGGAAGCTTTGGATGAAGCCAATGTGGAAGCCTTGAAATACATGATAGACGTTATTTTAGAACATAAACTAACCCGCTTTTCTTCAATCGTCAGAGCGGTTGATGTCTGGACCGGTTTAGGCTGGGAGGCCGAAAAGGAAAGCACAATTAAAACAACCTTACAATTTGCTAAAGAATTTTTAAATCATCCTGAGAAAATAGCCCAGGCAATAAAAAGTACCAACAATATTGAGGTTTATATGGCGCTTTGGGCACAGGGAGTGGAGGATGTTGATAAAACCGCAGTATACTTACAGGAACTTCTTGACAAAGGAACAATTGAAAAAAAATGTCTGGCGTTAAAATTCGCAAGTGAATTATACAATCCGGCTATAGAAATGCCTTTATACTATCAGGCCGTAAAAGAACCAAATTTACAGATTCTGGCCTTTTGTTTTAAAGGAATGAATCCCCTTTTAAATGCTAATGCGAAATCGGAGTTTTATATTAATAATGACGATTTCCCTGCTTTTTTTGACCAATTAGATGCGCTTTTAGGGCAGATAAGCGAGAAAGAAAAAGTATTCGACGGAAAGGTATTTTCCTGGCTGAAAGCAAAATTCAACAGGAATGATATTTATGAAGCGATGATCTTATTAGTAGGACAGGACAGGGGAAAACTGGACAGGATAATGGAGAACTTCTCCGGGATGGCTATAAGCCTTAGGGAATCACTAACGCGAAACATCCTGAAAGACTTCTATCAGTATTCGTTTTCGTATGGTGAAAAAAACAATAAAAATATACCTTCTGATTTTCAAAGAGAATTTGCCTTTAAGCTATTAAAAGACAGGGGCGAGGCCATAGTGGCAACAGCCATTAATACATTAAAGCCTCTTAAATTAAATGAAAAGGAATTAAACCTTTTTTTTGAACTGTTTAAAAGAAAAGGAGCGACCCTAAGAATGCACCTGATCGACCTGATATTAAAGCAGGATGACGAACAGCTCAACGCCTTTATCGCAAATCTGTTAACAAACGGTGACAGCGAACAGCGAATGGCCGGTTTGGAACTAATGATAAAATTGAAAGAAGCATCGAGGCTGCTGCCGGAAATTGAAAATTGGACTGCAGCATTCAATAAAAGAGCAAAAATATCTGAAAAAGAGCAAAAAATAATCCGGCAACTTTCAGATCATAACGAAACAGCGATTCTTTCGGCAGCAAATGGCTATGGTTTATACGATCCGGAAAAAATAAGCCCTTTTGCCTTGCCGGTAATAGAAGAAGATAGTTACTATAAAAAAGCGGTAAAAGAAAATAAATATGGTTTTTCAAAACCATTGCACATCATTAAATCTGATTTGGAACAATTGAGTGCGCTTTATTTGAACAATAAGGAATATGAATATACCAGTGAAGATTATTACGGAAAAAAAGAGAAAATACTGTTAGGGAACCGGTTCTCACCAACGAGGTACTCATTTGAAGGACTTTCCTTGAGGGAGAAGTACGAATGTTATCCGTTGTTTGAGCTATGGGAAAAGTGGTATCTGGATTCAAAATTACAGCCTGTAGATTTATTCCTGCTCACATTTGCAGAGCGAAATGACCGGAAAGCCTGGCGGGACATATTGGAAGATGAGGTGTTCTATTTTGCCGACTTTATCCCTAATCCTGATAACAGCCGTTATCAATGGAATAATCCGATCAGTAAAATTTTAGTAGCTTTAGGCGGGATTTACCCGTTTGAAGAGAAAAATAAATACCTGGTGGATGCCTGTATTCAGGTATATTCCAAATTGCCGGATACGGTATTGAAGTATAAAAGAAACCAGGAAGAAACGAGCTATTACAGTTGGAGTCATGATGAGCATGAATATGGCAGCGGATGGCAGGCTGAGCGCTGTTTTAATGTTTTTCTCAATGGCATCGAACTTAAACCTGATGATGAGCTCGCTAAAAAAGTCTGGAATTTATACCGATGGAAACAGTATTCGGGACTTGCTGAAAATATTGGTAAAAATGTGCCGCCGCTTTATGTTTTCTCAAGAGCCTATGAACAGCATCTGGTCACCAAGGACGAACTGATTTCTGCGATGCTGAGACCCAACAGGATTCAATGGCTGTCGGCAGATAAAAAAAATAACAGAGATGCAGATGATGTGTTGAAAGACTTTCCGTTTGTGAAACCTTTTTTTGAAACAATAAGAGAATACCTGCTTGATATTGAATTAAAAAGGAAGAGTTCAGCAACTCCGGTAACGATTTTTGCACAAAACCTTAAAAAGATCTATGGAATTAATCGCTTTAAAGAACTATTGACCGGACTTGGTAAAGCGAGTTTATATAAAGGATATATCTATTCATGGTCGGGTTCCGAAATGAATAAACAGCAATTATTCACCAGTTTGCTAAAGAAATGTTTTCCGTTGCCGGCAGATAATCAGGACGCTTTTAATGAAGCGATCAGAGATAGTGGTATTTCGGAAAACAGATTAATAGAAGCAGCAGTGTATGCACCGCAATGGCAGCAATTTATAAGTAATTATCTGGGATGGAACGGACTTGATGAAGCAATATGGTGGATGCATGCCCACACCAAAACAGCAGCTTATCAGCAAAGCAATGCTGAAGATGAAAGTGAGATTGCCAAATATTCAACATTGGATGTAGATGACTTTAAAGATGGAGCTGTCGATAAAGAATGGTTTGACAGCGCTTATAAAAAACTGGGTAAAAAACGTTGGGAACTCGTTTATAATGCCGCCAGGTATATCAGTGAAGGAAACGGGCACCGTAGGGCAAGATTGTATGCCGATACCATCTTGGGCGACCTTAAAATTCGCGAAGTTACCGCCAAAGTGAAAGATAAAAGAGATCAGGATTATTTAAGAGTATATGGATTGGTGCCGCTGAGTAAAACAAATTCTGAAAAAGACGTATTAGGACGTTACCTGTATTTGCAACAGTTTAAAAAAGAAAGCAGGGATTTCGGTGCTCAGCGACAGGCAAGTGAAGCACTTGCGATACGGGTGGCGATGGAGAATCTCGCCAGAAATGCCGGATATCCGGATCCGATTCGTTTAACCTGGGCTATGGAAACCAAACAGGTGCTGGAAATCCTTTCTGATGCTACCGAGATTAAAATCGATGATATTGTCCTGAACCTTGTTGTGGATAGCGACGGTAAAGCAGATGTTCAGGTATTTAAAGAAGGAAAAATGCTGAAATCGGTTCCTGCCAAATACAAAAAAGAGAAATCGGTTCTGACGCTTAATGAACATAAAAAAGTTTTAAGGGAACAATTCAGCCGTTCGAGAAAAGGATTGGAAGAAGCAATGATCAGGGGTGATGAATTCCATTTTGAAGAAATGGAAGTATTGATACAGCATCCTGTCATAGCCGGACATCTTGAAAAACTCGTTTTTGTGCTGGAAAGAGGAAGTGCTGTTCATATCGGATTCTATCACAAAGGGAATCTGGTTGATTTTGCAGGAGAATTGTGCCCGATACAAAAAGAAGAAACAATACGCATTGCCCATTGCTACGACTTGCATGCTTCCGGAACATGGAGGGAATTTCAGCATTATTGTTTTGAAAAAGAATTGGTGCAGCCGTTCAAACAGATTTTCAGGGAACTCTATGTGCCAACGGCAGATGAGCTGGCGGTAGGTGGTGTTTCAGGAAGATATGAAGGCCATCAGGTGCAGCCTAAAAAAACAGTAGCACTTCTGAAATCCAGAGGCTGGAAGGTGGATTATGAAACGGGATTGCAGAAACTTTACAGAAAAGAAGGTTATACAGTAAAACTGTATGCCATGGCAGATTGGTTTACCCCAAGTGATGTTGAAAGCCCGACATTGGAAACTGTCGAATTTCATGATCTGAAAACCTATAAAAACATTCCTTTTTCAGAAATCGATCCCCGAATTTTTTCGGAAGTGATGAGGGATATTGATTTGGTGGTCAGCGTTGCCCATGTGGGAGGTGTTGATCCGGAAAGTAGCCATTCTACTATTGAAATGAGAGCGGTTATCCTGGAAGAATCCATACGATTGTTTAAACTGGGGAATGTTGAGGTTAAAGGAAGTCATGTAATGATAAACGGAACATACGGAACATACAGCCTGCATTTGGGAAGTGCCGTTGTGCATCAACTGCCGGGAAGATACCTGTCTATATTGCCGGTACATTCGCAGCATAGAGGAAGATTGTTTCTGCCGTTCCTGGATGAAGACCCGAAAACTTCCGAAATTATAGCAAAAGTATTGCTGCTGTCGAGAGATAAAGAAATACAGGATCCGACAGTTTTATCGCAGATAGAAATGTATAGTAATTGATAGTTTAAGGCCTGATACCACATATCAGGCTTTTTTTTTGAAAAAAAAGTTTTACTGCGCAATACCATTGCGTTGATGGGTTGCAATTTTGCCCTGTTAAAACAAAAGAATATGGAAAAAATAACAGGAACCGATTTAATTTCGGTAGGATATAAACAAAATGCCGTTTTAGGAATAGCCTTAAAAATAGCCGCTGCCAATTCGGAAAGCATTGGAAAAGAAGCGCTGTTAATGCATCTGCAAAAGGTAAATGAAAACCCGGAAAATTATCTGGATGACCCGATTCTGGAAGATCTTGCAACGAAGATCATTGAAGAAGCAAATACGCCAAAAGAGGAAATTATACCGCTAAATGAAGTGGCAAAAGAATATAACATTTTTGGCGAACAGCATATAGAAGAAGGAGCCCGGAAGCAAATGCATATCGCCATGAAACTGCCGGTTACGGTTGCCGGAGCTTTAATGCCGGATGCTCATCAGGGGTACGGATTACCTATTGGCGGTGTTCTGGCTACAAAAAATGCTATTATTCCGTATGGTGTGGGTGTCGATATCGGTTGCCGTATGGCGCTGTCTGTTTATGATATCCCGGAAAGCCATTTCTATGAAAATGAGGCAAAATACAAAAGAGAGCTGATTGCCCATACAAAGTTTGGTGCCGGTCACGGTTACCATGGCCGGTATAAATCCAGTCATGATGTTTTGGATAGAAAAGAATTCAGCCTGACGCCTTTTATTAAAAACTTGCAGGATAAAGCCTGGTCCCAATTGGGAACTTCCGGAGGAGGTAACCACTTCGTGGAATTCGGGATCATTGAATTTGCGGAAAAAGACGAAATCCTGAATATTGAAAAAGGAAATTATGTGGCCTTATTAACGCATTCCGGTTCAAGAGGAATGGGAGCGACAATTGCGGGACATTACACCCGGCTGGCAAAGCAAATCTGTAAATTGCCGCAGGAAGCGTCCAATTTAGCCTATCTGGATATGAACTCACAGGAAGGACAGGAATACTGGCTGGCGATGAATCTGGCTGGTGATTATGCTTCGGCCTGCCATCAAGTCATTCATGATAAAATGCAAAAAGCGGTAGGAGCAACGGTATTGGCTAAGGTGGAAAACCATCATAATTTTGCCTGGAAAGAAATCTGGAACAATGAAGAAGTGATTGTACATCGAAAAGGAGCCACGCCGGCAGCAAAAGGAGTGATGGGAATCATTCCCGGATCGATGACGGCACCGGGATTTCTGGTGAGAGGAAAAGGAGAGGCCAGTGCCATCAACTCTGCCTCACATGGAGCCGGGCGTCAAATGAGCCGGACACAGGCCGTGAAAAATATCACTAAAGCCGATATGAGTGCCGTTCTGAAAGAACACGGTGTTACCCTGGTGGGAGCCGGAAGAGACGAAGCGCCAATGGCATATAAAGATATCACAGTGGTCATGGAAGCACAAAAAGAGCTGATTGATGTTGTGGCTAAATTTACACCCAAACTGGTGCGAATGGCGGATGACGGTAGTCATGAAGATTAAAAAAAAGAGACCTGCCGGAATTATTTCAAGCAGGTCTTTTTTTGTGATAATGCTTTTAGTGTAGCGGCAAAACAGTTATATTTGTAGCTATTCAAATTATAAAAATGGAACTTAAATTAAACAGACCTATTTGTTTTTTTGACCTTGAAACGACTGGAATTGATGTGGCAAAAGACCGGATAGTAGAAATCTCGATATTCAAAGTATATCCTAACGGGAATAAAGAAGGGAAAACATGGCTGGTTAATCCGGGCATGCCAATTCCGCCGCAATCAACAGCAATACATGGTATTTCTGATGAGAAAGTTGCCAATGAACCCACGTTTAAACAGCTTTCGGCGCAAATATATAACATGATTAAAGACTCCGACCTGGCCGGTTTTAATTCGGATCGTTTCGATATTCCGCTTTTGGCAGAAGAATTATTGCGCGCCGAGGTGGATTTTGATATGAAAAACCGCGTATCGGTAGATGTGCAGACAATTTTCCATAAAATGGAAGAACGTACGCTAAGTGCTGCCTATAAATTTTACTGTGGCGGAAGTCTTGAAAATGCCCATAGTGCAGAAGCCGATACCCTGGCAACCTATGAAATCTTAAAAGCACAATTGGAGCGCTATCCGGAACTGGAAAACGATATCAAAACACTGTCTGAATTTACAACGCGAAAAAAATCGGTTGACTTTGCCGGATTTATAGCGTTGAATCCGGAAGGACAGGAAATCTTTACGTTCGGAAAACACAAAGGAGCTTTGGTAGAAGACGTGCTGGAAAAAGAACCGGGCTATTTTGGCTGGATCCAGAATGCAGAATTCCCGTTGTACACCAAAAAAGTGCTGACAGGAATAAAACTGCGAAAACTAAACAATAAATTAAGTTAAATAAAACCGGCTTAGCGTTATGAAAATCATCTGTATCGGAAGAAATTACACCGAACATATAGCGGAATTACAAAACGAACGTCCAACGGAACCGGTTATTTTCTTAAAACCGGATACGGCAATTTTGTTGAAGCAGGCACCTTTTTTTATCCCGGAATTTAGCGATGATGTACACCATGAAGTAGAAATTGTCGTAAAAATCAGTAAGGTGGGAAAATATATTGATGCCAAATTTGCGCACAAATATTATAATGAAATCGGACTGGGAATTGATTTTACCGCAAGAGATCTGCAGGCAAAACTGAAAGAAAAAGGATTGCCATGGGAAAAAGCCAAAGCTTTTGACGGTTCGGCGGTTGTCGGAGATTTTTTGCCAAAAAGTGAATTTAATTCACTGGAAAATATTACATTTGAATTAACCAGTAACGGCCAGACAGTACAAAAAGGAAATACCAGTCACATGTTGTGGAAAATTGACGAACTCATTGCTTATGCGTCGCAATATTTTACACTGAAAACAGGTGACCTGCTTTTTACAGGAACACCTGCGGGAGTTGCAAAAGTAAAAGCAGCTGATGTACTGGAAGGCTTTATAGAAGGAAAACAAATGTTTAGAATACAAGTAAAATAATGGCAATACATTATAACTTATCTAAAGTTTACGAAATTTCAGACAATGATGCCGAGTTTGCTCAGCAAATCATTCACCTGTTCGTAGAAGAAATCCCAAACGAGGTAAAACTGATCAAAGAAGGTATAGAGGACAAGGACTTTGTGAAAACATACAGTGCTGCTCATAAAATAAAACCTACTTTGGATTTGATGGGAATGGATCTGGCTTATGACGAAAACCTTCAGATTATGGAGTGGACAAAATCACAAGGCAAAAAGAAAGAAATAAAAGAAGTATTCAAAAGCCTTAAAGAGCATGTTGATAATACTTTAAAAGAAATTAGAAAAGATTATAACTTATAGGCAGTAGCCCGGTACAAAAGGCAGGAATTTCGATATGAAATTTTTGCCTTTTTACATTTACAGATACAAAATGAAAGCCAGTATTGTTACCATAGGAGACGAGATCCTGATCGGACAGGTTGTCGATACCAATTCGTCCTTTATTGCAAAAGCATTAGAGAAAATAGGCGTTAAAGTACATGAAATGCAGTCGGTTTCCGATGACAGGCAGCATATACTGCAAACCCTTTCCCAGTTGGAAAAAAACGTGGATATCGTAATCATCACCGGAGGATTAGGGCCAACAAAAGACGATATTACTAAAAAAACGCTTTGTGAATATTTTGGCGATGAACTGGTAGTAGACCAGAATGTGCTCGCACATGTAGTGGATATCATCGAAAGAGCGTTTAACAGGCCGGCTTCACAGATCAATAAAGATCAGGCATTGGTGCTGTCTAAAAGCACCGTGCTTTTCAATAAAGTAGGAACAGCTCCCGGTACGTGGATGGAACGCAATGAAACCGTTTTTATTTCCCTTCCCGGAGTGCCTTATGAGATGAAATACCTGATGGAAAACGAAGTGATTCCGAGGTTGATAACGCGTTTTAAAAGGCCGTATATCGTTCATAAAACCATATTGACCTATGGTGTGGGCGAAAGCCTTCTGGCGGAACGGATCGAGCATTGGGAAGACAATCTGCCGGAATTTATTAAACTGGCATACCTGCCCAGCCCGGGACGTGTACGTCTTCGCCTGTCGGCTTCCGGTTTGGATGAATTTTTACTGCACCGGGAAATCAAGAGCCAGATTGAAAAACTGGAACTGATCATAAAAAATGACATTGTCGGTTATGACGATGAGGAAACACTGGAAGTTGTTTTAGGAAAACTGCTGACAGAACGAAACCTGACCATTGGCACGGCAGAAAGCTGTACCGGAGGAAGCGTTGCCGCAACCTTAACATCGGTTGCCGGTTCCTCGGCCTATTTTAAAGGCGGTATCGTGAGTTATGCAACAGAAGCAAAAATAAACCTGCTGGGAATACCTTCGGAGGTTATCGAAAAGCATTCCGTGGTTAGTGAGGCAGTCGCGTTGGAAATGGCAGCCAGAGCTCAGAAAATTCTGAATGTGGATTATGCTATTGCAACAACCGGAAATGCCGGTCCGGCTAAGGGAGAATCGGATGCCAGTGTGGGCACGGTTTTTATTGGAATAGCGACTCCTGAAGGTGTTTATGCTGAAGAATTTAACTTTGGGCAACCGCGGGAAAAGGTTGTAGACAGGGCGGTGAATAAAGCTTTAGAAAAAATTTATAAAGAAATTTTAAAAAACTAATCAAAATAGTTTGTGTAATAGGTTTCTTTTTTGTTACTTTGCACCCTGATTTTGAATAACGAATATAAAGATAAGTATAATGTCAAGAGTTTGTGAACTTACAGGTAAAAGAGCGATGGTAGGAAACAATGTTTCTCACGCTATGAATAAAACCAAAAGAAAATTTAGCGTTAACTTAGTTAAGAAACGTTTCTACATTCCTGAAGAAGACAGATGGGTTACTTTACGAGTGTCTACTGCTGCTTTAAAAACAATTAATAAAAATGGTATCGCTGCGGTTTTGAAAGAAGCTAAAGCTAACGGATTTGTAAAATAATCCCACCTAATAATATACATCAAGATGGCAAAGAAAGGTAATAGAATTCAAGTAATTTTAGAATGTACTGAACACAAAGCTTCTGGGGTTCCTGGAACTTCAAGATACATTAGTACTAAAAACAAAAAAAATACTCCAGACAGATTAGAGATTAAAAAGTTCAATCCAATTTTGAAGAGAGTAACTGTTCATAAAGAAATTAAATAATAGTAAGTCATGGCAAAGAAAACCGTAGCAACTTTACAAACAGCTTCAAAAAGATTAACTAAGGCTATCAAAATGGTAAAATCACCTAAAACTGGTGCTTACACTTTTGTTGAGTCAGTAATGTCTCCTGAGGATGTGGATAATTTCTTAAAAAAGAAATAATTCCGATATACAATTTATAGAAAAGCTACTTTCATATGGAAGTAGCTTTTTTATGTTTATATTTGTCGTAAGAATTGTATGAGAAGCGATAATTGCTAAAACGCAAGGCTGCTTTCCGAACACCTAATTTAATTGCATTAGTTAAATGAATTTTTTTAAAAAAATATTTTCATCAGAAAAAAAAGAGACCTTAGATAAAGGGCTTGAAAAAACAAAAACATCTTTCTTTTCCAAGCTTACCAAAGCGGTAGCAGGAAAATCGAAAGTAGATGATGAGGTTTTGGATAATCTGGAAGAGATTCTGGTTTCTTCGGATGTCGGGGTAAATACGACCCTGAAAATTATAGAAAGAATTGAAGAACGTGTTTCCCGCGATAAGTATTTAGGAACAGATGAATTAAACGGAATTCTTAGAGAAGAAATTGCCGGTTTGTTATCGGAAACGAATTCGGGAGAAGCCAGTGAATTTGAAATACCGGCAAACAAGAAACCTTATGTGATCATGGTGGTGGGTGTGAACGGTGTTGGAAAAACAACAACTATCGGGAAACTGGCCTACCAGTTTAAAAAAGCCGGACACAAGGTGGTTTTAGGTGCTGCCGATACCTTCCGTGCAGCAGCAATTGACCAGTTACAGGTTTGGGCAGACAGAGTGGGGGTGCCCATCGTAAGACAGCAAATGGGAAGTGATCCGGCATCGGTAGCTTTCGATACGCTGCAATCGGCAGTTTCACAAAATGCCGATGTGGTTATTATTGATACGGCTGGTCGTTTGCACAATAAAGTAGGATTAATGAACGAGCTGACCAAAGTGAAACGCGTTATGCAAAAAGTGCTGGACGATGCTCCTCATGATGTTTTACTGGTTTTAGACGGTTCTACCGGACAAAATGCTTTCGAGCAGGCAAAACAGTTCACGGCAGCTACTGAGGTTTCCTGCCTGGCCGTTACCAAACTGGACGGAACGGCAAAAGGAGGAGTGGTTATCGGTATCTCCGATCAGTTCCAGATTCCTGTAAAATATATTGGTGTTGGTGAAGGAATTGAAGATTTACAGGTGTTTAATAAATTTGAATTTGTAGACTCATTTTTCAAATAAGAACCAATGAAAAAAGCTCTTGATTTCATTAAGGCAGTAACACCGCTGAAAATGTTTATTACCGGCTGTGTTTTAGGTCTGGCAGCAACGTTTATAGAAAAACCGTTGCCGGGTATATTCTTAGGACTACGATTATTAAGTTTTATATTATGTATCGGAGCCATTATAAAATATTTCAATAAAAAATAAAAGCGTTATTCATATAACGCTTTTATTTTTTGCCATAATACCTCGTCAAAATCCGATAAGGCCATATTGCTGCCATCGGCGGCATCGCCCATCCGGATAACAACCATCTTCCGGGAAGGGATGATGTATATCTTCTGATCGTTTTTACCCAGTGCCATTACCATATCTGCCGGTGCGGAAGGAATGATACTTCCGGGCAGCTGCAGCTGGCTTTGCGGTAAATGATAGCTTGATTTTCCATTCAGCCACCACAAATAACCATAAGCCAGATTGATGTTTTGAGAGGTATTGGTTGCCTCGTTAAAATAAGTTTCGTTTAAAATCGGATCCGTATTCCACCTGCCTTTATTCAGCATCAGTAAACCAAAGCGTGCCATGCTTCGGGTAGTGCTCCAGTAAACGCTCAGTCCGTCGCTGGTGTTGATCCACATTCCGTTCATCCCGATTTTATCCCGGAGCCTGGTATTGAAATAACTGCTGAAAGAAGTATGGGAAGCGGCAGCCACCACATCCTGCAATTTTACATATACATTGTCATAAGCCCATCGCGTTCCGGCATCGGCAGTATAGGTTAAACAATCGGGAGTAACACAATCGCCATTGGCAGCATCGTCCAGTCCGGATGTCATGGTAAGCAGATGCCTGTTGGTAATTAAATTCTCTTTAACCAATGGGGCGCTGGTCCACCCGGTATTCAGATAATCGGATACTTTATTGTTGATGTTCAGCAAACCTTCCTGTTGTGCAATTCCGGTCATTGTTGCCGTAAGGGTTTTGCCGGCACTTGCCCAATACCAGTTTGCCGTAGCGGTATGACCGTTGAAATACTGTTCCATCACGATTCGTCCGTTTACAAGTATAATAAACGACTTGCTGTGCTTTTGATTTAAATAATCCAAAAGCGGCTGTACGGCGTTATTGTTCCAGCCCAGCTCTGCCAGGCTCCTGGTTTCCCAAACGGTGCTTCCGGAGGTTACAGGCGGGAAATACATGCTTTCGCCCGGAGTAACCGGAACAACAGGTGTAGTATCGGAAACGGCTTCATTATCAGCACTGCAGCTCATCAAGCTGATTGCCGTAAAAACAGTAAGGAAAATTCTTTTCATCGGGTGAGGGTTTGTTGTAGGACTCCAAAAATATTAAATAGTTTAATCAGAACTGTTTTTTCCATCTAAATTTAGTTTTTGCCATATTAAAAGGTAAATTTGTAAAAATGTTTATGCCATGAAAAAAATAATTTCGTCATTGCTGATTTGTTTGGTTTTTACAGCTTGTAACCAAAAAATTGAAGATACAGATATCGCCAAAATTAACGGCTATTGGGAAATCGAGAAAGCGGTCATGCCGGACGGAAGCAGTAAAGAATATTCAATTAATCCTACTATTGATTATTTTGAGATAAAGAACAACAAGGGATTTCGTAAAAAAGTGATGCCGCAGCTTGACGGGACTTACCTGGTGAGTGAACTGGACGAAAAAGTAGCTATTGTAAAAGAAGATAAGCATGTATATTTAAAGTATACTACGTCTTATGCGAAATGGAAGGAAGAGCTGGTAAAAATATCCGATGAGGAACTGGTTCTTAAGAATGAGCATGATATGGAATACCATTACAAAAAAGCGACTTCATTTTCAATTAAATAAGCATGGCGAAACGATTTAATGAAGAATCTCCGATAGGGGATGTTTTAAAGCAGTTCATTCAGGATAACCGCTTGCAGTCCGGGATGGATAAGATTGATGTAAGGGATGCCTGGAAAAACCTGATGGGTAACGGTGTAAACAACTATACTACAGAAATAGCTTTAAAAGGAACAACCTTGTATGTTGCCCTTTCTTCGGCAGTGCTTAGGGAAGAGCTGAGCTACGGAAAAGAAAAGATTATCGCAATGATCAACGAGGAATTGCGGAAAGACCTGGTCAAAGACTTGGTATTACGATAAAAAAAGCAGGATATTACTCCTGCTTTTTTGTTTTGATTTCTAAAAGGCCATTGCGGCTTTTTTAGTCTTTTTGTAAACACTGGTACCGCCTTTCCAGGTTTCCAGTACCGGAATGTTACGCAGCTTTTTATAAGCGATATTCAACAGTAACGGATCTTCTTCGAGGATCACAAAATCGGCGAAATAACCTTCCTGTAATGACCCCACCCATTTATCGGCATGACATTGCCAGGCGGCATCATAAGTAACGGCTAATAACGCCTCTTCAACGGTTAAGCGCTCTTTCGGATTTAACACATTATCCGGATAGGAAGCCGGTGAACCTTCCATGATACGGGTAATGGACTGTTCCATTAAACGCAGCGGTCCAAGCGGACTAACACTGTGGTCTGTATGCAGTGTTATTCTTAAACCGGCATTCAGGGCAGATTTACACAAATCCAGTTTTTCGGCTTTATCTTCAAAAATGGCTTCAAGGAAAGCATAACCCCAATAGCCGACATGCCCGATCAGGAAGCTGGGAACTATCCCCAAATCTTTCATGTCTTTGATCTGGTCGTCCGTAAGGATAGAGCAGTGCTCAATACGGTGCATGCGGTCGGTAATGACTTTCTTTTTATCGGAAGCATCCTTAAAGGCATCGCGGTAAACCTCAATCGCATAAGCAACAGCAACGTCACCGTTAGCATGGATCATTAACGGCCACTCTTTTTCGGAAACAACCCTTTTAACCAGCGTTCTGTAATCGTCCGGTAACTCCTTCGGATGCGGGTCCGATTCCGGGAAATTGAAAGCACCGTAGTTATTATCCGGATTACAGCAATATTTTTCAGACTGATAGCCGGTTAATCCCTGATTGGAACCATCGGAAATAATCTTGATACTGCCGTAATAAACATCTTCATAGTTTTGAACCGGGACATAAGTCGCAAGACTGTCAATTTCTTTCGAAGTGATCGTCTGGGCAGCACCGATCCGTACTTTTCGCTGATGGAAAGTCAGGTATGTTTCCAGTATTGTTTTCTGCAAAGCATTCATACCGGCATCATACATAAATGTAATACCTCTTGAAACAGCTGTTTCGAACTGCTCGTTCAGGTTACGGAAGATCGATAAGGCGGCTTCGGCTATCTGAAAGGACGGTATGCTCTTTAAAGCCGGTGCGATACCCACCTCTTCCTGAAGCTGCCCGTTTGTTTTGGCTTTATAATCTTCAAAAGTAGGATAAACAGGCTTTAAGGCTGCTTCATTTTTTTCATATACAATCTTTAACGCTTTGGTGTTCACATAAGCCGTATGCATCGAAGCACTGGTCATGAATAACGGATAATCGCGTACAATGGTGTCCAGATAATCACAGTCGAAAGTAATCAGCTGGTTCAGTCCGCCGGGAACATCACTTTTCTGAAAAGGCATTAATGCCGGGTCCACACCGCATCCTAAAATCCAGCTGCCTATGGAAAGCTTGGTCTGATGCTTTTTGATGTACGCTTTTATTTGCTTGCTCAGCCAGGTTTTGTCGTAAACCTTTCTCAGGTCCTGACCTTTATAAGGACCCAGATCCAGCCAGCTTCCGGTTAGGGCAGAAGGAACTATATGTACATGGGGTTCGATCAGGCCCGGTAATAAAGTCTGCTGTTTTTTTAATTTTTTAGTTTTATGAGTGATTCCGTTGGAGTTCATCGTGTCTGTTACCGATTGTAAAGTGCCCACAGCAACCACTTTTCCGTCATGAATCCCGATAGCTTCTACGGTATCCATCTTTCCGTTGATCAATGGTCTGATCGTACCGCCGTGAATTACTAATGATTCCGATTCAGGGGCAATAGCCAGATCCCGGTTTTCGGAAAGTTTGGCAATTTGTGACGGGCTGAATAAATCCTGCTCTAAAGTTTTAAGAATAGGGCTGTTGCAGGAACAATGGGTGCAACCATGATGAATGCTTTCATGCTGACTCATAACTATTTGGTTTTGTTAATATTACTTTGAATAGACCAGGCAAAATCAAGTTGTACCTGATTTTTGAATAACTTCATGTCTTTCATGTCGATATACTGATCGGTTGCATAACCTACACCAATCTGGGTAGCCAAAGCATGACAGGTCATACAGTTGGTCTGAACACCATACTGATAGGTTTTGTTATAATTGTTCGGAATATTAAACGTACCTGGTCCGAAAGAGCCTTCAAGATAAGGGTTGAAAGAGATCATCGGTTTTGCGCCTTTGTCCGTTCCTCCGGTTATCGGCTGGTTAGGCCATACCATCGTGTAAGAAGTGGAAACGGCATAATTGGCAGCTGCACCTTTGATTTGTTTTGGACGTAATTTGGCAAGGAAAGTAGAACTTGGAGCAAATGGTGTTTCCGGATTGTAACTCCAGAAATACGTCTGCCAGGTCCAGTTGCTGATCTCTTTGGTGCCCACGTGCATGGCCATTAACAATACGTAATCACCGGCTTTAAACTGATCTTCTTTTTTATTCTGATGTTCATTAAGATATGCCGCTGTTTTCTGGTCGATTTTCATATAAAGGAAATCGCTCAGGTTACAGCTTGCTGCCTTAATTTGCGCAGGAGTAGGATTGGCAGTGGTTACCGGTGTTATGTTGGTATTGGACTGTTTGTTGTTGATGTCGGCATACACAAAAGTCTGCCAGTCATTATAACCGTAAACTTTTGCCGGATTGGGAGTTCCGGGCCATACAGGAACTTTAATAAAGCCGTTATTGTCCGGTTTTCCTGCATAGTATGTTGGCTTGGTGGTAATGGCAGCTGCCGGGAAATCCGGTATTTTTCCAATACCGTCTTTCACTTGGTATTGGTTCAATACGGATTGATTGAAAATTAAATTTTCGGTAGCAAAACAAGCTGCTGCAGGATTGTAGGCAACCGTTTCAAAAACTTTAAATTTGGTACTGTCAATTACCGCCTTTTTATTGGCAAATAACATTCCGTGTACAAACTGTTTCGGAACATTTAATGGTGTTCGCTGTTTTTTGATCTGATCACATCCGCCTTGTTTGTTACCATCTGCAGCCATTTTAGCCAGTTCTTTAACACCCATCCAGGTTTCAAAAACCATCAGGCTGTCGCCGTTATAAACCTGATTGGATTTTTGGGTAATTCCTGCCCAAAGTCCCCAGGCATGTCGGGCAATACTGGCGGTATCGGCTTTGTTAAGCCAGCCGTAAATTGCGGTTGAATCTTCCGGGAAATTAAAACCGGGAATGTTTAAATTACTTGGAAATTCCTGAGGTTTAATACCGGGAACTATAGCAGCCAGTTTGGCATTTGCTTCCTCTGCTTTTTCTTTTTTACAGGAAACCAGCGATGTGATTCCTAGAGCAGTCAAGGCTATTCCGATAGCCATTGCCTTGGTTTTGTGTAGTGTTTTCATAATTGTTTTTGTTAGTTTGGGTAATGTTTCGTTTCAAAAAGCACTTATACCTGTATGCAGATGCTAAGGTTTTAGGTAAAAGTAGCGCCTTGAAAAAACGTATTATAGCGTATAACTACCCGTTTTTAACAGTTATATTGTATAATTAATAAAAAACAACAAGAAAGTGACCCGTGTTATTAATAGCGATGGTGCTGTGGGAAAGTAAAAGGAATAAAAAAAGGCTGTTCGATGAACAGCCTTTTAAATATAAGGTATCTTGTATTAGAATTGCTCTCTTCCTGCAAAATGGAAAGCACCTTCAATAGCAGCATTTTCATCACTGTCAGATCCGTGAACAGCATTTTCTCCAATAGAAGTAGCATATTTTTTACGGATAGTTCCTTCAGCAGCTTCAGCTGGGTTTGTAGCACCAATTAAAGTTCTGAAAGCCTCAACAGCGTTATCTTTTTCTAAGATAGCAGCAACGATTGGTCCTCTTGACATGAACTCCACTAATTCTCCGTAGAAAGGTCTTTCACTGTGAACAGCGTAAAATTTCTGAGCGTCAGCTACAGTTAATTGCGTTAATTTCATAGATACGATTCTGAAACCAGCTTCAGTAATCATGTTAATAATTCCTCCGATGTGTCCTTTTTCAACAGCATCAGGCTTAATCATAGTGAATGTTCTATTCGTTGCCATTTTGATTTGTTTAAATTTTTTGCAAAAGTAGTATTTTTAAAATAAATAAAACCGATTTCGTATTGCTGAAATTGTTATTTCGTTCAGAAAAGTTATAAAAATAGCAACAGCCTTATAAAACTAAAACGGAAAATTCCTGTTCCAGCGGTTTTAATTGTTTTAGTAAAGTATCGTTTAAGGTCGGGCCAAATTCCAGATAAAACTCCGAAAAGTTAGCAAAACGCTCCTGTAAACTCTGGTTGGGAAACAATTCGTTCTGTAAATCGGTGATGCGGCGCAGCTTTTCTTCATGCTGGCGTTTTTCGGCTTTTAACAAGCGTTTTTCCAGGTTTTCCAATCCTTTTACCTGCTTTGTTTCCTGTGCTTTTACAGCACCGTAAAAGGAAGTATCTGTTCTGTTTGCCATGTCCATCAGGTTTTTAAACTGTTGCGACAGGTGATTTTTCTGTTCGGTAAAATCAATTGTAAATTCCGAAAATGCTTTGGTTTTAGCGGTAACCAATTCACCTTGTCTGGTGAATAAATCAGACCAGCTCAATTGTAAATTGTCGGCTTTCTGAGCTTGTTTTACCGTTGCGATCAAAGCGGAATTCCGTAATAACAAGATCGGAAAAGTAACATTGGACGCTTCAAAAAGGGATTTCAGCTCAAACCAGTATGCCAGTTCACCGCCTCCGCCAATATAGCAAAGGTTGGGTAAAATAACCTCCTGATACAACGGTCGCATGATAACATTGGGACTGAATTTTTCGGGATGACTTTCCAGCTCGGTTAGCAGCTCGCTTTCCGTAAAAGTGCGGGAAGTGGTGTTCACGATATATTTCCCGTTTTCAAAAACAATACGTTCCCTTAAATTGTCCTCTATATAGAATAAGTTGATTTCGCGCGGATTTACCTGAACCATATAGGATTTGAGTAACCCGGCAGTTTCGGTTACTTTCCCGAAAGCATATTGTTCCAGTAATTCCTTTTTGAGATACGGGACAAACAGTTTTTTTAAGGATGCGTTATCGGAATCAACAATCACCAATCCCTGTTCCCGGAACAATTCGTTGGCTAAAAAACGCGTGGCATCTGCCAGGTTATCCTGTTTCAGATAAGCGTTTTTAAATAGTTGGCGTAAATATTCTGCATGATCCCCGATACCCAGTTCTTTCGAAAAAACATCGAAAACATTTTCCAGTCCTTCCGTCGAAAGACGGCCTACAGGACCGTGGCTTTCTTTATTCCATTTGATCTTTTTGTTTTTGAAATTGAAATAATTGATCTCTTCAAAATCATGATCTTCGGTAGCCATCCAATATACCGGTACAAAATTATAATCGGGATAGGCTGCTTTTAATTCTTTGGCTAAATTGATGGTCGAAACAATCTTATAAAGAAAATACAGCGGACCGGTAAATAAATTTAACTGATGTCCTGTTGTTATGGTAAAAGTATTGGCTTCTTTTAAAAGAGCAATATGCTGCCGGGTTGTTTCCGAAGTATTCACGGAACGATATTGTTCTTCAAGAACGGCCGCTAAAGTATTTCTGTGGGCCGGATTGAAATTATTTCCTTTTTCTTCGAGCTGTAATTTGAAATTTTCCAGAGAAGGAAAACGATGGTATAAGGACTGTGTTTCTGTTTTTTTATCTAAATAATCAACAATTAACTTTGAAAAATAATTGGATTCTTGATAGCTGATACAGTCAGTAGGCATAATAAATATGGTTATGTATATATGTGTTTTACAAAAAATAAAGGTAAATATTATGCCTCTTTAAAATCCCAAGTTATTGTTAATTTTTTTGAAGGAGCATCAGGGTATCAAAAGAACAGGATCTTCTTTTGCTAATAAATTCCGGTTATTTCCGGGTTACTTTTTTTCATTTTCCAGAACCACTTTGGCAATATTCCGGGTAATCTCCGTTGGAGAATGGCAGTCGCAATTGCTAAACCCTATCACATAAATATCCTCACCCGGGACATAAACGCCCATGCTTTTAAAACCGAAAAGACTTCCGCCATGTTCTCTTGTAGGCGTTCCGTCGATGTCTTTAAGGTGCCATCCGTATCCATAAGAGAAGGTTTCACCATTGTTTAACGGGTATTTCTGAAAAGCTTTTTTGGTCTCCGTCGAATTCAGTAAAACATTTTGGTTTAACGCATTTTGCCATTTCAGCATATCATCAACAGTAGACATTAATGCGCCTGATGCAAACGGAATGCTAAAGCTGATTACGGTTCTGTTCACATATCCGTGTTCTTTTTTATGGTATCCGTATGCCCTTTTAGGGATGATCTGACGATCGGTTGCATAATACGTATGCGTCATTCCGATTTTGTCAAAAATATTCTTTTTGAGGAAATTTTCATAGGTTTCCCCGGAAGCCTGCTCAATGATATAACCTAACAGGACATAGCCGGAATTGTTGTACTCAAACTTTTCACCCGGTGCAAAATCAACAGCTTCGTTTTTAAAAAAATCGACCACCATTTCCGGTTTCATCTCTTTTTGCGCAATTGATGAAAGGGATTTCATTTTAGTGAATTCCTTAATACCCGAAGTATGCGTGAGCAAGTGATGAATCGTTATTTTATCTCCCGATGGATAGTCTTTGCTATATTTTGAAACAGCATCGTTAACATTCAGTTTTCCCTGTTCTTCCAGCATCAAAATGGCTACAGCTGTAAATTGTTTGGTCATCGAACCTATCTGGAAAACATTTTCCGGTGTCATGTTCACATCCAGTTCAAGATTGGCTTTTCCAAAGGCTTTACGGTATAAACTTTTGCCTTTCTGGGTAACCACAAATACACCTCCCGGACCATTTTGATCGTTAAATTCAGTACGGATAAGGCTGTCTATTTTGGTTTCGAGTTTTTTGGACAGACCCGGTTTTTTCTGAGAAAAGGCGAATTGAAAAGAGAGTAGTATCGCTAAAAATAAAGGAGCTGTAATTTGTTTCACGGGTACAGTATTGGGTTGCTGTTCTAAGGTACTAAAATAACTGTTTTAGGATTACATTTTTCTTTTTGACTACAAAAAAGACCGGATTTTTTCCGGATTATACGAATGGTATATCGGACGATGATGCTCCGGACAACATGAAATTTTCCGGCAGTATAAGCGATAATTTTTGTAATTAAGCTAAAATTGTGGTAATTATTTAATATTGCAACTATTTTTAAATCAGGTGTTTGTATTTTTGTTTTAGTGATTTTTTTAAAAAGATTAGGAAATGTCAAAAACATTTTACAAAATTTGCACAGTGAAATATTAATAACCTTTAAAAAACGAAGAAAAATGTTTGTAATCAAATCATTATCTATCAGTCAGGCATCAAAGCAAAATGATGTGGCTGTTCTTCGTGGCTCACAATCGTAGAAATTTTCTTTCCAGGATATGTAAAGCCCGAAGACAATTAGTTTCGGGCTTTTTTGTATACTTTTTATACTTCAAAGCTTCCGGTTTTTGAACCTTATTTATCCGTTTGGATAATAGTCCGCAAAATCATTTTTGCCATTCCCGATGAATGGCAGTATCGGATGATTTCGCACCAAAAAAATCAAAGTTTATAAAAATGGGAAATAAATTATCCGGGAAAGACCTTATAAAATTGGGTTTTCCTAAAAACAATAGTATCAATATAGCCTTAGGGCAAATCAACAGATATCGGAAAAGAGAAAAAAAAGAGAGCATTTTAACGGAAGCAAAAGCGGTATTGCTTGCTCCTGAAAAGTTCAAAAACCACGGCACCTGGGGAAAGGTTGCAGAAGGATTGGTAAATCCGGTAGCCGTCAGAATGCAGCAGCTGCGTACAACACGGGCACCGTTCACGATTTTTGGAGAAAATGAAATTGATGAACAGGCAAAGTTTCAGCTTTATGATGCTTTAAAACTGCCAATAGCCGTTGCAGGTGCTTTAATGCCGGATGCACATTCCGGTTACGGCCTGCCAATCGGTGGGGTGCTGGCAACAGAAAACGCCGTGATTCCTTATGGAGTGGGTGTCGATATTGGCTGCCGGATGAGTCTGTCCATCTTCGATCTGCCGGCTGCGTTTCTGAAAGGAAAAGAGTTGCAGCTACAGGCAATCCTGAAAGAACATACCAAATTCGGGATGTATGAAACCCATGCGATCAAAGCCGATCATGAAGTGTTTTCCAGACCGGAGTTTAAAGAAATTCCTTTTGTGAAAGCTCTGTTGGATAAAGCTTACAAACAGCTGGGAACTTCCGGCAGCGGGAATCACTTTGTAGAATTCGGGATCGTAAACATTGCCCATCCGCTACAGGAATGGAAAATAGAAGCCGGGGAGTATTTTGCCGTTTTATCCCACAGCGGTTCCCGCGGACTGGGCGCCAATATCGCCAAACAGTATACCTATCTGGCAGGCAAACAATGTCCGTTGCCTAAAAATGTACAGCATCTGGCATGGCTGGATCTGAATACCCATGACGGGCAGGAATACTGGAGTGCTATGAATTTAGCCGGTGATTATGCGAAAGCCTGCCATGACGATATTCATAGAAGGATCGCGAAAATATTAGGCAAAAGAGTAGTGGCAACAATAGAAAACCATCACAATTTTGCCTGGAAAGAAATGCATCAGGGAAAAGAGTGTATCGTTCACCGGAAAGGAGCGACACCGGCTGCCGAAGGACAATTGGGGATTATTCCCGGTTCGATGACAGCCCCTGGTTATATCGTAATGGGAAAAGGCAATGCAGCCAGTCTGAATTCGGCTTCACACGGCGCCGGAAGATTGTTTTCGAGAGCAAAGTGCAAAACCACTTTTACGCAGAGCGATATTAAAAAGGAGCTCCGGAAACATGATGTAGCGCTCATTGGCGGCGGAATAGACGAAGCACCAATGGCTTATAAAGACATCATGAAAGTGATGGACAACCAGCAGGAACTGGTAACGGTTTTGGGCACATTTACGCCTAAAATTGTTAGAATGGACCGATAACAGAACTGGTCTGATTCCTGGATCAGACCGGTTTTAAAACCGAAAAACATGAAACGATTTCAAGACGAAAATAAGAGAAGCTATAATTTCACAGAAGCTATAGCTGTTAAATGTCCCAAATGCCATAAACAGGCAAGCGTTACAAAAATAGCTGACGGGAAAAAAGGTTACGGCTACACTAAAATTTTAGCATGCAGGCACTGCCACTTTTCACAGCAGGGCGGCATGATTAAATATAAGGCCGTTGTGGATCAGTATTGCTGTAACAATAGCAAAAAGGTTAACTATGAATCGCAGCTTTTAAATGAAAAACCGGAAACGGTACGCTTAAAATGCGGCAGCTGCAATGAGATAAAAGCCTTTAAACCCAAAATAGTGGAAGTGTATATGCAATTTGTGACCGATGAAAATAATTACAGGGAATGCTGCTTTAATACGGAATTATGGTTTCAGACCGCTGTGAAGGGAAATATATTCTGGGCGTATAACGAAGCGCATATCGGATATATGGAACGTTATATTGCTGCTGATTTAAGAGAAAGAAACAGCCAGTATAACGGTGGTAAAACAATGGTGGCCAGTCTGCCGGGATTTATTAAAGACGCAAAAAACAGAGAGAAGCTTTTAAAAGCGATACAACAATGGAAAGGATCATACAGATAACTTCCGGAAGAGGTCCGGAAGAATGTTCCTGGGTGGCCGCCCAGGTACTTAAAAAAGTACTGGAAGAGGCAAAAGAAAAGGGGATGGAAGCCAGAGTGCTGCAACGGGAATCCGGACAGGAAAACGGGACGGTCAATACGGCCACAGTGCTTGTAGAAGGACCCGGAAGTGCTGAATTTGCAGATTCATGGATTGGAACGATTCAATGGATCGGGCAGAGCCAGTTCCGGAAAATGCACAAAAGGAAGAATTGGTTTATCGGAATTTTTGAAGTACGGCAATCCGCGAAAGTGCAGATTTCGTATACAGATATTAAGTACCAGGCCATGCGAAGCTCCGGAGCCGGAGGGCAGCATGTGAACAAAGTGAGCTCGGCCGTTCGTGCCGTTCATGTTCCTACGGGCATTGCGGCAGTGGCAATGGAAAGCCGTTCGCAGCATCAGAATAAAAAAACAGCGACCGAACGCTTAATCCAAAAACTGGAAGCGGCAACTCTGGAACAGCTAAAAGAAGAAGTGAACCAACAATGGGAAAACCAGCTCCAAATTGAAAGAGGAAATCCCAAACGGGTGTTTAGCGGAACCGATTTTAAAAAACAAAAAACGGATAAAAGCTATAAAACCACCCGGCAACAATTAAAAAATAATTTGCAAAACTATATCGAATGAAAACAGATAAATTAGATAAGTTTTTGTTTCAGGCTATGGATGCCTATCCTTCTTATCTGGAAGAAACAGTAGAATCATTAGGCTATGCCTTGTCATACGACGAAAAGAATACAATGGCATTGTGCCTTTTCGGCCGACTGTATGCAGAGCAGTTATATGATTATGAAAGCGCAAAAATGTATTTTGAACAGGCGCTGTCAGAAAACATTAACGCACTGGAGGTCTATCCATATTTTATTGATACGCTTCTGATCAATGAAGATTACGGGCAGGCCGGGAAACTAATTGATTTCGCCTTAACAATTAAAGGCTGTAATAAAGCGGAAATTCTGTTAAAGAAAGTAATGTTTCTGGAAAGAAAAAGAGACTTCAAGCAAGCCAAAGCGGTTTTGAAAGAAGTAAAGCTGCATTCGTATAATTCCGATTTACATTATTTTATTTCCGATACGGAAAAGCGTATCAAAGAGAAAATGGAACTAACCGGTTTAAAAAAGGATAAAGAGAAAGCCAAAGGCAAGAAAAAAACGAAATCGAAAAAGAAGAATAAGTAATCGTTAAAAAATGAAAGGCATCCTGGTTTATGGGATGCCTTTTTTATTGGGAGCTATAACAAAGCTTTTATTTTAGCGTACTGTTGATCGTGATATTCACATTTTTAGAAACTTTTTTGCTCACAATGCTGGGAATGTCAATTCCGAAATCGTCTACATTCACATTAAATGCGGCATTGATAACGATGTCTTCACCGCTCTTCTGTATCTTGGCGGGTATGATCACATCCTTCGTTTTTCCGTGTAATTCCAGTTTTCCTCTGATGGCAAAGTCTTTCGCAGATTCCGATAGGGCGCTCAGCTTGAAATTATCGATTTTCCCTTTAAAAGTGGCTTTGGGATAACGGTCGCTTTCAATGTAATTTTCATTGAAATGTTCTTCCATCAGTGCAATCTTGAAACGAAAGCTTTTTACCAGAATAAGGCTGGCAATTTCGCCGGTGTCCGTATTCAATACAAAAGTGGCGTTGCGGCTGTTCGCTTTTACTTCTTCAAAGGCAGGAACAGAGGCTTCAAAAGTTATTTCCCCGGTTTTGGTCACTTTTTTAGATTGTGCGGATAAAGAACCAAAAGAGAGGAATAGTGCGAAAACAAATAGTGCTCTTTTCATGATTTAGGGTGTTTTACTGTTCTACAAGACCGGTATTATTCCATTCTATAATTTTATTAATCGAAGTTTGCGGCAGCCGGGTTCCGCCATTCGGCATCATTCCCGGTGCTCCCTGCGCCCGTGTGATCCTGTCGATCAACCCTCTGTTCAGTACGGCATTTTTAACATCGGCATAGGTGGTTAACGACATTGGAGCGCCATTTGACGGCACGGTTCCATGGCAGGAAATACAATTATTGTCAATAATACTTTTAACGCTATTGGCGTAGGTTACAGGACCGGTATTGGTATCGGTTCCCACAAGATTGGAGTCGGTTTCATTGGTACAGCCGGCTAACAATACAAATAGAAATGAGATAAAAAGTATTTTTGTGAATTTCATTGTTATTGCAATTATTTAGTTAAAGTTATGATTAAAAATTTAAATTATAGAAAATAATATTGTTAATTTTGTGATATTAAAATAATTATTATGAGAAAAGGTAAAATAATAATAATCCTCGTTATTCTGGCTCTTTTGGGCTTTGGTGCTTATTCGTATTTGTATCAGGGACATCGTGATATTGCCTCTGAAAAACAAAGCTATCTGGTTACGGCAAATTCTATTTTTGAAGAATTTAAAACCAACGAAACCAAAGCCAACGAAAAATACCTGGACAAAGCTATAGAAGTATACGGGAAAGTAACGGGTATGGATTTGGAAACCAATTCTGTTATTATTGATGAAAAGCTTTTTATTGTTTTTAAGGATAAAATTAAAGAAGGTGAAATGATGCTGTTATCCAATGTAAATGTGAAAGGGAGATTTATCGGCTATGATGACCTGCTGGGTGAATTGAAAATGGATGAAGGTTCTGTTGTAAAATAAAATACAGACCGTTGCCGTCCGAAACACCAAAATCATCGTATAGATAAGTATAACCATTATACCCAAAAAAGTAATTATATGAAAAAAACCTTACTCACCTTATGCTTATTGCCTTTCTGCTCCTTTGCGCAAGATGATTTACTTTCTCAGATTGATACCGCAAAAACGGATAATAAAGTTGAAGCTGTTTTTAAATCTTTGAAAATTGTCAATCTGGAATCTACAAAATTAGCCTCGAAAGGCGACTTTTATTTTATAGTGGCGCACCGTTTTTCGTATGTTAAAAACGGGTTTTCCGACTTTTTTGGAATGGACGATGCGAACACCCAGATTAAGTTTGTATACGGAATCAATAACTGGCTAACGGCACATGTGTCCAGAAGCGGTTTTGAAAAAACCTATGAAATGGCGCTGAAATACAGACTGATGTCGCAGGAAAAAAACGGCTTCCCGGTAACTCTGGTTGGGTTTAACAGCCTGGCGATCAATTCGGAATTAAAGAAAGACGATTTTCCGAATCTGAAATTTGAGAACCGACTCAGTTATGTGACCCAGTTATTAGTGTCCCGAAAGTTTACGGAAAGATTATCGTTGGAACTGGCACCCTCCTATTTTCATCAAAATACCCTGCGGGATTTTCTGGATGCCGATAATAATGTGGTATTGCCCAATCCGCAGTCCAACGATCAGTTTGCATTGGGAATGGGAGGGCGGTACAAGCTCACCAAACGCTGGTCGATCAATATGGATTATGCGGCACACCTGAACCGTGCCAAACATTCTATCTACACCAATCCGTTGTCAATAGGGGTCGATCTTGAAACCGGAGGGCATGTTTTCCAGATGCACTTTACCAATTCGAGAGCCATGCATGAGGCAGGATTCCTGGGAGCAACCACCGGGGACTGGTCCAAAGGAGAAATCGCATTCGGCTTTAATTTAGTCCGCGTGTTTTAATAAAAAAAGTCCCGAATCTTCGGGACTTTTTTATGATTAATTCTTGATGAATTTTGTTGAGTATTTCTGACCGTTGGCGCTTTCTATATTCAGGATATAGGTTCCTTTGGAAAGTGTACGGATGTCAATCTGTTCCGACTGGATCGCTGCTTTCAGTACTAAACGACCGGTTGTGTCATAGAAAAGTGCTTTTTTCGCACTGCTGTCAAGGTTGTTAAAATGTACTTTAACAAAGTCCTGAGCCGGGTTCGGATAAATCATAAACGTATCCAGGGCAACTTCAGGATTGTTAAGTGCTGTACCTTCAACCACCATAAGGCTTTGATTTACGGCTGGATTGTTAATAACATCTACCGTTCCGGAAGGCCATTTAACGATTACCTGGTAAATTTCGGTAGCTGTTCCCAGACCAAAATGAACATTCAAAGAGCTCATGTTTCTAAAACCGTCGCCACTTCTTACATCTCTGATTTGTTTGCCCCACGGACCGAATATTTCAATTCTTGCCCCGATACCGTTAATGTTGCTCTGCACGCCTTTCAGTAATATTTTCAACCATTTGTTGCTGTTGCCGTTATTCATATAAACGTTGTCGTTGTTCTGGATATCCAGGAAGCCATCGTTGTTTAAATCGCCGATAGGACCGTTTGTAACACCAATAGGTTGTGGTGTAAAGGTCATGTTGCCGTTGTTGATCATGATGATGTTTCCTGCTCCGAATACATCCACAAAACCGTCGTTGTTAAAATCATGGGCAACATTTTCCTGTCCTAAGTTGGTTAGCTGCGGGTATCCGGAACCGGCTGTAACATCGGTAAAAGTTCCGTTGCCGTTGTTGCGCATTAATTTGTGCATCCCGTTTGCATTCGAGCTTGCTCCGACTAAAACATCCATATCACCGTCATTGTCAAAATCGGCCCATGCTGACGACCAGGTCTGGATAGGGTCGGCAAGACCGGCCTGAACGCTCACATTGGTAAAAACACCATTACCATCGTTACGGTGCAGTTCATTGATATTGGCAGTAGTGTTCCCGCCGCGGCATTTGGCTATAAACAAATCCGGATCTCCGTCGTTGTCATAATCCACCCAGATAGAGCCATAATTTCCGCCTTCGGGATGATCCCCCATACCGCCCTGATGGAACGTAAAGTTATTATTACCGTCGTTCAGGAAATAAACATTGGGATCCACATCATGGCATACAAAGGCATCCAGGTTACCATCATTATTAATGTCCACAAAGTTGGTTCGCTGGCAGAAGATATAATTAGGATACGAAGTAGCGGTATAAGCTGTTCCGTTGCTGTTGGCTTTCATAAAGGTTGCCCCGCTGCCGCCTCCGTAGATCAAATCGTTATATCCGTTTTTGTCGTAATCTGCTGCGGCAATACTCCAGGAAGGTACGTTGTTAACCATCGTTGTCGGATAGGTAGCGGTGGTAAACCCACCGGTAGCATTCTGGTATAAAATTTTAATCTGGGAACCGCTCACGCCAACAATGTCGTCCAGGTAATCCCCATTCATATCCACCACACAGTTCTTATAGGAAGAACCGGCAAGCGAAGCGGAAACCGGAGAGAAACTAACAAGCGTTGGCGGTGGAACTACCGGTGCCTGTTCGGTGATTTTAAAGTCAAATCCCACAGGACTCCAGCGGTTATCAAAAGCAATATAATAGGTAGTGCCCGGAGTACCGTTAATCGTAGCGATGGATAAATATCCGGTACCGCTATCGTCATCACCGCCCACGCATTCCAGGGAACCGCAAAGTCCTTTGTAAATGTGTACACGGGTATCTTTACCGGTATTTACGGCAAGATCGGTAGATACGGTAATGCTGTTGTTTGTGGTCGCGTTGTATTTGTACCATTTACCGGCAGTAGCAGTATTACTGTTTGGGGGGCAAATAGGGGATGGTGCTTCCGATCCGTCAATAGCATTAACGGTGTAGGTGCCGATGCTTACCAGTTGCGCCGTCTGACAGTTGCTTTGGGAAAAGGCACTGACGGCACACGTTAAAAATAGTAAAAGTGTAATTTTTTTCATGTTGTTTTGTTTTTTGGTAGGTGGTTACTAAATCATGGACAGTTGGGATTTAAAGAGTTTATCCATTGCTCTATCATTTGTACACCTTCTTCGTGTACAATTGTTCTTCCGAGAAGCGGCATTCTGTTTGCTTCGTCTGTAGAATTCATTCTGAAATGTAACATGGAACGTTGGAAACTTCCTCTGGTTACAATATGGGTAAGCGAATTGTCGATATATTCCTGAGGGGAAACACAAATACCCAGATTTACGGGATTACCGGTTTCGCTGAATGCAAAGCGCATCGGGCGGTAATCGCAATGGCTGTTTTCGGCATGACAATGCGCGCAGTTAATATCAATATAGGAGCGTACTCTCAGTTCCAAAGGTTTGGAAGTATCCTGCCAGTTTACCGTACTGGCAATGTTGGATGGGTATCCGGATTGCAGCATACCGTTTTCCATCCATTTGGTAAGCTGGTTTTTAGCGCCGTCCGTATAGTTGTAGGTAATATTCAGGTTTTGTGGTTTCGGACCAATTGGAATTGCTTTTTCATTCTTTTTATGACAGGTCAGGCATTCCGTTGCGGAAGGTATTCTGTAATTGGTCGATTTTGTTACATTGTTTTCTTTCCAGGTGAGTGGTTTATAGCTGCCGTTCATATCCAGTGTTGCTTCCGTCTGGTTTTCATTCCAGATATAATTGGCAAAGATCCAGATGTCATTGCCGCTGCCGTCAACTCCTTTTTTAACCATCAAACGGGTTTCGATAATCCGGGTGTCATTGGACGGCTGTACATTGTCGTAGTAAAAAGTTTTAACCAGTGCTGTTCCCACCGGAAATTTAAGGACTTTACCGTCGCCGTCATAAACGGCTTTGGTGCCTTCGGGCATCCATACAAAACGTTTTTTATGGGCATAATCGGTAAACAGTCCGCTGGCAATTTCATAAGGCAGCACCCGGGCATTGGGTGTGTTATTTTTTAAAATACCGGTAAAGAAATGGTAGTCCGATAATTTTTGATAGGGAATCTGATTGAGATCCAGGGAGACCGGAGTAGTGGTTGGAGTGGGCGTAATCGTTTCATATTCGTCACTGTCGGACTGACAGGAGAATAAGGTGAAAACCCCCAGAAATGCAATAATTGTAAGGGATAAGTAGCTTTTCTTCATATACTTGTTATTCAAATGTTTATGTTTTTGTATAACAAATATATAGTATTTGTGGATTTGTTTTTAAATTAACAATTATTTTAAACAATATTAATTAATTTGTTTAAAAAAGTTATATATCTAACTGTACGCCGTAATTTGATAATCCTTCCAATGCTTCTTTAGTGGTATGGTCAAAGCGGTTTAAATGGTCATTATGTTCTTTCCTGATATTGTTGCGGCGTATGGAGTCGTAAAAACGGCGCACTTCATCCAGGCTGGTCAGTATCGGTTTCGGAGCGGTTACATTTTTACCGGTATCATCTTTGGCAACCATCGTAAAATAAGAAGAATTGCAATGTTTGACCTTTCCGGTCTGAATGTTTTGGGAAACCACACGGATACCGACAACCATCGAACTTCTGCCCACATAGTTCACACAGGCTTTCAGGGTAACCAATTCCCCGACTTCTATAGGGTTCAGGAAGTCCACCGTATCTACAGACGCGGTTACACAGTAACGGCCGGAATATTTGGAAGCACAGGCAAAAGCAATCTGATCCATTAGGGAAAGAATATAGCCACCGTGAATTTTTCCGCTGAAATTGGAATGGGAAGGCAGCATCAATTCTGAGATAGTGATTCTCGAAGAGTTTATTTTTTTGTAGTCGGTTTCCATAGTGTTATTCGTTTTGATCGTGATTAGTATTGGCTCTGTTCAGGATATTTTCGGGCAGCGATTTTTTCGCCTTGGCGCCCATTTTCTTTAATTTTTCCACACTGCTGATGAGGTTACCTTTACCGTCTGTAAGCTTATTCATAGCGCCCTGATATTCCGTTTTGGCTTCGTCCATTTTTTTGCCGATTTTAACCAGGTCGGTTACAAAACCATCGAATTTATCGTATAAGGCGCCGGCCTGACGGGCAATCTCATAGGCGTTCTCCTGCTGTTTTTGGTTTGTCCACATGCTGTCGATAGTGCGCAGAGTGGCCAGTAAAGTAGACGGAGTTACGATTACAATATTCTTTTCAAAAGCTTTATTGTAAAGCGTGTTGTCCTCGTTAAGCGCTATTGCAAAAGCCGGTTCCATCGGGATAAAAAGCAACACGAAATCAGGGCTTTCCATCTGGTACAGATCGTGGTAATTTTTGCTACTCAATTGTTCTACATGGCGTCTGATTGAATGCAGGTGTTCTTTCAGGTGGGCTGTTTTTGCCGGTTCGTCTTCTTCATTTACAAAACGCTCGTAGGCGGTTAGCGATACTTTTGAATCCACCACCATTTTTTTGCCATCCGGTAAATTGATGACTACATCCGGTTGTACGCGGCTGCCGTCTGCCGTTACAAAACTTTGCTGTACTTCATATTCACGTCCTTTTTCAAGACCCGATTTTTCCAGTACTTTTTCCAGGATCAATTCGCCCCAGTTCCCCTGCATTTTGCTGTCGCCTTTTAATGCTTTTGTCAGGTTGAGCGTTTCTTTGCTCATCTGTTCGTTCATTTCCCGTAATCCTAAAATCTGCTGGCGTAAAGCTGCATGGTAATCAATGCTTTCCTTATGGGTATCTTCTACCTTTTTTTCAAACAAATGAATTTTTTCCTGTAAAGGAGACAGTATGTTTTTCAGGTTTTCTTTATTCTGTTCGGTAAACTTAGTCGATTTCTCTTCCAGGATTTTGTTGGCAAGATTTTCGAATTCTTTCGCAAACTTTTCCTGCAGCTGGTTAACCTCTTCTTTTTGCTCTTTATTGCGTTCCCAAAGATTGTCAAAATCCACTTCTTTTTTAGAGAGTTGTATGGCTAAGGCATCTTTTTCCGTTCGGATCTGTTCTTTCTCCATATTCGACTGGGCGAGCTGTCTGTCAAACTGGTTGCGTTCCTGCAGGAATTGCTGTTTGAGCTGTTCCGCCTGAGCCAGTAAGCCATTGATGCGTTCTTCCAACCCGGATTGCTCCGATCTGGAAGCTGCGGCAGCCAGTATTTTTCCTATCCATATCCCGATAAGCAGGGCAATGATAAATGCGGCGGGTAGTATTACGTTTTGTGACATCGTATAATTAAAATTTGCGTGTTATGTAAAAATAGGAATTTGTTTTTATTGAATAATAAAAAAAGAAAGTCCCACCGAAGCAGGACTAAAGGTTTTCACCTACGGCATATAGCCTTATTGTGATAAGATTAAAGATTAGAATAATTTTTTCACATTTCAAATGTAATAAAAAAATGCTTGACTTTTATTATGGAAATCCGTAAACAAACAATACTAATTTTTTAGTAGCTTTAAAATTCTTAAAATTTTAGAATGTCATGACGAAAATATTAGGATTAGATTTAGGAACAAACAGTATCGGTTGGGCGGTTGTGGATAAGGATGGAAATGATTTTACTTTATTGGATAAAGGTGTCAGAATATTTTCTGAAGGAGTGAAATCAGAAAAAGGTGTAGAGAGTTCCCGCGCTGCAGAACGCACCGGTTATAGAAGTGCCAGAAAAATTAAATACCGCAGGAAATTAAGAAAATATGAAACTCTTAAAGTGCTTTCTGTAAACGGAATGTGCCCGTTGACTGTTGAAGAAGTGGATGAATGGAAAAAATCAGGGTTTAAAACATATCCGCTTAATCCGGAATTTTTAAAATGGTTGCGTACCAATGAAGATGAAAATATAAATCCGTATGTTTTTAGGGATAAGGCAAGTAGGCAAAAAGTTCCTTTATATGAATTTGGAAGAGCGCTGTATCATATAGCGCAAAGACGCGGTTTTTTGAGTAATCGATTGGATCAATCGGCAGAAGGGATAATGGAAGAGCATTGTCCGGTTATTCAGACAGCGATTGAAGATCTGAATACTATAGATGAAATGAAAACGGAATTAAAAGACTATTTTTTTAATACAGGAATCCTTGATGAAAGTATAAAAGGTGGCTTTAAAAAAGATTTAGATGAAGGGGAAACTAAATTAAAATCGCTTTACAATGCCCTAATTGGCATTGTGAAAAAGAATGAAAATGATATTGCTAAAGCAAAAGATGAAGTTATTGCCCGTTTAAACAGGAAAGAGGATTTAGGAGCTGTTAAGCGAGTGATTGGGGAAATCTCCCAAGCAATGAAAGATGGCAACTTTGCTACTCTTGGACAATATTTTTTTAGTTTATATAGTAAAGATAAGATAAGAAATAAATATACGGCGAGAGAAGAACACTATTTAAAAGAATTTGAAATACTGTGTAAAATACAAGGAATTGACGGGATTAATGAAAAAGAACAATTACCAGAAAAAAGATATGTTGGATTGGCTAAGGAATTATACAAAGCGATTTTCTTTCAACGACCTTTAAAATCTCAAAAAGGATTGATTGGAAAATGTTCTTTTGAAAAAAGTAAGTCCCGTTGTGCTATTTCTCATCCTGATTTTGAGGAATACAGAATGTGGACTTATTTGAATACCATTAAGTACGGAACACAATCAGAGAAAACCCTGCGTTTTTTATCACAGGATGAAAAAATGAGTTTAGTATCTAAATTTTTTAGAAAAAAAGACAATTTCAATTTTGAAGATTTAGCTAAGGAATTAATTCCGAAAGGCACTACATTCGGATTTTATAAATCTTCTAATAAGAACGAGTTTCATTATTGGTTCAACTACAAACCAACAGATACGGTTACAGGTTGTCCGGTTTCGGCTTCCTTGAAAAATGTAATTGGTGAAAACTGGAAAACAAAGACTTTTACCTATGAAACATTAAATTCAAAAGCCGAGCGTGTGTCAAGGACTGTAGATTATAAAGATCTATGGCACTTGCTTTCAGTTTCGACTTCTGAGGTTTATTTGTATGAATATGCCAAGGACAAATTAGGTTTGGATGATAAGGCTTCTAAGGCATTCAGCAGAATTCGGCTAAAAAAAGATTTTGCAAGTTTGAGTTTAAATGCCATTAATAAAATTTTGCCTTATGTGAAAGAAGGTTTGTTATATTCTCATGCAGTATTTATGGCGAATATTGAGAATATTGTAGATAAGGAAATCTGGGAGGATATCACTCAAAGAAAATATATTCAAGATAAAATCGCTTTAATTATTGAGAATCATATCTATGAAAATAGTTTGCTCGAAGTGGTAAATTCGTTGATAAAAGATTGTAAAACGGACAATTGTTATTATTCAAAAGAAGCGGAAACAACCTATAAGAATGATTTGAATAAAAAACTTATAACGTTCTTTAAATACAATAAAATGGAGGACGCCGGTGAACAGCAATCGCTTTTGGATAAGCTCTTTCCAATCTTTATTGAACAATTGAAAGCGTATGAATTTATAAAGATCAAGCGTCTGGATGAAAAAGTTTTTGAGTTTTTAAATGGCGAAAGCGAAGATGGACAAGTATTTTGTATGAATGAAAAACGTTTAAAAAAACTATACCATCCGTCTGATATTGAAGTTTTTAAAAAGAAAACTATTAAAGATGCATTTGGAAATGAGAAAATAGTTCTCGGTAGTCCATTAACTACATCCATTAAGAATCCTATGGCAATGCGTGCGCTGCATCAATTGCGAAAGGTCTTGAATACCTTGATTTTTGAGGGGCAGATTGATGAAAAAACAAAAGTTCATATCGAAATGGCCCGTGAGTTAAACGATGCAAACAAACGAAAAGGAATTCAGGATTATCAAAACGAGAATAAGAAGAAAAGGGATGACGCAATCAAGGACATTAAGAAACTTTATTGGGAAGAATGTAAAAAAGAGATTGAACCCACGGATGATGATTTACTGCGTTATCAGCTCTGGCTGGAACAAAACAGATCTGAGATATATGAAGAAGGCAGGAACATCAGTATTTGTGATATAATTGGAAATAATCCCAAATATGATATTGAACATACTATTCCAAGAAGTATCTCACAAGATAATTCTCAGATGAATAAGACACTTTGCAGTCCGAAATTTAACAGAGATATCAAAGGGAATAAAATGCCGGTTGAATTAAGTAACTATTTAGAAATTCTGCCCAGAATAGCACATTGGAAAAAAGAAGCAGAAAATTTAAGCCGGGAAATTGAATTAATTACACGTTCCATAAAAGGAGTTGCAACTAAAGAAGCAAAAGATAAAAAAATAAGAAGAAGACACTTTTTAACTTTAAAAAGAGATTATCTGAAAGGGAAATACGAGCGTTTCATTTGGGAAGAGCCGAAAGTAGGATTTAAGAACAGTCAAATTCCGGACACCGGAATCATCACCAAATACGCCCAGGCATATTTAAAATCGTATTTCAAAAGAGTGGAAAGTGTAAAAGGCGGCATGGTTGCTGAGTTTAGAAAAATTTGGGGAGTTCAGGAAAGTTATCATGAGAATGATAAAAAGTATTTTCTTGAAAAAGACAGGAGTAAGCACACCCACCACACTATCGATGCGATAACGATAGCTTGTATGACTAAAGAAAAATACGATGTGTTGGCTACTGCCTGGACTTTGGAGGATAAAGAACAAATAAATGAAGCCCGAAAGTTATTGGCTGATTCAAAACCCTGGAAAACTTTTAAAGAAGATTTAAAAAAACTGGAAGAAAAAGTTTTAGTGTCACATCACACACCGGACAATGTTAAAAAACAATCTAAAAAAATTGTTCGGATTAGAGGGAAAAAGCAATATGTTGCAGAAACGGAAAAGGATGCTAATGGTAAAACAGTTGTAAAAAAAGATGTTAACCAAAAGATAGTTTATAAGTTAGACGGAAAAGGTAATAAAATACCAAGATTGCAGCAAGGAGATACTATCCGGGGATCATTACATCAGGATAGTATTTATGGTGCTATAAGAAATCCGTTAAATAATGAAGAAATCCGCTATGTAATTCGTAAAGATTTAGAAAGTATCAAAGCGACTGATCTGGAAAATATTGTTGATGAGGCAGTAAAAGAAAAAGTAAAAAAGGCTATTGAAAATAAGGTACTGTTAATTTCTTCAAATGCACAGCAAAAAAACAAGCTTAACGGAACGGTTTGGATGAATGAAGAAAAAGGGATTGTAATAAAGAAAGTCAGAATATATGCTAATTCTGTAAAAAATCCTTTAGAGATAAAAGAGCATAGTCCATTGTCGAAATCGAAATATAAGCATAAACAAAAAGTTTATGGACAAAATGATGAGAACTATTGTATGGCTATTTATGAAGGATTTGATGAAAACGGCAAAGTTAAAAGGAATAATCTTTTGATAAATATGTTTGAAGCAGGTAAATATCTTAAATCAAGCAATGATGCTAAAAAATATTATCCAATTGCTCCCGAAAAAGACGAAAATAACTTTGCTTTGAAATATCTTTTGATTAAAGGGAAAATGGTTCTAATGTATGATAAACAACCTGATGAATTATATGAAATGACCACAAGAATGCTGTCTGAACGGTTATTTGAAATAACTCAATTAGATGTTGAAAGTTCTTGCATTAAATTATTATTTCATCAAGAAGCAAGAGAAAAGAAAATTATAACTGAATCAATGGGATTGAAAAAAGGAATGAAAGGTGGGAAAAATATAGGAGAACAAAAGAAATTTCCCTGGATTAAAATTAGTCCCAATACATTTGATTGCTTGGTACAAGATTATGATTTTATAGTTACATCATCAGGGGGAATTATTTTTAAATGAATTAGAGAAAAAGTTGATTATGATGGGGTTTTATATTTGTAAACAACTGAATTTTAATGAAAATGAAAAATATTTTGTTAACGAATTTTTAGTTTTTCAAAAGCTTATAAATACACATTCATGATTTGATTAAAGATTAGAAAGCACGATATTCGATTCATCTGATATTTTCGGCAAGCCTATGTTGTAGTTTGATTAAAGATTAGAGAACACGATATTTTTAGCAGACGTAGTTCCTACACCGGATTAGTTGTGGTTTGATTAAAGATTAGAGAACACGATATTCCAACAACACCCGTTGCAAAGAAAAGCAAGTTGTGGTTTGATTAAAGATTAGAAAACACGATATTCGACTGATTTTGAATAACTGAATCAGCTATGTTGTGGTTTGATTAAAGATTAGAAAACACGATATTCTCCGTGGTTTGAAACCGACAGGGAGGTTAGTTGTGGTTTGATTAAAGATTAGAAAACACGATATTTTCTCTCACCAAATTATTGATGAAAAATGGGTTGTGGTTTGATTAAAGATTAGAAAACACGATATTCTTTTCATCGCGTCATACAGTTCGTCAGCGTTGTGGTTTGATTAAAGATTAGAAAACACGATATTCATGCCTTTTTTATCGTAAGCGGATACTATGTTGTGGTTTGATTAAAGATTAGAAAACACGATATTATCTGCCTTTTTCATTGCCGTTGATTACGCGTTGTGGTTTGATTAAAGATTAGAAAACACGATATTATTAGAAAAGGAACGTCTACAGCTAAGGAGGTTGTGGTTTGATTAAAGATTAGAAAACACGATATTAAGTTACTAAGCACTTACAGAAAAGACAAGGTTGTGGTTTGATTAAAGATTAGAAAACACGATATTCGAAGTCGACTACCAAAATCAGAAAAATAGGTTGTGGTTTGATTAAAGATTAGAAAACACGATATTTACGAGCAGAATCTCGATTTAATCAACGAGGTTGTGGTTTGATTAAAGATTAGAAAACACGATATTTTAAATGGCATGATTGGGGAGCTGCATTATGTTGTGGTTTGATTAAAGATTAGAAAACACGATATTATGTCGTGAATGTATATGATAGGTATTCAAGTTGTGGTTTGATTAAAGATTAGAAAACACGATATTTCTTTATTGACTTTTGCTTTTATGTTTCTAGTTGTGGTTTGATTAAAGATTAGAAAACACGATATTTCGTCCGTTTGATTTCAACTTTAAGTTAAGGTTGTGGTTTGATTAAAGATTAGAAAACACGATATTTTATTGCAAAATTCATTCTTTTAGGCTCTAGTTGTGGTTTGATTAAAGATTAGAAAACACGATATTATTATATGATGTGAAAGCAATAGCTGGGCAGTTGTGGTTTGATTAAAGATTAGAAAACACGATATTGTTCAAGTGTTCCAATTTGTTTATTTTGTAGTTGTGGTTTGATTAAAGATTAGAAAACACGATATTTGGCGTATTTTTTTTATTTCATTTATTCGAGTTGTGGTTTGATTAAAGATTAGAAAACACGATATTTTCTTGTGAATTTTTAAACTTCTTAGGTATGTTGTGGTTTGATTAAAGATTAGAAAACACGATATTCTTCCAAAAACTCACGTCTAAAGTCCGTAAGTTGTGGTTTGATTAAAGATTAGAAAACACGATATTGGAGAAACGTACAGAACTCCATACACCATAGTTGTGGTTTGATTAAAGATTAGAAAACACGATATTGTATTTGCATACACAAAAAGGGACGCGCAGGTTGTGGTTTGATTAAAGATTAGAAAACACGATATTGTAGGTTTGATTGTCAATGTACCATGATGTGTTGTGGTTTGATTAAAGATTAGAAAACACGATATTTATACTTCTTCTTTTTCTTCAAGAGAAGTGGTTGTGGTTTGATTAAAGATTAGAAAACACGATATTTTTGGCGAAAATAAAGATCTGCGTCCCCGTGTTGTGGTTTGATTAAAGATTAGAAAACACGATATTTTCACCTTTTTTCTTGTTAGGTTTTGATAAGTTGTGGTTTGATTAAAGATTAGAAAACACGATATTTGATATAGGTTTAGTATACCTGGATAAATAGTTGTGGTTTGATTAAAGATTAGAAAACACGATATTTATTCCTGTGTTAGTATCTTGATAATCTTTGTTGTGGTTTGATTAAAGATTAGAAAACACGATATTTTGGGGGATATTGTAAGGTGAAGGTATTTGTTGTGGTTTGATTAAAGATTAGAAAACACGATATTAGTTGCGTTTTTAGCTTCTGATTATTAAGTGTTTAAAAGTAAATATCGTGATAAAAAATGCTTCTTTTTTAGAGTGATAAGCTAAGCTTGAAGCATTTTTTTATTTCTAAGGTTAAAACAATTCCAGTTGTGTGGGTTGCGGCGCTTTGGGGACTTCTGCTTTACCCCAAAAATTAATGATATTTCCAAACTGTTTGTCGGTGATCCTTAAAACACTCACTTTTCCTAAAGGCGGGAGTAGCTTATAAATCCGTTTTTCATGAACATCAGCACTTTCACTACTCGCACAATGCCGTATGTAAACAGAATACTGCATCATCGAAAAACCGTCCTTTAACAGGCTGTTTCGAAAACCGGAAGCATTTTTCCGGTCTTTTCTGGTATCAGTTGGTAGATCAAAAAATACAAACAGCCACATTACTCGGTATCCGTTAAGTTCCATAACGAAGGATATTTGATCTTTTTGCGGCTTCCTGTAAAACATTGCTGCAGTGAACTTGCCGTTTTTTGCAAACCCACCATCAGCGGACTTTTTTCCTCTTTAAAATAAACCGTTCGGGTTAACACCTGCAGGAGTTCCGACTTTATTAGCGTATTTAATTCCTCTTCATCATATTGCTGTATGACTTGATAAACCAGCTCATCTACAGCCGGGCGAAAAGGCTCCATGATATCATCGGCAAGTGCAAAAGCATTGTATTTGCTTTTATGATGAATGCCCAAAGTGTTCAGCAGGCCGCTTCCGGATAAAGCCCTGGCAGTAGCGGCTCTTAATATGGCGTAGCCGTAGTTAAAAAAGTTATTCGGATATTCGCCAAAACGTTCCCTTTTAAAACTGTGCTCAAAAAAGGACTTCCAGTATTGCGATGCTGCGACACCTTCCATATTGCTGGAATCGCCGCTGAGTACCTTACCGGCCAAAAACGGAAACGTATTTTTTTGCCTGGTGATTTTTTCCAGAAGTAATCCCTGATTCTTAATTTTCTCGACAACGGTTTGCTGCCATAATTGCTTTTTTAGCGGTAAAGAAGCCTCAATCTGGTTTCGGAATATTTCCTGTTGGATATGATGGCTGTTAAGATTCAGAAACATCCCGTTGGGCAGATGACTTTTGCCGCAAACAATAATCGCAGTATTATTTTCGATAAGCAGGTTCATGGCAGGAATGCTTAAATAAACCTCGGGATTATCAATAACAAGAAAACCGATATCTTCAACAGGAATAAAACTTTCCCGGATCTCGGATTGTAAAACCAGCTGGAGATTTTTTGTAGTAATACGGGTTTTGTTTTCTACAAGAACGGTACGTTTAATCATAGTTTTAATTTTTTAAGGTGCAATACCTTATAAAAAGAGCTAAAAAAAACGAAAAAGCATTACGGAAAACCGTACCCTGTTTGTTGGGCAATGCATATTAAACCGCTCACCGTTCTTTCTTCAGCAAAGCAATCAGTTCATCTTTTTCCTGCAGCCGTTTTTCATACTGCTCGATCAGTTTTTTATAAACGTCATTCAAGGCTTTAATACTATCCAGGATAATCTCCTTATCCTTTCTTTTTTTAGGATCGGTTCCGTTTTTATGTTTGGCTAAAAAGCTTTTGGGTTTCACTTCAAAAATCAAACTCAACTGTTCGATATGGGAAGCCCACGACTGACTTTCACCATTTTCAATACGGGCATAGGCAGATTGCGATATACTGAGTTTTTCGGCTACTTCTTCCTGCGAAAAGCCTTTTAATTTTCTCATATGGCGAATTTTTTCCCCGACTGTTCTGTTCATGTATACTGTTGTTTTCTGCTTCTAAAAATAAAAAAAATAAAGGTTATCTTATAAAAAAAGGGTAGAATTACCCTTAAATCGCATAAGAGAGTGCTTTTTAAGTCGTTAAATTTGGAATTATTAAGGCTTATTTCAGAAAAGGAAACACAAATTAGAACAATAATAATCATTCAAAATGTACCATTATGAAGAAACTTAATCTTAAGAAAAAAATTGTTTCCGTATTAACGGATAAGGAAAAAGCAGCCATCCAGGGTGGTGGAACAAACGTAACCTGTGCCAGCTTTGCAACAGAAATAAGATGGACCGAAGACCCTTGTGTAGTGCCGCCGCCGCCAACAAAAAGATGTCCGAATGACGGGATCACACCGCCAACCAGCGATCCGATATTCGTGCCTTAAAACTACCGTAACCAATCAAACTATTATACAATGAAACGATTAAACCTAAAAAAGAAAGTGGTTTCCGTATTAACGGATAAAGAAAAAGCAAACATTCAGGGTGGAGGAACAAACGAAACCTGTGCGAGCTTCGCAACAGAGATAAGATGGACAGAACAGCCTTGTGGTGTACCTGTTACCAGATTAGAGTGCCCAAGTATTAAAGTGGCTTGTGTAACACATTTAGTGTGCCCTACAACTACTCTTGAAGAGATGTAGTAAACAGACAAAATAAAATAGCAGTAATGTATTTTACTATAATCTTTTAAAGATAGCAGTACAGGTGTTGAACCAAAAGAGAAGATTGTTCTCTTCTGCCCAAACCGGTTAAAAATACAATTACTTCATAATGAACGCTATTTTAAACCGTTGAAGAGTTGCTGTTCTTCAACGGTTTTGTATTTAAATAAATAATCTCACAACACCACTATGGAACTGGAAGGCTATAAAGAACTAAAAGAAATTACCGACTACTTACAAAATCCGGAACAGGTTTTTAAAGAAGAAAAAGCCGCCAATATTGCATTGCATTCCGGTTTGTCTGGTGTTATCATAACATTGGTAAACATCCGTAAAAAATTCCCGGAACTGGTTGATCCGGATATCATCCGGCAATATATCGCCAAAACCTACGATATCCTTTCCGAAAGTGAAGCCTTCTATCCGTCATTTTGCGGTGGTCTTGCCGGATATGCCTATCTGCTGCACCTGCTCAAAGAAGAACAGGTCCTGGAAGGCGACTACAGTGAAGTACTCGCTGAAATTGATGAAATCCTTGACGAACATTTTGAAATAAACCTCGAAGAAGAAGATATCGATATTCTTCACGGTGCGATGGGACTTGGCTTGTATTTTATAGAAACGGGCAAAAAACAACAGGTTGAAGCATTGGTTGACAGACTTGCGGGGATAGCCCAAAGAGAAGGCGATCAGTGTTATTGGAAAACATTCGATCACTATAAAACCCGGAAATACAAAATTGATTTCGGACTGGCACACGGCAACGCCGGAGTACAATATTTTCTGGGAAAATGCATTTACCACAACATTAAAGCCGATGCCTGTAAAGAGCTGCTCCAGGCCAGCCTTAATTTTTACAAAAACAACACCCAGAACCACAATGCGATACAATCGTATTTTCCGGTACACATACCGGAAGAAAACTATCTCGATAAAACCTACGCGCCCGAAACATCCCGAATGGCCTGGTGTTACGGCGATTTAGGCATCTTATATACCCAATTGTTTGCAGCCGATATTATGGATATGCCGGATTTGAAATTGGAAATAATCGGACAATTGAAGCAAACAGCCCAACGAAGAACCAAAGAAAACACAATGCACAACGATGCCGGATTTTGCCATGGCACCAGCGGACTGTCCATTATGTTTCAAAACATATACCAGCTGACGAAAGAACCTGAATTTCTGGAAACAGCCCAATACTGGCTGCAACAAACGCATGCTTATAAAAACAGCACGGCAGCCTATGATGTGGTTGCCTACAGACTGTTTGAAGGAAGCCGGAAAAATGAGATTGATGTTACACTGCTGGAAGGAATTTCCGGTGTGGCAGCGGCCTATCTGGCCAATCTTACAACCGGAGGAACAACCTTATTGGACAAAACACTATTCTTAAGGTATTAAGCGATAACACCATTATGAAAAAGAAGAACATACGCTATAACAGGTTTGATAAATATGTTTTGAGAACACCGTTAATGCCGGTCAATTTCCTGATGGAACTCACCCGGCAGGCAGATACTCCTGACGAAACAATACAGCAGCAGTTCCGGGATCCGGTAGTCCGGGAAGCCATCTTCCTGGCATCGCCGGTACTCTATAAGGAAATTGAAAAATGGACGGAAGGAAAAGTAGAAGACCCTAAAGAATGCAAAAAAATAAAGCTTTCCTTCCTGAAATATTTAACCCGGATGGCATTCCGTCCGACACCTTTCGGACTTTTTGCCGGTTGTAAACTGGGAAGTATTACAGAAAATACCCGTATTGAAAACAGTGATTTTTCTAAAAACAAGCGCCATACAAGGCTGGATATGAATTTTGTCGGGGCTTTAAACCAATCCCTTACCGCGAATAAGAACATTCGGGAACAGCTGCAGTATTATCCCAATTCGAGCCTTTACTTTATTGGGAATAACATCCGTTATGTGGAATGTATCTACCAGAATACAAATCGTTCGCATCATCTTATCGAAATAGAAACCTCCGATTACCTGAACGACTGCCTGCAACTGGCCAAAAACGGTGCCGATAAAGCGGCATTGGTAAAGTTGCTGGCAAAAGAAGACATCACTGTGGAGGAAGCAGCCGGATTTGTAGATGACTTAATTGACAATCAGATTCTGGTTAGTGAAATGGAACTTTCCGTTTCCGGCGAAGAATTCATCCGGCAGACCATCAAAACGTTAAAAAGACTAAAGGACACGGAAAACCTTATTGCCATTCTGGAAGAAACAGCACAAAAAATAGCAGCACTGGATCATTCCATTGGAAATGATCCGAAGGAATATGAAGCGCTGCTGGCAATACTGAAAAAATTTGACATTCCGTTTGATGAAAAATACATCTTTCAAACCGACATGATTCTCAATACCAGCCATAACACGCTGGGAGAAGGCACTACCGCACAGCTTCAAAAAGGAATTGCACTGTTAAACAGAATGACCTCGCGCATGCCCAATCTGCAACTGCAAAAATTTATAGACAAATTTCAGGAACGCTATGAAGACCGGGAGGTGCCGCTTGCTTTGGCACTTGATAACGAGCTCGGTATCGGCTATCCGGTAAACAGCTATAAAGGCAACCTGAATCCGTTGTTAAACAAAATTTATATTCCTTCCGGCCAGCAGACCAACAGGCAGCGGGAAATGAAATGGTCGGCAGTAGACAGTATTCTTTTTGGTAAAATGAGAACGGCTCAAGCCAATAAAGAATATACCATTCAGCTACAGGATGAAGATTTTAGCAGCTTTGAACCAATATGGGACGATTTACCGGATACGATTTCGTCCATGACAGAAATTGTAACCAGTGGTGACGAACAGAAAATTGTCATTAAAACGGTTGGTGGTTCCGGTGCGGCCAATTTGTTCGGCAGGTTCTGTCTGGGCGATCAGGAGCTTCATGAATATGCCAAAACAATCATCGAAAAAGAAGAGGCGCTAAACAGCGATAAATTACTGCCCGAAATCATACACCTTCCGGAAAACAGAGTAGGGAATGTGCTGATGCGCCCTGCCTTCCGGAAATTTGAAATACCCTATCTGGCTTCTTCCGGAAAAACGGCAGACCATCAGCTCCCGATTGAAGATCTGGTTGTTTCCATAAGGGATAACACTGTTGTACTCCGTTCGCTGAAACACAATAAAGAAATCATTCCCCGTTTAACCAACGCTCATAATTACTCCCATAACGCCTTGCCTATTTATCACTTTTTGTGTGATTTACAGTCGCAGGGAAAAAGAGGCGGTTTGTACTTTACCTGGGGAGGACTGCGTGATGAATATCCTTTTCTGCCAAGGGTCGAATATGAAAACATCATCCTTTCCAGAGCCAAATGGAAAATAACCCATAAAGAAGTGGAAAAACTGTTAGCCATCGATGCGGTATCGGAGATCGGTACCATTACCGAATGGCGCAATGAAAGGAATATTCCGCAATATGCCATTTTGGTGGAAGGCGACAACAAGTTGCTGATCAATTTTGAAAACCTGACCTCTTTTCAGATGCTTGCCACGGCAGTAGCGAAAAGAAACGTTTTTGAAATAGAAGAATTCCTGTTTTTTGAAGATGCCGTGACCAGAGGCAGTAAAGAGGACTATTTTGCAAACGAGGTGGTCTTTTCATTTTATAAAGAATTAAATTAAAAGAAGTGAATATGGATACGACTATAAAACAATCATTTCTTATTGGTGACGAATGGCTGTACTATAAAATATATACCGGCTTTTCCACGACCGACACTATTCTGACCCATCATCTTCATGCGGTCATTACCGGTTTGCTGGAAGAAGGAATACTCGATAAATGGTTTTTTATCCGCTATACCGATCCGGACCATCACATTCGCCTGCGGGTGCATTTGGTCAATACGGAACAGTTGGGAAAAGTAATGCTTGCCTTTCAGGAATGCCTGCGTAATTTATGGGAACAGAACAGCATCTGGAAACTGCAGACGGATACCTACAGCAGGGAGCTGAAACGTTACGGAGCTACGCTGATAACGGAAGCCGAAACAATTTTTTTTCACGACAGCCATTGTATCACGGCCGCTTTAACTGTTTTGGAAGAACCGGAAAGTGAAAATACCAGGTGGATCTTCGGAATGGCTTCCGTTGATACTTTTTTAGATACTTTCGGTTATCCGATTCACGAAAAGCGGACAGTAATGGAAAGCCTGAGAGAAGGTTTTTTTAAAGAGTTTAAAGTGGATACGCCTACTAAAAAAGACTTGAGCGCCAAATACAGGGAACACAAAAATGAGATCGCTGCTTTTATGAAAACCGAAACCGGCGCACTAAAACAGCTGTTAACGGAAAGGAATACCCGATTAGCAGAACCGGTAGTAGCCATTCGGGAAAAAATACACCACAGCGGTAAAACGCTGAATGATTTGCTGGGCAGTTATATCCACATGAACATGAACCGTTTGTTCCCGTCCAATAACCGCCAATGTGAAATGATCATCTATGACCTGCTTTGCAGCTATTACACCACTGAAATGGCAATTGCCCAAAAACAGCAGCTCCAAAAGGAAGCGGCTGCACCGCTATAGCATTCCTCCGGATTGCAGTAACCGGCACCAGCCAAAAAAGTGTATTTTTGCCGCAAATTAATTGTTATGCCGCACCGCCACTTTCTGATCCACAAACCGCACGGTTATTTAAGTCAGTTTATTTATGAAAAGAAAAGACATAAAAAACTACTGGGGGAACTTTATGATTTTCCGGAAGGAACTATGGCTATCGGAAGGCTGGATGAAGATTCGGAAGGCTTGCTTTTGCTCACTACCGATGGCATGATGAGTGAAATCGTGCGCAGTAAAACCGTAGAAAAAGAATACTACGCCCAGGTGGACGGTGTGATCACGGCAGAAGCCATTGCCCGGTTGCAAACCGGCGTTGAAATAGGCTTTAAAGGCATCCGCTACACGACAAAGCACTGTGAAGCCGGCATTCTAAATGAATTACCCGATTATATAGGCGAAGGAAGACGAATTCGGGATGAACGCCATGGCCCTACAAGCTGGCTATCCATTACCTTAACCGAAGGCAAATTCCGGCAGGTGCGCAAAATGACAGCAGCTGTAGGATTTCCCACCCTGCGGTTGGTCCGCGTTAGGGTAGGAACTATATCTTTGCAAAATCTTAAAGCTGGTGCGGTGCGGGAAGTAGAACACTTTTCGCTACCCGGGGCATTATAAAATACCGTTATGTTAAATATTGTTTTAGTAGAACCTGAAATCCCGAACAATACGGGCAATATAGGTCGTTTGTGTGTGGGCACCGGAAGCCGCCTGCATTTAATCCATCCGTTCGGATTTGAAATTACCGATAAGAACCTCAAACGTTCCGGATTGGATTACTGGGTACATCTTGACTGGTTCGAATACCAGTCGGTTGACGAATGGAAAGCGGCTGTTCCCGATTTATCCCGCGTTTTTCTGTTTAGCTCCCATAGCACTGTTTCGTATCTGGATGCCGAATTTCAGGATGGAGATTGGCTGGTTTTCGGAAAAGAGAGCGTAGGACTCAGTAAAGAAGTGCTGGCACTTTTTGAAAAGCAACTGACTATTCCGATTTCGCCATTGGTAAGAAGCTATAACCTGGCCAATTCGGTAGCTTTCGCTGTTGGCGAAGCAAAAAGACAATTGCGAAAATAATACGGAATAACCGGGTATTTGTCATAATTGTTTAAAAAACAACAATAATTTTAGCCAAAAGATTTGAACATTGGTTACATTTGGTATTGCAAAAATGAACCAAACAAACAAAAACAAACAAATTATGGCAAATGTAAATCCTTATCTGACATTCAACGGTACGTGTGAAGCGGCCTTTGATTTCTATCAATCCGTATTTGGAGGAGAATTTCCGTATAAAGGGAAATATAAAGATATGCCGCCCGGAGAATATCCGCTTCCGGATGCTGAAAAAGAAAAAATCATGCATATATGTCTGCCAATTGGCGGCGGAAGCATGTTAATGGGAAGTGATTCTTCCGAAGCTTTTGGAAAAGCCACCACTATGGGTGACAATATTGCTATTTCCATCAATACTGATTCCGAAGAAGAAGCGACGCGTCTTTTTAACGGACTTTCGGCAGGAGGAAAAATAACAATGCCTTTGGACAAAACATTCTGGGGAGCATTTTTTGGCATGTTTGTAGATAAATTCGGAATTCACTGGATGGTCAATTACGATTACGAACAAGCAGAATAAAACAGCGAAAAAATATAAAAGCCAGTGCAATCGCACTGGCTTTTTTTATTTAAAGTGTCCCGTCCTGAAATAAGTTGACACAAAATCGACTTATTATGAAAGACACAACAACAACGCGAGTTAAGCGTACTCAAAAGGATTATAATATGGCTTTTAAATTAGCTGTAGTTTCCCGAGTTGAACAAGGCGAAATGACCTATAAACAGGCTCAAACTGTTTACGGTATCCAAGGCAGAAGTACTGTTTTGGTTTGGCTTCGAAAATATGGTAACTTAGACTGGAGTAAACCAAATCTGTTATTTATGTCTAAATCTAAAGAAACCCCGGCTCAGA
>Ga0209934_1000335_pt1 | contig 101067 bp, 112 predicted proteins | sample ThiBiot_750_plan_2_FD_183950 | JGI IMG/M metagenome (GOLD analysis project Ga0209934, IMG submission 183950) | Wastewater bioreactor microbial communities from Cape Town, South Africa - Thiocy_expt_750_plan (SPAdes) | ecosystem: Engineered > Bioreactor > Thiocyanate-remediating >...
CGTTTTCGTCCGGGAAGGAAGGACGGGAAGGCGCTCGCACGCTTGCGGCATCTTTTCGGCGCTGCGAGGCGCCGAGCGCGATCAGCATGGGCCACACGGAGAACTGGCCGGCGGAGGCGCGTCGGGTCAGGGTTCTCAGATAGCCACCGGGATTCCTGATCGCGCTCCCGCGTTGCAGGATGAGCGCGAGCGTGACGCTCGCCGGTCCCGGCCCCATGGCGGTGCAGGCGTCCTCCCATGCGCTCGGGCTGACACCGAGCAGGGGGCGCACGATCACGGCGGTGTCGGTGACGTCGCGCGCTGTGCGCAGGCCGTGGCGAGCGTAGTCGACGAAATCGGGGCATGTCTCGGCGAGGAGCCGGACGGAGACCGGGGATAACGCCTTGTCTTGTGGTCCGGTGTGCGGAGCTTCCGCGTCGGGAAGTCCGACAGTGTCCCCGGCCACAGTCGCTGCGCGCTGTGCCTCCGCGTCCGCATCGCTATTCGCTGCAGGACCGACGTGGCGCTCGAGGATGCAGAGGATCCGTCTCGACAGTTCGGTCAGCGCGGCAGCAAGCGGCTCCAGCGTTTCGCGCCGCGTGGTGCGCGGGCGGCCGTCGAGCAATTCCCTGTATTCGCGGTGAAGCGCCGAAAGGTCGGCGTCGACATGTCGCTCGACGCCGAATGCGAGCATTTTCGCGATCTCGCGTCGGGCAAGCGTGATCTGCTCGCGCAGCGAATCCACGGCTCGGCGTTCTTCGGTTATGCGCGCGGCGCTCGCAGCCAGTTCGTCGGCGCTCGCCACGAGCGGGCTGAGGTCGAACCCGAAGGCCTGCTCGATGCCGCCGCCGGCAGCCCGTCTGGCGTAACGCTTTCCGTTGGGGCTGTCGCGCCGAAGGATGAGGCCAGCGTCCACCAGGGCCGCAATGTGCCGACGAAGCGTCGAGGCGGGGATGCCGTGAGCCCGCAGCGAGAGCTCGCGGTTCGACGGGAAGACGACGAGGTCGTCCGACCCGAGCGTGAGCACCGTATCCGGGTGGAAACTCAAGAGCGCGTTCAGCACTGTGAGCGACCGGTCCGTCAGGAGGAGTTCGGCCCTCACTTCGCAGACGTGTCGGAACGTCTTCCATTTGTGCGCCGCCTTGCCGTCTGGTGTTTGACGCATGTCTCGCTGCGCGCGCAGCGCAGCCGCGGACAGCGGCCGCGGCCCGAACGGGGCGGTAGGATTGAGGCCAAGCATCTGCATTCGCGTCCTCTCTTCGCGAGAGCGCGGGGCAAACAAAGACCGTGGCGTGAACACGCGCGAGTCTCTTGAACTGTCGGGTGACGCGGGCTAGGATGCTGTTGCGTTTACGAGGCACCGCTGGCGATTGGCGTCGCCAGCCCGCTGACCCTCTTGAGAGACCCGGCTCTGCCGGGTTTTTCTTTGTCCGAGCGCGCTCCTGTTGGTTGAATCGAATCCGTCTATTATATTGAATGTTAGACGGCCGTCCAATGTGTGGGTTAAACGCCCGCGCGGCAGCGCCGATGTCGGATCAGCGAGGGACGAGAGCGGCTCGATGAACACGAAAGTCTCCGGCCGGAAGGCCGCGCACGCCGCCCGCGGCAACACGCTGCTCGTCGCATTTCAGGACGCGCTCGAGCGCCTGCGCAAGGAAATGGGACTGACTCGTTGCGCCTTCGCGGAACGCCTCGGCATTCCTCGGTCGAGTTACTTTCACCTGATGACGGAGGCAGCAAACCCGAGCCTCGATTACATCGAGCTGATCGCGGAGCGCGCGGGCATCGAGCCGATCGCCTTTTTGGGCAGAGACGGCTGGCGAGACGACCGCCGTCTCAGGGTCGGAGCGCGTTAAGTCGAGTCGGCTCAACAGGAAATTCGTTCGGTCAATGTCCAATATTCTAGACTTTGACACGCAGGTGTGGTGATGGTTGCAGGTGCCCAACGCGTAGCAGAGCCGGCCGAGATGTCGCCCGTTCGAAAACCCCAGTCCCTCGATCACTCGGTGCTGAACGAGATGCTGGCGATTCGGATGCAGCAGCTCGAGATCGAGAACGGCGGCGCGGAGGCCTTCCTGGCGAAGACCGGGCTCGCGCGGCACACCTACTACACGATGGTGCGTGGCATCGGGAATCCGACGATCCGAACGATCGAGCGGATCGCGTCGAGCCTCAACATGAGCGTGTTCGAGCTGCTCGGCTTCGACGTGTCGGACGCGCGGCGTGCCCTGAAAAAGAGCGGCGTGAACTACGACGAGCTGGTCTCGGCGATCGCGAAGAAGAACCGCGCCGATCGCGCGCTGGCGCGTCAGACGCGGTCCCGAAAACTGCCATCCTGATATTCAAGGTGGAAGGGACTGGGGAGGCTTGCGCCTCCCCGTCGCTGGCTTAGGCGGCTGACCGCTCAGCGGCCTGGGCGAGCCGGCCGAACTCGACGCCGATCAGGTCGACGGTGTAGATCCGCTGGCCGTCGCGCTCGTAGCTGTTCTGCCGCACCCGGCCGCGCACGTGCACCAGGTCGCCCTTGCTGACGTGCTCGTTCACGTAGTCCTGGATCGACTTGGTGAAGATCGTCACCTCGTTCCAGTGCTGGTCGTCTTTCCACTCGCCGCCCTTGTCCTTGAAGGGGTAGTTGGCGCAGACGGTGACGCGGACTGTCTTGCCGACCTGCTTGATGGTCCCGACGCGACCGATGAGGGTGAATTCGGCGATGTTGCGCATAGTCTCTCTCCATCTTGTGGGGCTGCGCCCCGTTGCGATGGCGATCCGTCATGGCCGGGAAGACGGCACAGAGCCGAAGCCCGCGAGACGCGGGCGAAGGGCGAGCGCAGCGCTGCGTCCCGTCAGCCCGTGAATTTTGGCACCGCAGGCGCGTGCGCGAGGAATGCCGACGGGCCCCGCTTGCGGGTGGCGGCAGGGGAAAATTCTCGGGCGCAGGGACCGACGTGCCGGCGACGGCCATAGGAATCCAGCCATGCAACCGGGAGCGCTGCCCGACTGGGAGAGGTGAGCAGTCGTTGCCGTGCCGCCATCGCCCCACGCCGGGTCCAAATTCGGCGGCAAGATCCGCGTTGTCGATGCCAATTCACCAAGAACAACGGCCCGCGAGAAAAGGCCGCACTGGATTTGTGGACGATCACACCGGTCGGCCGCCGAACGCATCGAACGCCAGCGGAGAACCACCAGCGCACCCTTGCCGGATGGCAGGACAGCAGCGTGGACGGCCGGAGCAGAACCCGGACCCGGCACGCAGGATTCCAGCGTCGCCAGCGCGAAAGCGCGATCCGACCCCGCCAGCGTGGCGCGCGCCTCCCCTAGAGACCACCACGGCGTCACGCCGACCGCTTGGTGCGCAGTTGCGTGTTGATCTGCGACATCAGGATCGGCCCGAGCGAGAACTCCCCGGCCCTCGCCTTCTCGGTCAGGCCGCGCAAATAGCCCCCGGCCGATCGGATTGCCGCGCCGCGCTGGAGGATGCACGCCACAACCACGGCTGCCTGCGCCTCGCCCATCACGGTTTGCGCCTCCTCCCAGGCGCTGGGGCTGATCCCGAGCATCGACCGCACCACGGCCGCCGTCGCCAGCAGGTCCCGCCAGTTCGCGATCCCGCCCTTGGCGTAGTCGGCGATGTCGGGGCAAGCGTTCATCACCATCCCAAGCGGATAGGCCGTCTCCGCAACCCTCGGCGTTTCGGGTTCTGGCACTGCCCTCGCCGCCCGGCTTCCTCGAAAGCCAGGTTCAAGATCAATTAAGGGGTCTGGATTTGAATTCTGTATATGGCGCTCACTTCGGGACTCATTGGCGCTCATATCCTGTGTTTTGACATGCGTTTGCAGCAAGTTGAGCACGTCATCGGCCAGCTGCGAGAGTTCGTCGGCCGCCGCTTCGAGTTGTGCGCGCGTCGCCGTGCGCGGAATCCCCTCGACGATCGAGCGGAAGCCCGCGTGGACCTCGGCCCAGTCCGCAGGACCCTGCCCTCCCCTGCGCGTCGGGACACCCTCCTCGATGCCGGTGGCGATCATCTTGGCGATGTCACGCCGGCACAGCGTGATGCGCTCGCGGGCGAGCTTGATGGCACGCGCTTCAGCTTCCACGGCCGCCGCCAGGCTCTCGAACTCCTCGGAGCGGACGACGAGCGGTGACAGGTCGAATCCGAACGCCAGATCGATCTCGCCGGAGGCGCCCTTGCGCGCGTAGCGCTTGCCGTTGGGACTATCCCGTCGGATGACCAGGCCAGCGTCGACCAGGACCGCGAGGTGGCGTCGCAGTGTCGACGCCGGCATACCGTGCGCGCGCAGCGAGAGCTGGTGGTTGGAGGGGAATACGACGGGGTCGTCCTCGCCCGTCAACGCAGTCTCGGGATGGAAAGTGAGAAGTGCTTCTAGGACCGAAAGAGCGCGCTCGGTCACGCCGAGGTTCGGCCGCGCCCTGCATATGGCCTGGAAGATCTTCCACTTGTGTACGACCTTCTCAGGTGGTCGAGCCGACGCGGCAATCTGCGTTGCCACGTGGGCAAGCGTTAGCGATCGCCGCCCGAAGGGCGTCGTTGATTGATACGGTTCCATGTCTTGCCCTCGTGCGGGCAAAGGAAATCTGCTCGCCGAAACGGCGAAAAAATCGCGTGGTGACTCTTGACTGCGATTCGCGGAAGTGTGATTCTCTGTGTCGCCAAACAACTAGAGAAGGGCTTCCGGAACTCCGTTTCGGGGGCCTTTTTCTTTTGCCGTGCTGCTCCTGGTTCGCGGTTGACGGATGAGGCGCCTACGCCTCGTCGTTCTCCTTGGCCCTGCCCGATTTCGTGAAGGCTTCGAACAGGTCGGGGAGTTGGTTGACCAGAAAGTCTGCGAACTCAGCAGGCACCTTCTTGTCGATAGAGAGTTTCAGATCACGGTCGGCACGTTGGATTTGAGCGATCCGCTGCCCGTCCCGACCAACGACGGGACGGAATCGAGACTTTCTCGCAGCATCGGGCTCGTTCCGTCGTGCGGCCGCGTTGAAGGCGGCAAGGAATCTGCTGTCTGAATCCTCGCTCGCAAACGATCCATCACTGATCGCCGCCCTGATCCGCTTGACCGCCGAGCTATCTGCAAGCAGGTCGGCGAATGTCTGCCATCGACCGCGTCCGATTTTCGGGGACTTGCCGATTGCGTCGATGATGTCACGAGGGATCGCGTTCGCGACCGCGATCAATTTCGACGCCTCCGCACGATCGATCGCGAGTGCGTCCTGGACGACGGACCGCTTGTGGCCGGCGTCTTCGATATGCACCGCAAAGATTGCGCGCTCGATGAAACTAAGGTCTTCCCGCGGGGCGTTTTCCAGGCCTTGCGCGACAACGAGCGCTTCGTCGGTCAGCGCCTTCAAGATCGCGCGCACCGGGATTCCGAGCTCGCGTGCAATCCGGACTCGACGATGGCCGTACGCGCTTTGATACCGGCCGGGCGTTGTCGGGTGTTCGCGTACCAGAACGGGAACCTCTTGCCCTCGTTGAGCAATCGACTGCTTGAGGAGCTCATAGGTGGTCGTGTCGTCGTCGCGGAAGCGATCGCTGACCGGTGACGGATCGACGAGCTCGGCATCGATATCAATAATCATCGCACCGGCGGCGAGTTTATCGCGTAGCTCCTGGTTCTCACGTTCGACTTCCGAGAAGGAGTCCTTGAGCGAACGGACAGCTCCCGACGAAACACGCGCCAGCGGGCCCGAGGGATTGTTGTCAGCGGACAACGTGGCCGCGGGCGGTGCCGTGAAGAGGTTCTTTATCGTGTCAGTGCGCTTGCTCATCGCCCCCACACTTTCTTAGTGAGTTGCGTGATCTCCGCGTTGACGGCGTCGACAGATTCAAGCGCTCTGTCGTATGCCCCACGTCCTACCGACCCGCGGTCGAGTTCGTAGAGTGATTGCTTCGTAAGACCTGCGTTCGCGATCGCTGTCGACTTCCAGACGGTCGCCTGCAGCACGTCGGAGCCGAAGAGATTACGCAGTAAGGCTACTATTTGCGCTTCTGGGACGTCATTTGGGTCGTGGCGCGTGATAACGTAGCGGATGAAATCGTGATCGAGGCGGCCGCCGGCTTCCTCGATCACGGACATCAGGTCTGACGTCATGAGGAGAAACTGACTCATGGATGCGACATCCACCATCTGGGGATGGATGGTCACAAGCATTGCGGTAGCAGCGTTCAACGCGCCCATCGTGAGATAGCCGAGCTGCGGCGGGCAGTCGATGACGACCACGTCGTAGTCGTCCGCCACCTGGTCGATGGCAGTCGCGACGCGACGGAAGAACAGGTCGTGTCCCCGCTCCCGGCGCTCGATCATTGCGCGCGGCGTGTGGTGCTCGAACTCCATGAGCTCGAGGTTGCCAGGGACCAAGCCAATTCCATCGAAATACGTCGGCCGCACTACATCGCGCATCGGCCTGCGTTGATCGTCGTATCGGATGGCGCCGTAGATCGTCTCGTTTTGCCCGATATCGAATTCGGGCTGGTAGCCGAACATCGCGGAGAGTGAAGCCTGCGGGTCAAGATCGATTGCGAGGACCCGCAAGCCCGAGAGCGCGAGGTACTGAGCGAGATAAAGCGCGGTGGTGGTCTTCGCCGACCCGCCCTTGAAGTTGGCGACGGTGATGATCTGGAGCTTCTCGCCATCACGCCGTCGAGGAAAGAAGTCCAACGCTTCCCGCGGCCGAGCTTGGGCCAGATACGCGCGCAGCTCGTTGATCTGGGCCAGCGTGTAAGACCTCCTTCCGCCGTGGCCGATGGCGGGGCTCGGCCCGAGGCCGTCGAGCGACAACTGGCGAAGATAGCCGTCGGAGACGCGAACAATTTTTGCGACTTCGCCAGAGCTGAACGAGCGAAGCGATTTGCTGGCGGCGGGAGGAAACAGCGCCGTTCCGAGCGAGCGGAGCTGGCCGGAAAGGATGCCGGCATGGCGGGTGATTCGCCCGCTGGCGGTCTCAATCGGCGTCAGTTCGGCTTCCTCAACGGTCGTCATTGCGATCTCAAGACGGTTAGACTGCGTCAGACGGCAGTTTTCCGTCTCAAGAAAGACACGATTCCCGAGTCGCTGCAAGCGTTTAAGGGTTAATGAAAAGTAAACGGCCCTGGGACCGGAGGGAACGCGCACCATGTTGTCTGCTGACAACATTTAAGGTGAGGCGCCCGATGTTGTCTGCTGACAACACGGCCCGGGCCGCCCCTTCAGGTCACTTCAGCAAAAGTCGCGCCGCCCTCCCCTGCGCACGCTCCGCCTCGTTGTAGTAGCTCGCGGCCTGCTGCACCGATCGGTGCTGCGACTGCTGCATCGCCTCGGGCAGCGCCACGCCCTGTCGGGCCGCCTCGGTGAGATACCCCGACCGCAAGCCGTGCGCGGCAAATTCCCTCGGGTCGAGGCCGGCCATCGCCGACCGCCGCTTGACGATCAGATTGATCGACTGCGGCGTCAGGGCACGCTCTTCGATCGCTTCCCAACGGTCGATCGCGCGGAACACCGGCCCCTTCTGGATGTCGGCCCGCTCGAGCCACTCGCGCAGCGCCTCGACCGGCGGGCCGACCAGGAACACCCTGCCCTCGTCGTCCGCGTCGCCGGTCTTGGTGCGGCCTAGCTGGACCGACACGCATGGCAGTGTCGGCGACTTCGGGTCAGTCGGATCGAGCGGCACCGCCGGCTCGTCGCTCAGCTGCTCGATCCGAAGCCGTGCCACTTCGCTGCGCCTCCGCCCGCCGGAGGCGAAGGCCAGCAGCAGGATGGCCAGGTCGCGGGTGTCGGCGAGGCGGTCCGTCGCACACGTCGCCGTCAGCCGATCGAGGACGTCCCGCGTCACGGCGCGCTTGCTCTTGCGCCGGCGCGGTCGCGGCGAAGCCCGCACCGCCAGCCGTACGGCCGAGCGCACGCTCGGCATGCCGAATGGCCCGTCGATGCCTTTCCAGCGGTGCAGCGTGCCCCAGCTCGCCAGGCGCCGCTTCACGGTGCTCGGCGCGTGCGGGCCGTCGCTGCGCAGCAGACCCTCTGCCCGTAGCGCCTCGGCGACTTCCGCCGGCATCCCGTGCCGCGGGTCGCTCTCGCGCTGCGCGGGATCCCACAGATGGTGCGCGACGAATTTCAGTGCGAGCGCTTCCGTCGCCGGCCAGGGCAACGGCTGGCCGGACGCGGCGGCCGCCCAGCCTTCGAGATAGGCCAGATCCGACGCCAGCGCCCGCAGGCTGTTCTCGCCCATGCCCTCGCGCGCGAGGTGCTTGAGCGTCGCGACGTCGTCGTCGGTGAGGAGCTGCGCCAGCCGGTCCCGACGGTCCATGGGCAGGATCGCCGAGAGCGTATCGAGGTCCAGGGCGCGCCGGGATTCGGCGTCGAGGGATCGGCCTTTGACGATGTCATCCATGACGCGCCTCAGAATCCGTAGGTCCGCTCGGCCCAGCGCAGCAGCACCTGCGCGTCCGGGTCGGGCAGGCGCACCCGCTGCGCCTTGAGGCCGTCCGCGACCGCAAGACCGACGTCGGCCTCGACCCAATGACCGTGCGTCATCAGGAAGAACCAGCCGAAGGGCAGGCCGACCTCGCCGTCGATCGCCTCGATCCGGTCCATCAGCTGGTGCACCGACATTTCGGGGGCCATCAGCAGGCGCTCGCGCGGCGCGTTCAGCGGCCGCGAGATGAAGCCGATCTCGCGCTCGCCTTTGTAGGTGTAGTCGCGGGCGTCGAGCGCCCAGTGCGCGAAGACGCGCTGCGACCGCGCGCTCGAGGCCTCCCAGTCTTGGAAGAATCGAATCTCGCGCGGCACGAACTCAAAATAGTCCGGCACCAGTTTAAGGAAGGGAGTCTCACGCGTCGCGCCGCGGGGTCCGGTCTCTCGGACGACGCGCCGCTCCATCTCCGGCCGCTTCGCCTCGCGCTTCTCGCGCTCGGTGCGGGCGCAGCGGTCGAGGAAGCTGCGGATGTGGACGAAGGCGCCGCCGGCACGGTCGAGCAGGCGGTAGACCGGACCGGCGAGTCGGTTCGTCTCGGGCAGGGAATCCCGGCGCGGCCAGCTCGGGTCGAGCAACTCCTCCTCACCCCAGGGTCGATAGTCCGGGTTGACGATCGGGCCGGCGCGCCACTCGATCTCGCGCCCGAGCGCGATCTGGATGTAGTCGGCGGCTGCGGGTCCTGTCGGCGCGAAAACAAAGGCTCTCGTGCCGCGCCACTCGGTGATCTGCAGGTCGGTCTCCTTCAGGCGTGCCCAGGTCGCCTTGACGTCGCCGTCGTCCTTGGCGAGCTCGGCCGTCATCCACGGCCGCAACTCGGCGACGCGTGTGCCGTCTGGCCGGATCACTGTTCGGGTGTCGCGCCAGTACGCGTCGTCGACCTGGCTGAGGCTGAAGTCGAAGCCCGGGAAGGCGGCGGCGAGAGCTGGGACGAGGTCGGCGTCGACCGAGGCCGGGTTGAGCCGCGCCAACACGGCGTTCAGCGTGGCCGCATCCGGCAGGCGGACGGGGGAAGGGGTCATCGATGGGCCTCTTGCGGGATTAGCGGGATTTCCGTATATTCCGGAACAAAGGAGAACCCATCATGGCTTCCACCGTGACCGCCGCCGAGGTCTCCAAGAACTTCGGCGCCTACCAGGACGCCGCCGTGCGCGAGCCGGTGGTGATCACCAAGAACGGCCGCCCGCGCACCGTGCTGATGGCCTACGAGGACTTCGTCCGGCTGTCGAAGCGCGACCGCCGCGTCCAGCGCACCGTCGACCTCAGCGATGCCGAGATCGCCGCGGTCGAGGCCGCCGAGATGACGCCGGACCCCGACCAGGTCGGCGCCGCCGCCAAGCAGACCGCCGGCTGAGGGGTGCTGCCGAGCGACATCAGGCTCGGCTGGGTCTTCCGCTATGCCTACCTGTGGGATTGGCAGCACCGCGAGGGCCGGGAGGAGGGCGACAAGGACCGCCCGTGCCTGGTGCTGGCAATCGTCATGACGACGGAGGCGGGCGATCCGGTCGTGCGCGTGCTGCCGATCACCCACACGCCGCCCACCAATCCGGCCGACGCGATCGAGATCCCGGCCGAGGTCAAGACGCGCCTGCGGCTCGACGCCGCGCGCTCGTGGATCGTGCTGACCGAGAGCAACCGCTTCACCTGGCCGGGGCCGGACCTGCGTAACATCGACACCGAAAGCGGCTATTATGGCGCTCTGACGCCGGGCCTGTTCGCCGAGGTCAAGCGCCGCTTTGTGGCGATCGCCCGCGGCGAGGTCGCGACCAGCGCGCCGCACCGGAGCGTGCCGCGCACCGAATGACGGCCGCCGCGGGCGGCCGAAAGCATTCGGAAGAGGGGAGGGGGCTGGCAGCGGCGGCGTCCTCGCGTCAATTAGAGGCCCGCGGGCGTGATTTTGCGGGCTCTGGGCGGCCAGAATCGCTGATTTGCGATTCCGTGTCCAACACTATCGATAAGGGGTGGTTATCGATAGTGACAAGGGCGCGCACAAAGCTATCGCTATGACGGCAGGGAAAGCCGTGATAGCTTCCGTTTCAACGATTCCCATTAAGGTTATCAAAGCGTTGATCCAGGCCTACCAAATTGCCGATCCGCTGCCCTGGAGCCAGATTGCCGGGCCGCTGGCGGCCGCTGAAGACGCGGTCGCGCGCCTCGACGAGCGGCTGGCCAAAAGCCCGATCCGCGACGGCTTTGTCACCCGGACTCACTTCGCCGACGCCGCTGCCTGCCTGTGGCTCGAGGGCGAGCTCGTCCACCTCGACGACCTCGTCCTTCACGACGCCGGCATGGATGTCCGCGCGCCAACCCACGAGCTCACGCGCGCCCACGCGGTGCTGCGCGCCCGCCGCCGCATCGCCGACGCCAAGCCCGACTGGGCATTGTCGGTAGCTGGCCTCGCCGCATTGCGGGGCAAGGGAGGGCGTGCCCGCGACGACGAGGCGAGCGACCGGGATGAGGAAGCCGATCGACTTGACCTCGACGGCGACGACGGCGAGGCGGACGCTGGCGAGCCCGCAGGCCTGGCGCCGGCGGACGAGCGGATGGCGGATGTGTTCGCCGCGGTTGACGCGGCGATCGCGCAGGCCGACCGCACGCTGGCCGGCGAGTCCGTGATGCAGGCGAGGCGGGCGCCAGAGCGCGACCCGCTGGTCTACGACCTCGACTGGGACGAGGACGAACGTCTCGACGCGTGGAGCGCCGTCGTCGACGAGGCCCGCGCGCTGCCGCCGACTTTGGCGGCGGCGATCGCGACTGAGGCCTGGAGCGCGATCGAGCCGCTGCAGCACACGCCGTGGCTGGGCCGGCTGCTCGCGGCCAGCCTGCTGCGCGACCGCGGCAAGGCCCGCGCGCACCTTCCGTGCCTGCACGAGGGGATGAAAGCGATCCCGCGCGAGCGGCGGCGGCGGCCGTGCGATAGCGCCGGCCGTCTCGCCGTCGAGCTCGAGGCGATCGCCGCGGCGGCCGAAGCCGGCCTGAAGGACCACGATCGCTGGCTGACCGCCCGCACGCTGCTCGCCCGCAAGCTGGCCGGCCGCCGCTCCACCTCCCGGCTGCCGGCGCTAATCGATTACGTGCTGACCCGGCCGATCGTCTCGGCCGGCATGATCGCGGAGGAACTGAAAATCACGCCCCGCGGGGCCCAGGATCTCGTCGCCGAGCTCGGGCTGCGCGAGGCGACGGGCCGGGGACGGTATCGGGCGTGGGGAATACTCTAGCCGATGCCCGAGCCGGAGGCATTTGCGTTGTTTAAATCGGGCAGTAACCCCATCGTGCAACGCTGCGTTTGCGGTTATGATTCGGCCAGTAGGAGAAAGTAAACCAGAGCTATGGCCCGCGGAGAGTTGATGAAAAAATTGCTGGCCAGCTACGGTCGGGACGATGAGTTCCGTGCCGTGGCGGAGCAAATCATCGACGAAGAGGAAAAGAAGAACAATCGCGTCCTAGCACGCAGCCTGCGCAAGACCCTCGAAACGGGGCCGAGCCGGCCGGCCGGGCCGAAGGCGCTTGCGCCCCTCATTCCCTTCCCTGAGGCCGCTGCTGATTTCATCGAGCGCATCGAACCGCGACATAGCCGCAACGACATCGTTCTGGGCGCGACCAACGTGCGCGTGCTGCTCGGGCTCGTCAAAGAGTTTCGGCGCGCCGACGAAATCCGGCGTCACGGGCTCAAGGTCCGGTCCAAGCTCCTGTTCTGCGGTCCGCCCGGATGCGGCAAGACCCTCTGCGCGGAGATTTTTGCCGCAGAGCTTGGTCTACCCCTATTCCTCGTCAAACTCGACCGGCTGATCTCTTCCTATCTCGGCGAGACGGCTAGCAATGTGCGAAAGACTTTCGAGTTTGCTCGCAAGCAACCGTGCGTCCTGTTCTTCGACGAATTTGATGCGTTAGCCCGTTCGCGCGACGACTCGAGCGAGCACAATGAGCTGCGCCGCGTCGTCAACAGTCTGCTGTTGTTCATCGACCATATTCAGCCGAAGGGCTTCTTGATTGCAGCGACGAACCTCGACCACTCGCTCGATCCGGCAGTCTGGCGTCGGTTCGATGAGGTTGTGTGGTTCGACAAGCCCGATCGCGCGATGATCGCGCGATTCCTCCGGCTGAAGTTCAAGAACGTCCCTGTCGCCTTCGACCCACTGGACCACGCCGCAGCACTGGAGGGTTACTCCTACGCCGAGATCGAGCGTGCCTGCACGCAGGCAGTCAAGGCGATGATTATCGATCGCCGCAAGCTGGTGCAGGCGCGCGACTTCAATCGAGCCTTGGAGGACGAGGCACGACGCCGCGCAGGACAGTCTCGACTCGCGCCACCGAGCTAGCCGCGTCGTGGCCCGATACGATCATCTCGAGCTCGTCCGACTGCCAGAGCAATTCGAACGCCGTAAGCACGGCGGAGGCGGGCCGCCGCCCGGGCGTGACCGCGACCAGCACACCACGAAACTGCGCGACGAACTCGATGCCGCGACGCAAGAGCAGAGACGCCGCCGAAAGCCCGAGTTTGTCAATCCCTCGCTGATCCTGCGGGTGCAGATGACAGGCGCCCTTCTCGAGGAGGACTGGGAAAGGTTGGGCCTTACGGTGCTGTCGAGCGATGCAGACCGCACGCTGGTGCTGTTTGCGTCGAATGAGGAGATGCAGCAGTTCCGGGCTCGGCTTGACGCCTACCAGGGCGGGCCGCCTCCGGGCCAGAAGCACGCTCCCTATGTCAACTTCGTCGCTGGGATCGAAAGCATCGGGTCGGTCGAGCCACGGGACCGCATCGGGCCGCGCTTGCGCGAGGAAGGATTCTCAGATCTCGAGGGTTTTGTCCCGCAGACATCCTACCTGATCGATATCGAGCTTTGGGATCTTGGAGAGCGACGCCTGCGCGAGCGCAAGATCGACGAGGTGATCCGGTACGTCGAAGCGCGGGCGGGTGACGTCTTCGATCGCTACGTCGGCCCCTCGATCAGCATGTTCCGGGCTCGCCTCACGGGCGAGCTCATCCGCACGCTCCTGACGATTGAGGAGATTGCGGCGATTGATCTGCCGCCGGCGCCGGACGTGACGACGGCAGAGGCGCTCAACATGGCACTGCCGGATGTGCCGCCCCTCAACGCTCTTGCAGACGATGCGCCGCTGATTGGAATTATCGACAGCGGCGTCAACGATCATCCGTTCCTGGCCGACGTCATCGTCGGATCAATCGCCGTTCCTGAGAACCTCGGGACTGCCGACGTTTGGGGACATGGGACTCGGGTCGCAGGCATCGCCGTGTTCGGTGATCTTCTCGCACAACTCGATGCAGGTGCATTGCAACGCGGTGCTCGCATCTGTGCGGCGAAAGTCGTGAACGACGGCGGCGACTTTGACGATCGCCGGTTAGTGCCGTCGCAGATGCGCGAGGCAATCACGACGCTGAACCAGCGCTATGGCTGTCGGGTGTTCGTCATCGCGCTTGCCGACCGTCGACGGATTTACGACGGCGGCAAAGTTGGCACCTGGGCCGCCACGCTGGACGAGCTGGCACGCGAGCTTGATGTCGTCATCGTGGTCGCGGCCGGAAACCGCCACCCGCGCGGCGGAAACCGCCTCGAACAGGCTGTCACCGAATACCCGCGATACTTGTTGGAGGATGCGAATCGATTCTTCGAGCCAGCTGGCGCTTTGAACGTGATCACCGTTGGTGCGCTTGCGCACGGCGAGGGTCTTGATGCCGAGCGTGCTGACGACGTCCGCGTGCGCCCGATCACGAAGTTGCATGAGCCGGCACCATTCTCCCGCGTCGGGCCGGGCCCAGGGGGCGCGACGAAACCGGACGTCGTAGAGATCGGCGGTACACTGATTTTCGATCCCGTCGTCGCGCGGCTGAGGGGCGGAGAGGATGTCGGCAGTGCCGGAGTCCTGACGTTATTTCACAGCTATCTCGATCGGCTTTTTACGGCCGGCTCGGGCACGTCCTACGCGGCGCCGAGGGTCGCTTTCAGCGCAGCGCAGATTTTAACGCGCTTCCCGCAGGCCTCGGCCAATCTCGTCCGCGCCCTGATTGTTGGATCGGCGGAAATACCCGCGCCCGCACGCGAGCGGCTTCAGTTACTCGGTGCGGACGCAACCCGCGCGATTCTTGGCCACGGCCTTGTCGATCTGGAACGCGCCGCCTTCTCCGATGACGCACGCGTGACACTCTATGCCGAAGATGAACTCAGCCTCGATCATTTCGCTGTATATCGCATTCCAATCCCGGAAGCGTTCCAGGCAGGAAATGGCGAGCGTTGCATCAGAGTGACGCTGGCCTTCGATCCTCCGGTGCGGCACACGCGGAATGACTATGCCGGCGTCGGCATGAGCTTTCGCCTCGTGCGCGGATGTCAGCCGGAGTTGATCTTCGACCATTATCGCAAGCGTGAGCAGGACGACGGACCGTTCCCGGAACTCGCACCGCGATATAACTGTGCGCGCTCTCCCGGTCCCCAGGCGCGCGAGAAGGGAACGGTTCAGTGCGCTACGGTGACGTTCAAGCGCGGTGTCGAAGATTACGGAGACTATTATTATCTCGTCGTGCGCTGCGAGAGCGGCTGGGCGACGCATGTGGATCGGCAACGGTTCGCGATTGTCGTGGAGCTTCTGCAGAAGGCAGACGTCCAGCTCTATGAGCGGGTCCGACAACGGATTCGGGTTCAGGCCTAGCGTTCGTTCCCAATTTCACAGAGTGATCCGGTTGCCCCCGCTACATAGCTGCGGTCCTTTCGGCCTCGCTCAGCTTTTTGGCTCTGACGGAAAACCGGCCTTCGCCGTGGCGCCTGTCAGATCCTGCAAGCTCGCTTTTGCATCATCGAAGACCACGACGGCGGTCTTATCCTTGAACGAGACCGTCACATTCGAGACGCCTGAAACACCTTCAAGGGTCTTCTTCACCATGTAGGGGCACGCCTCGCAGTACATGTTGTTGACTGTTAGCGTGACCGTCTGCTGCGCGGCGAATGCCGACTGGCACGAAACGACAAGCAAGAACGCAAGAGCGACCAGCAGCCTTGTCATGAGGTTCTCCGTTAGGAAGAGAGCATGGGTGCGAGGAAGTTAAAGCCAACCGCAAGAGCAACGAGCGCTGTGGCCAGGGTAAGCACACCTCTGACGAACTTGTCGGCGACGGGTCTCTTACACGTCTCGCCATCAGCGCATCCGCTCCGTGAGCGATACACGAGCCAATAGCCGATGCCGAGGCAGCCCACGGTCGCCGCGATGAAGAAAGGCTGAAGGGGAGCCAGCCGCACCAAGGTGCCAATCCAGGCGCCACCCGCACCGAGCGTAAAGAGAATCACCGGCAGCAGGCAGCACGACGATGCAGCGAGTGCGCCGAAAAGGCTTCCTACAGCAGCGGCAATCCGTCCGCGTGTCATGTCGGGAGCATGGGCACCGTCGGCAGTCGTCATCGACTACTCCTCAGATCGCCAATTCGGGTATCCAGAACATCACCGCGTTGAGCATGTAGAAGCCCATGAGGATCAACGTCAGGCCGCCGACGATCTCGAAGCCGCGACGGTAGCGGGAAATGCTGTTCAGGTTCTCAAGCCACCCCACGGCAAAGGCGCCGAGCGCGATGGGCACCGCGCGGCCAAGCGCGAACGCCAGCAGCAAGGCCACGCCGAGCAAAACCGAGCCCAGTCCGGCCGTGACGCCAAGCAGGACCACCAACGCCGGCGTGCACACCGGGCAAACGGCGATGGCAAAGGGAATGCCGAGCAGGAAGGCGCCCCATGCGGCCGTCGGCTTCTTTGCGCTGAATCCAAATGAGGGCAGCGGAATTCGGAGCCAGCCGGACCACATGAGGCCAAGCACTATCAGAAGCGGGCCGAGAAAGTATCCCCAGCCTCGGCCAGTCAGATCGGCGGCCCACTTGCCGCCAAGCCCTGCGATGAGACCGAGGACGCCATGCGTGAGCACCAGGCCGAGAATGAACATTGAGCCGAAGAGGACAGCCTGGCCTTTGTCGCGCCCTTTGGTCACGTACGCGAGCGATACCGGGATCGACGCGAGCGCAACCGGATTGAAGCTGAACGCAAGCCCGGCGAGGAAGCCGACGCCCACTGCTGCGAAGCCGGCGTGCTCGACCGCGGAGCGGAGCGCTTCCACGTCCATCAGGTGCGTCCTCCACGGCGCGCGATCAGCGCTTTGCGCAGCTGAGCGACCGTGGGCGCTGAGGTGAAGACCACCTCGCCGTCGATCACGATCGCGGGCAGCGTCAGCACGCCGCGCTCGACGGCGCGATCCAGGTCATCGAGCACGTTCACGTCATGCCACTCCAGATCGTTGACCGCGGCGCGTGCCGCGGCGCGAAGTTCGTCCTGCTGCGCTACGCATGCCGAACAGCCCGGCGAGTAGAACATTTCGACCTTCATGACTCATTGCACCCGTTTGGAAAGGTTCGCGCGCTCGAGTGCCGCGATGATCGTGCACTCTTTCACCGGTTGCGTCTCGTTGGCGCACTCGGCGATCAGTTGGTCGAGCGCCTTGGACATCGCCTTCATCGCCCGGATTTTGGTTTCGATCTGTAGTTTCTTTTCGATCGCTCGGGTCCGGACGTCACCGCAGCAGGCCTTGTCGCGCCCGCGTAGCGCCAGCAATTCGCGGATCTCGGCCAGCGTAAAGCCGCAAGCCTGGGCGTGCTTGATGAAGTGGATCCGCCTGGCCGAATCCTGGTCGTAGAGTCGGTACCCGGCGGGGCTCTTGCCGGCCGGCCTGATCAAGTCCTCCTGCTCGTAATAGCGGAGGGTGTCGTTAGTGACGCCGGTCTGGCCGGCCAATTTGCCAATCGTGAGCATGCCGAATTTCTCCCACAAAATCCTAAACCCTGGAGCATACTCCATGGTCAAGCAGCATGCGAGGGTTATCACTAAAGCGTTAGCTGCCCGTCGTCGGGGCTTTGCGCCGGATGGGAACTTCGGATTGGAAGAGCGCGAGAGAAGCCACGGCGACCGCTAACTCCACAGCTGCGAATAACCCGAATGCGGGCCCGAAACCCAGACGAAGCACCTCGCCAAAGACAAGGCTCCCAAGACCAAAGCCGATAAACAGCGTGAAGACGTTCAAACCCATCGCCTGGCCCGGCCGCTTTCCCCCTAGCGACGTGACAATTCCCGCAAAGAGCGGTTGCGTCATGTCATAGCCTAACGACAGGAGCATCGCGACGACGGGTGCCAGAAAGATCGGGAACTCCAGGATCAGAAGCGCCGCAGCGAGAGCGCCTATGGTCAAACCAATCGGCAGCAGCTTCGCCCGGCCCCAGCGATCCGCCGCCCGACCGATCACTGGCCCAAACAGGAAGCCCGGCACGCCATAGCCAAGGAGCGCAAGACCGATGCCGACGGAACCCAGACCGTATCGTTGCTCGAAATAGACGCCGAGCCAGGTGAAGATGCCCGAATGGAACATCGAATTGACCAGCACATATCCATACGTGCGCCGCCCGCGCGGCGTGGTGAGGAGGCTTTCATAGCCGCGGAAAAAGTCACGCAGCGTGCCGGTGACCGCCTGAACCGTGCCTGCGATCACTCTCCGGTAAGGCAAGAGAACGACCAGAAGTCCTGCGCCGGCCAGGCCCACGACGACGAACAGCCCACGCCAACCGATGAGCGGCACGAGCAATGCCCCTAGCGGAGACCCGAAGGCCATTCCGCCGGCCATCGCGCCAAACAGCCAGCCGAGCGGCCGACCCCGCTGCTCATAAGGAAACAGCCGGCCTACAAGCGCCAAAGCGAGCGGGACTACGCCGCTGGCGCCGAGGCCTGTGAGCCCGCGCCACAGGGCCAATTGTTCGACGGATTGCGCGGTGGCCGTTAGCACGGTGAGCACCGCGAAGGCCACCAAAGAAAGGAACATGACCCGGTGAACGCCAAACCGGTCGGCGAGTAGGCCATACAGGAGTGTCGCCACCCCGTAAGGGATGAGATAGGCCGGGACCAGGAGGCCAACGGTTTGAACGGACGCCCCAAAGGCGGCCGCCAGCGCGGGGATGATGGGGGCGACCATGTAGGCCTGAAAGAAGATGACAAAGGTTGCCGCCGCGAGCGTCCTGAGAAGACGTTCGCGCTGGTGGTCATCGATCAGATTTGCCGGTGTTTGCTGTCCTGCGTGCATGTCTTAAGCCACCTTTGCCGGTAGGGTAGCGATCGGCTGACCGACGCTGCGGATCGCGTCGAAGAACAAGCGCGGGGTTCCCCAAAGCGAATTGATGAAGATCGCGGTCACGCTCACTGCCATTGCGACCATCGCCCAGACCGGATGGATCAGGCCGGTGGCCGCCAGCGGAATGCCGATCCCGTTGAACAGGAAGGCCAGTGTGACGTTCTGGACCATCTTGCCGTAGCTCCGGCGGCTGATTTCCCGGGCAATGGGCAGCGCCTCCAGCCGGTTCGACAGGATGATAATGTCGGCCGATTCGATCGCGATATCGGTGCCGCCGCCCATGGCGATCCCGACATCGGCCTGCATGAGCGCCGGGGCGTCGTTGATCCCGTCCCCGACCATGGCGACGCGGGCATCCGATTGGAGCCCTCTGACGATAGCTGCCTTGTCCTGCGGCAAGATGCCGGCATGGACCTCCTCGATGCCGAGTTCGCGGGCGACCCATCGCGCCGCGCGCTCGTTGTCGCCGGTGACGAGGATCGGCATCACGTCCGCCTTGCGCAGGCTAGCGATGGAGCGAGGCGCGTTCGGTCGGATCGTATCGCCGAGCGCGATGATGCCGAGCGCGCTTCCGCCGCGCGCCACGCCGATCACGGTTCGCCCCAACGCTTCGAGTTGTTCGATCCGTAAACCAAACGCGCCAATAGCTACACCGCGCTGGCTGAGGAAGCGCGGGCTTCCGATCAGCACTTCAGAGCCTCCGATAAGGGCGATCACGCCCTTGCCGGGTAGCGCCTCGAACGAATCCACCTCGGGCGGGGTGACCCCGCGCTCAAACGCGGCCGTCAGCACCGCCTGCGCGAGCGGATGTTCGGATGACGCTTCCGCGGCCGCGGCGATGGCAAGGAGTTCTTGCGCATTCGTGTCCGCGCTTTCGATCTCGCGGACGACCGGCCGGCCCTCGGTTAGCGTCCCGGTCTTGTCGAGCACGATCTTGCCTACGAGGCGGAAGCCCTGGAATGCCTCGCCGGTCCGCATCAGAATGCCGTTTTCTGCGGCCTGCCCAGCGCCACGCACGATGGAAAGCGGAGCGGAGATCCCGACCGCACAAGGGTAGCCCATCACGAGAACGCTGAGGCCCGCAAACACCGCGCGCTCGACGTCTAACTGGCCGGCGGCAAGCCACGATCCGAGCAGCCAGCCCACGACGGCGAGCGCGGCGATCATGAGAACACTCGGCGTGTAGATGCGCAGCACCCGGTCGACGAGATGCAACAGGCCCGGTTTCAGCGCCCTCGCGTCTTCGACGTGCCGGATGACCTGGCTGAGGAAGCTGCCTTGGCCGATTGCGGTTACCCTGATGAGCAGCGTCCCGGTTCCGTTGATCGAGCCCCCAATGACCGAGTCGCCTTCATCCTTCTCGACTGGAATGGATTCGCCGGTGACGAGCGACTGATCGACACCAGATCGACCGCTTACCACGGTGCCGTCGGCAGGGATGCGGTCACCAGGCCGAATGCGTACCCGATCGTTGATCCGAACCTCCTCGATCGGCAATTCGGTCTCCTCGCCGTTGCGCAAGACGCGGGCGGTCTCGGGCTGCAGATCGAGGAGGCGTTTCACGGCCTGGGAGCTGCGCGTCTTGACGATGAGCGACAGCCATTCCGAGAAGATGTGATAGGTACCGACCATCACCGACACTGCAAAGAACGGCGCCGTCGGATAGTCCGGCCGATTAAGAATGAGACCGATGATCCCGCCGGCGATGCCGGCGAACGCCCCGATCTCAAGCAGCACATGCTGGTTGAGAATGCCGCGCCGAAGGGCCTGGAAGGCCATGTGCAGGATGTGTCTGCCGACGCCGAACACGAGCACCAGGGCGAGGGCGCCGGTCAACCACGGCGCAGCGGTGACAAGATATCCATGCAAGTTGAGATAGAGCAGCGTTAACGCCATCACCGCGAGGCCGATGAAGCTCGCTGTCGCGACCCAGAACCCGGTCGATCTCAGGACCAGAAAAACAAAAGCGCCGAGGCTCAGGCACACCAGTGCCGGAAGGAAGCCGATCCAGCCGACGGACTGATCGGCAATGATCGGGATCGACGCGACGCTCAGCACCACGGCCAGCACGAACCGTCGCGCCTCATGTACCAGGTCCTGCTCTTCTTCCTCGAAGGGTCTGAGCTTGCGGGGATCGGATATCGTGTAGCCGATGTCGCGCAGCGTCTGCAGGAATTCCTCTGGGCGAGCGACGGCCGGATCGTACTCGACCAGCGCTTGCTCATGCGTGAGACTCACGGCGACCTTGTCCACGCCCGGCATGCGGCCCAGCGCCTTCTCGATCGTACCGGTGCAGAGGGAACAGTGCAGCCCGCCGATGCGCGCGCGAATCTTTCGACGATTGGCCCTGCTCGCAGGCTCATCGGTCCATGGTGTGAAAGTCGAAGCGGTTGCTGATGCAGCGTTCATAGTGTCCTCGCAACTTCTCGCGCGCTCGCGGCGGTGCTTCCGACGTCAGCGTGACGGGCCGGCCGGCGCCTCACGTCCGACCACGCGAAATCCAGGCTTCTGAATTAGATCGATCAGTCGGCTTTCCTGGACGGATTGCGGATCGTAGAGGACTCGGGCCGCTCGCTCGTCGAACGACACCGAAGCCATCCGGACCCCTGGTTCCTTTTCGATCAGGCTTTGGATCGTCTCCGCGCAGCCGTCACAGTTCATGCCTTCAATTTTGAAGATCGTCGTTTTCATTCGGCTCTCCGGGTTTAGAGATTGCCTCGACTTATACGGCTTGGAGCTAACTCTAAGGTCAAGGCGCCAGACACGCTGATCGCCTCCCTGTTGGAGGGCGCATCTCTTCTTCGGCGTGAGGAAGATCCGGGAACCTACCGTCGCGACGAAATACCTTGGATCCGCTCCGACCCGGTGGCATGACTACGCCATCCGCGTGAGCAGTCGAGCCTTCTCTATTGGATCACGGCGGGGATCAAAGCCGCTGTGCCTTGATCGCGTGCACCCCTTTTGCTGCTGCCGTGTCACGGTCGCGGGCGTGGAAACTGCACAGGAGATCACCATGGCTCGGATTGGCACCTTCATCCGAAGGCGTCCCGCACGATCGATGCACCGGCAATGCCCTCGACCGCATTTCGCGGTTCGCCAAGTTGTCGCCCGCTTCCGGAAGACGCCGATCCAGGAGGACCTCGGGATGACAGTGACGACCCGTCGCCGCAATGTCAGCCACGCGCCCGGGTGAGGTGGCGAGGAAGTCTCGCCATTCCCGGACGTCGAACATGCACAGCGGTTCACAAGCGAAGGCCCCGCCGCGAGGCGGGGCTTTGGTGAGCTCGTGAAAGGAACAGCAGTGAAGGACAAGAGAGTCCGGGCGCAAGGTCCTTGCGCTCACGCCGCATCGTCGACCTCGGCCGCTTTCGGCTGGAGATCGTGCAGGTACGTGACGGCACGCTGCGCGTGCGCGGCGGCGGAGAAGATGAAGCGCTTGTCGTTGGAGAGCACTTCCAACCACGATGCGAGGTAGCTCGCGTGGTCCGCACGCGGCTCCAGCTCGGGCACGATCCCGAGATCCGCACTGAGGAAGCAGGCGCCGAGCTCCGCGATCAACTCCTCGCGGGCGCGCTCGCTGCGATCCCTGGCGTAGCGGCTGAGATCGCGGTTGACGCGGTGCGCCGGCGCCGTCCAGTGCACGCACTCGTGCGCGAGGGTTGCCGTGTAGCTCTCCGCGTCGCGGAAGCTCTCGAACGGCGGCATCTGGACGAGGTCGAGCGACGGCGCGAAGTACGCCTTGTCGCCGCCGTGCCGAATCGTCGCGCCGGTGTTGGCGAAGAAGGCGTCGGCGTGCGCAATGCGCTGCGCCGGCGGCGCGGCAGGCGCAGCGGTCGCGGACTTGTAGTACTGCTCGGGGAGCCCGTCGATCTGGTCGACGCAGAACACCGTGTAGGCGCGCAGGAACGGCACCGTGTGCTCGACGTCGTCGCCGTTGTCGTCCGTCTCGGTCTTGGTGACCTTGTTGGCGTAGACCACCATCGTTCCGCTCTCGCCCTTGCGGATGTGGCCGCCGAGCTCGAGCGACTGCTTGAAGGTCATCCACGTCGAGGACGCGAAGCGGCGCGCGACGGCTTCCGACCACAGCAGCACCACGTTGATGCCTTGATAGGGCATTCCGTTGTGGCGCAGCGGCCGCGTGATGCGGCCAGCGGCGTTTGTCACGCTCCACGGCCTGACCCACGGCCGCACCCCGCGCTCGAGGTCGGCGACAATGCGATCTGTGATGCGCGCGTAGACGTCGGCGCGGGGCTTCTCTTCTTTCCTGCTCATTTCAGTAGCCTCCTTTTTGGAGGCCGCGCCTGTCGCGGCCCCTCACGGGGTCCGCGGCGGCGGCATTCTCGCGCGCGCACCCAGCGGGCCGCAGCGGAGCGGAGGACGGCGCAGCCGTTGCGCGCGCGTGGCATCCGCCGCATCGACCCCGAACCGGGAGGGTCCGCGGGCGCGGAGCGCCGCTCTTTTCATTCTCATTTGTCTTGCCCTGGTTTTGCCCGCGACACGAAGAAGGGCCGGTCTCGCGACCGGCCCTTAGAGAGAGCGACGTGAAAGGCGGGGCCGAAGCCCCGCCCTGAGGCTTATTCGAAAGCCGACATCTGGACCGCTGCGGCCTTCTTCGAGACTGTTTCGCCGGCGTGTTCGACCTGCCGTTCGAAGGGCTTCCAGCCTTCGCCGATGACCTGCTCATAGGCGGCCACCGCGCCCTCGGCCGCCATGCGGAGTGCATGCGCCTGAAGGCCCATGTCGGCCGCGAACTCGCGCTTGCGCTGCGCCTGGCTGTCGAAGCCGACGGGACCGTCGAGGTCTTCGTCGCGGGCGTCGTTCGCAAGTTTGGCCGTCGCTTCGCGCGCCTCGGTCACGGCGCGGGAGTAGAACTGGCCGGCGCCGTGTGCGGAGCCGACGTAGGAGCCGACGATGCGCTGGAGGTGGATTTCCATCGCGCGGTCGCTGAGCCCCTCCTTGAGGGCGTCGGCGGTTTCGATGACGAGCCGCTCGTGCAGGTCGCGAATGCCGTCGCTGTCGAGGACTGCGAGCCCGAAGCTTTCGGAGATGCGCAGCGTCTGCGCCGAGTCGGGGCAGGCGAGGCGAACCATTTCGAGGGTCGTGCCGCGGCGAAGCGGGATGACGCGGGCGCTTGCACGAGGAGAGCGGGCGGTCTTGGTCATGGTGTGGTCCTTTCTCGGTTTCACCTGGGATGCGATCGGGCCTTTGCCGTCGCTCCCTCGGGTGCGGTCGACCAGAACCGGCGATAGCGGGCCGCTTCAGGGGGCGGCGGCTGCCAGCGCGAGCATGGGCGGGTTGCGGACAAGCGGGCCTTCAGGCCTGCGACGGACGCGGCCCCCCATCGCGAGACGGCGGCCGGCGATCGCTTCGCGACTTGCCCTTGAAGCGGACCGCGGACGGTTCAGACCGCAGCACAAACCGAGGGGGTGACGGCAAAAGGCCACCCGCCGCCGAAACCGGGGAGGTCACGCCAGGCCGTCCGATATCTCAACGCCACCATTACGCGTCAGGATCTTCGCTCGCCTTCGCAATGGTGAAGCCCTTGCTCTCTCACTGTCCCGCAGCGGACATGCGATTGCCGCTCCGAAATTCGGCGATCGCCGTCTCCTGCCGGTCGAGCTTGCCTGTGAGGGCGTCGATCTCGCCGCGACGGGCGAGGGCCAGCTCTGCGAGGTGCTGCTGAAACAGACGCTCGTCAGCGCTCGTCCAGCTCGACGCGCTCCGGCTGTGCTGCCGGCGCTTCGTCCGATCGGTGATCGTCAGCCGCTCTGCGCGTGCCGCGATCTGCCGCTCGATGACGCCGAGATGGCGCTTCGTCTCGGCCTGCGCCACCTCCATGCGCGCAAGCGTGAGGCGACAGTCTTGTGGCCGGGTCATCGCAAGGTCCCCACCGGCCACAGGGGGAAAGCGGATTCGTCCGCCGTGTAGTCGTCGGGGAGGGAGACGCCCGCGATGGATGAAGAGAGGTCGTCGCCAGCGACCGCCCAGTCGATCAGCGCCGAGTTTGCTCCGGCGTGCTTGCGCATGTCAGGCGTCAGGATGCCGTCGAGGGCGTCGGCAATGGCGCTCTCGGGATTGTGGTGGGCGTGAACCAGGAGGTTCACGGCGACGAGGTATGCTTTCACGACCGGACCTCCTTTCTCTCCGCGTCGGCGGGGTAGGGCGCCGGCAAGTGGTCGCGGTGGTCTCGCCTGGGCCGCGGCGCAGCCTCCCTTGCATCGGGCGCAGCGCCAGCGGCACCGGTTGCCCGGCTCAGTGGGCCGGGGACCACGGGTCGTACTCGTGCACGATGGTATCCTCGTCGCCGTCGTACTCGCTCGAGACCATCACGCCGAAGGCGTCGTCGACCTGGAAGAGCACCACGGGCACCATCAGGGTGCGAGCAAGGTTGAAGGCATTCTCTTGGGCGAGGTTGAGATTCTGCGACATCGTGAGGCTCCTATCTTGGGGCGGGGACCATCCCCGCTCGACAGGCGCCGACGTGTCCGGGCGCGGCCGCGGTCACCTCGCAGGCGAAGCCGCAGAGGTCGCACGCTTGCGTAGCGAACCCCTCGCGGGTTGATCGTGCAAGGCCGTGGCCGGACCAAGGAAAGCCCATTCGAGAGCGGGGTGGTCCTTCCCCGGGAGCTTGGAGATTCGACCGTCGCGGTGTCGAGCCGGACGATTGCCGCCGCCTCGCTCACGCGGTGTCGCGCGTGCCTCGCTCCGATGTGCCGACAATAGCTGTCGACCGATGTCGTGGCGGCGGGGAAGCCTACGGCGAGGCCGCTCCCCGCTGCTTGGGCCGGCTTGTCTATCCGCTCCGCTCCGGCCGTTTGTACTGGCTCACTCCGGCGAAAAAGCGTGTGAACTCGCCCCGGATGTCATCGCCACGGTCGCCGCCGGACCGTGCTGCACGTCGCGTCAGGGATGGCAGCCCGCCTGGGGGGAAGACCCGCGACGCGGGGCTTCAGCGCAGCCGCCAGCCCGGCCCCGCAGGGGCGACGCCCAAAAGCTTCCGCACAACCAACGCGCACGCTACCGCGTCTCGCGGCCTTTTCCCGGCACGCCGACCAACACTCTTCCTGATTCTTCCGGCCGCTCAAGCGTTTGCTCCCGCGACGCGTGCGGTCGACCTGCTGAATCCATCTGGAACACCCCGCTGCAAGGGGTTATGAGTCGTGCGGGGCGATACGCGTCGCCCTGGGGCGTCGAAACCCCTGGTTAGTGGTTGGTGCCGGCCGTAACGGCACCGCACTCCTTGACCTTATGGTCGGGGAGCCTGTGGCGTATGCAACAGGCTCTCCGAGCTAAAGGCCACAGGGCCGTCTAACCACGGTTTCGAACTCCCCGATCACCAAGAGTCAGAGAGGTCCGTTTGCGGGGGCGTACCGCAGACATGACCTGCCGGGAGAGATCGAGTGGCCAGTGGCAAGGAGCGACGCGACAATCCGCTCGAATCGCAGGCGGTCGCCGCCCACCGCGCCTACGTCGATGCGCTGGCGGAGTGGGAGCGTGCGTATCACTTGGCGAGTTGCCCGATCTGCCTGCCCGAAGGGGTCAGCGACGCGGAGCATACACGGCGCTGTGAGTCCGCCGAAACGGAGAAGGAGCGCCGGCGGGTCGCTTTTCGTGATCTCTGTGACGAGCTCGGCTACGTGCCATCGGGACATAGCATCACGCTTCCAACCGAAGGAAAATCGTGCCCGCGCCAGCACGACGACGCGGATGGGACACCGAACTGATTCACGGCGTGAATCAACCGCCAGCCATTTGATTCATACTTTGAATTGGACAGACTTCGCGATCGGCGGAATGATTCGCGATGTCTCGTTTCAACGATCACGACCGCGCGTCCTTGAACATCCTGTTGGAGCGGATTGATCCCGCCTGCAACATGGCCCGCTATTACGTCCTGTCCATCGAACCAACCTTGTTCGGAGACCAGGCGCTGATCCGAGGCTGGGGGAGGATTGGGTCGAAGGCCGGCAGCGCAGGGAATTCTTTGCGGACGACGCTTCGGCCGGCGTGGCGCTTGAGACCTGGCTTGCCCGAAAGCGTCGGCGTGGCTATTGCACGCGCATATCGGCGTCACGACACGATAGTAGTGTGTCTGTCCGACATTTGAGAACATAGAGTGATCAGATAAAAATTACTCGCTGAGAAGCGGCTTGATGGCCTCTGCGACCGCATCCGGCAACTCCTCATGAAGCGCCAGCTTACCCTTCGCCAGTAGCTTGATCCGGACATTCGGAAGGTCTGCGAGCGCCTCCATTTCGGCGCGCGATTTTGGCGGTGTCTCGTCGCCATAGACGACGAGGATCGGCGCGTTCGCATACCGGGCGAGGTCAAGGAAGGCAGCGCGGCTGTCCACGCGGTCGAGGCTGCCGCTGACAAAACGGACCGAGGCGTGCCGTGCGCCCGACGCTCGTGTGACGGCGATCTTGGTGGCCAGACGATCGCCGGTCAGCCAATTGGGATCGCTGTAGACGTGCTCGCGGGCCATTTTTGACACGACGAAGCGGCTAACGTTGAGCCGATAGAGAAGTGGGCCTATGACGGGATGATCGACTGCGGCACGCACGCGGGCGAACCATGGACGTTGGTCGCCCATCATGGTCGGCAGCGGCCCTCGCCACGTCGGCGCGATCAGAACGAGACATTTGATCGTGTCAGGCTGATAGACCGCCTGATAGAGCGCATAGGTCGCCGCATGACCGGCCGCGACGACCGTGTGCGGCGGTGTGACGATCTCGCTCAGGAACCAGTTAAGGAATGCCGAGAGGATTTCTGGCGACCAATCGTCTCGCGGACGCGGCAAATCGCCGAAGCCCGGCCAGTCGACAGTGCTGACCCGGAACTCCGGTGCGAGCCTGTCGAAGAGCGGCCGCATCTCTGCGCGCGTCGAGATCGAACTCAGGGCCGGCAGCAGAATGACGGAACGCCCGCTCCCGGCTTGATCCATGCCGAGAGCGATTTGTCCGCCTTCCCACTTGCAATGTATTGTGCTTGCCGTCGCCATCGCCGCACGTCCCATCAACGAGACAGCTTGCGCGCGGTCACCTTGGCCTCGCGCCGACGGCGCTCGGCCAGGATCTGACGACGCTTGTGATCGGTGAGTTTCCGCCATTGGCGGATTTCCTCAGTCGTGCGGAAGCATCCGACACACAGGTCAGCCTTGCGGTCGAATTTGCAAATGTCTTCGCAAGGCGATTCGACTGCCATCGCTCAGACCTTCGCCGGTTCGGGTTCGGGCGCAACCGTGACCGTCTTTTCCGGCGTCGGTAGTAGGCGGGCCGAGTTCAGGATGAACACCAACTCCGAGACGACATGAATGCCGGCGGCGAGCAGCGGGTTGAGGAAGCCGAAGGCGGCAAGCACGATGCCCAGTGCATCGACACCAATCGTTCCGGCAAAGTTCTGCCAGATGATGCCGCGCGTCCTGCGGGCCACCGCAAGCGTTTCAACGAAGCGTTCGAGGTCGTTGCCGAGCAGAACCACATCGGCGCTCTCCTGCGCCACGTCGGTCCCCGAGCCCATGGCGACACCGACATTCGCTTGTGCCAGCGCCGGCGCGTCATTAACGCCGTCGCCGACCATGGCGACCTTCCGCTTCTGCGCGACGAGAGCCTGAACGCGTGCCAGCTTATCTTCCGGCAACAGTTCCGCCTCGATCTCTCTAATGCCGAGCGCCGATCCGACGGCAGACGCTACACGCTGCGCATCGCCTGTCAGCAGGATCGTGCGGATACCCATGCGGTGCAGAGCCTCAATGGCGCGCTTAGCCTCGGGCCGGACGGTGTCGGCAACCGCTATGGAGCCGAGCAAATGTCCGTCGCGGACCACGAAGACGTCGGAACCGGCTTGGCTGTTTGCATGGGAAGCGGATGCAACGTCGATCCCATTGTCCGTCATCCAGGCGAGGTTTCCGACGAGGATCGTCGCGTCGGCAACCTTCGTCGTGATGCCGCGGCCCGGCGTGTAGGCGAAGGTCGCCGGTTCAACGACGTCGCGTCCCTGGTTGCGAGCATGGGCGACGATTGCCTTGCCGAGCGGATGCTCTGAGCGCAGTTCCGCCGTGGCCGCCGCATCGAGAAGTTCTTCGGCGCTCACTCCGGCGACGGGCAAAACCTGCTGCACTTCCGGACGTCCAAAGGTCAAGGTGCCCGTCTTGTCGAGCACCACGGTGTCGACATGACCCAGGGTCTCCAGATGCACGCCGCCCTTGACGATGGCGCCAAGGCGCGCGGAGCGGCCGATGCCGCCAAGGATGGCGAGCGGTGTGCCGGCGGCAATGCCGCAGGCGCCGGCGACGATGATGACCGAGATCGTCGAGTAGATATCGCGCGTGATCAGGTAGGTGAGCACGGCGGCGCCCAGCGCAAAATAAACGAGATAGCCAGCCAACCGATCGGCAAGGCGTTGAACCGGCGCCCGGGACTTTTCGGCGCGCTCGACCGCCTCGATGATCTTGCCGTAGCTGGTGTCGCGGCCAATCCGCTCGGCGGCAATCTCCAGCGCCCCCGACTGGTTGATCGAGCCGGCAAAGACTTGGGTGCCGGTCGTCTTCTCCACAGGCATGGATTCACCAGTGATGCGGGATTCGTCGACGAAGGAATGACCGGAGATCACCGCGCCATCGACCGGGATGCGGCCGCCAGGCGCAACCAGGATGGCGTCGCCGATGGAGAGTTCCTCGGCCGAGACGGACCGAATCGAGCCGGCGCGGCGCACGGACACTTCTCGCGGGAGGAATTCGAGAAGATCGCGGATCGCCTTGCGACCACGGCCAACAGTCAAACCTTCCAGCACCTCGGCGACCAGAACGAAGAGGGTGATAACCAGGGCGGTGAAGAACTCGCCGATCACCGCCGCTGCGGCGATAGCGATCGTCATCGACAGCTCCATGGTCATGCGGCGTTCGACGATATTCTCGAACGCTTCCTTGAGGATCGGCCAGCCGCCGATCAGGAGGCCGACGACGCCGATGACGCTAACCGCCGGGAACGGCTCCCAGACCCGGAACCACACGGCCGCCGCCGTGATCGCGACGAGGGCGATCCGCACGGCTTCCGGCCATTCGAACGGATGGTCGTGGTCATGGCCGTGCTCGTCGTCATGATCATGGTGGTCGTGATCGTGGCGATGCGCTTCGGCGGCAGGGGCGATCGTGCGGGCCTCGGCGGCATCGGCCAGCGTGCGGCGGTGGGCGTCCTGGACAGTCATGGTGACAAATTCCTCTTTATTTCAGGTAGGCGCGGACGACATCGATGAGTTCGCTGGCGCCTTCGTTGCGTTGATCTTGAGCAAGCGCGTGATCGGCCACGTGCAGCAGGATGTGATCCTCGACCACCTCGGCCATCAGGCCGTTGATGGCGCCGCGCACGCCGGCAATCAGTTGCAGCACGTCGGCGCAGCCCTTTTCCTCTTCGAGAGCCCGTTCAACGGCTTCCATCTGGCCGCGGATGCGACGCACGCGGTTCAGCAGTTTCGTCTTTTCACGTGTCGTGTGTGACATGCAGCTCTCCCTTCTGACGAGTCAGAATAGTATACCCCCCTATATTTTACAAGATACAGGCGCAGCGCCGAATGAGCCGATGGCTGCTTACGCGGCCAACCGTGGTCACTGCAAAATGTCAGATCGACGTCTTGGTTTTTCCGACCTTCAGGGCGTCATAGAGTGCGGTCTTTCCGACTTTCACCCGGGCGGCCGCCTCCCGCACATTCAATCCGCTTGCTATGTGCTGTCGGGCTTTCGCCAACTTTTCAGGAGTGACGGCCGCTTGTCGCCCACCACGGCGTCCGCGTTCCTCTGCCGCTTGAAGACCGGCGCGGGTTCGTTCCCGGATCAGGTTGGAACCACCTCATCCTCCGACGGCCAGTATTTTCCGGCGGGAGGGCATGCCGAGGCGATCGGCGACCTCAACGCGCGATACGGCCCCAACCCGGGCGCCAAATTCTATCGGTTCACATCTGACCAGTCGGCGCATTCTACATCGTCGCCATGAATGCCAACGCAAGCGAGGCCATCTATGTCCTCGACGGACTGCTCTATCATGGCAGTGATCTCGCCATCGAAACCCACTATGTCGATACCGGCGGTGTCAGCGATATGAGCTTCGCCCTCTGCCATCTTGTTGGCTTCCAGCTCGTGCCCCGGCTGCGAGGGCTCAAGGATCGTAGGCTTTATCTCTTTCAGGGTGACACGCCTCCCGAGAACCTGGCGTCGATCGTTGGCGAACCCGTCAACATCGAGCGGATCAAGGCAAACTGGAATGACATCCTTCGCCTGGTCACAACGATCCGCTCCGGCCAGGTCCGACCTTCGACCCTGCTGGCCAAGCTTTCGGCATTCCCACGTCAGAACGGATTGGCGCTGGCGCTCCGCGATCTCGGCCGCATCAATAGGTCCATCTTCTTGCCCCAGTGGTGGCAAAACCCCGAAATGCGCCGAAACGCGACTGCCGGCCTTAACAAGAGCGAGGCTCATAACACCCTTGCCCGCGCGCTGTTCTTCAACCGTCTCGGAGAATTGCGCGACAGGACCTTTGAGAGCCAATTTTACCGGGCGTCCGGATTGAACCTGTTGATCAACGCCATCGTTTACTGGAATACGCTCTATCTCGAACCGGCCTTCGTGGAACTCAACCGGGAGGGCATTCCCACGCCGCCAGTCGTCATCAAACACATTACTCCGCTCGGCTGGCAGCACATCAGTCTCACTGGCGATTACATCTGGACCCCGACAGACGGCGTTGATCTCAGGCCATTGCGGCGGGAAACTTCCATTCTGGCAGCGTGATCACCCGATGTTCTCAAATGTCGGACAGATCGATCACTTTCGTGTCGCGACGCCATATCGCGGATCTGATCGCGAAGCCCAAAACGACGCAAATTCATCGCGCCAGTCGCGCAATGGAGCTTAAGCTCCATACCCCCATCGCGGCCGCCATGACCAACTCGGCTCGTCCCACAAGCCGAGGAGTTCGTGATGCTCATGATCATTCCCGGCTCGGACGTCAGTCGGCACGCGACGCTGATGGACCGAGCCTTCCGCTTCCGCCACGCCATCTTTGTCGAAGAGAAAGGCTGGGAGGAACTGCGCCAGCCGGACGGGTGCGAGCGTGACCGGTTCGACGACGCCTACGCAATCCATCAGATCTGCGTACGCGGCGAGGAGATCGTCGGTTACCAGCGGCTGTTGCCGACCACTCGCCCGCACCTATTGAGCGATGTGCTGACGGATCTATGCCGACGCGCTCCGCCGCGCGGGACCCGGGTGTTCGAATGGACACGCTTTTGCGTGGCGCACGGTCACCGCGAGATGCGGCCGCGCGGCGATAGTCCGTTCCTCGAGCTCGCGCAGGGCGTCGTCGAATGGGGAATGGAGAACCGGGTCGACACCGTCACCGTAGCGATCGATTGGCGGTTGATGGTGATCGCCATGCAGCTGCGCTTCTTTGTGCGACCGCTTGGATTTCCGAAGCGCATCGGCCGCGACGAAGTGGTCGCCCTGCGGATGTCGTTCAACCGCGAAACCCTCGACACGATCCATGCCGCGCGTGGCAGCCGCGAGCGCGTCCTGGCAGCGCCCTGGCCAACGGCGGCGTGACCGCAGCGAAACGGAAGAGGAGGAAGTGCTTGTGATACGAACCGCAGATACCAAGATCGTCGCTCACGAGCTGCACGCCCGCTATGACCATTTCCGAGCGGTCACTCTGATCGGTCGCACCCTGCAGAAGGCGCTGTTCGCCGGCCGATCCGACGAAGTCGTGTTCTGGGCGCTGGTCCACGCGCATTACCGAGGTGGCGATCTTTGTGCTGAGACAAAAGAGCAGCTCAATTTTTTCGCGCCTTTCATCGTACGCGATCCCTCAGAGATCAACTGAGGAAGATGCCGGCTCGAGTCAGACGTTGAGGATGATCGAGGCGGCCCTTTCTCTCCAGCGCGAGGCGCCTCAGTGCGACATCAAAACGGGCATCGAAATGTTATCGAGGAGTTGCTCCGACACACTCCCAAATAGCGACTCCCGTAGCGGCGAGTGCCCGTACGCTCCAGCGACAATCAAATCCGATTTCTCGCGTTCGAGGCACGCGAACATCGCATCGATCGCATCCGACTGCTTGGTGTCGCGCCATCCATCGACTGTGACCTTGACGTCGTGTCGTTCCAGGTGCGCCACGACGTCCAGCACCGCGGTACTGCGCGGGTCGAAGTCGGCGGCGAACACAAAGAGAGCAACACTCCCGGCCTTGGCAAGCATGGGCATCGAATCATGCAGGGCGCGGGTCGATTCTCGGCTGAAATTCCACGCCAAAAGAATTCGCCGGACGATCGAATTCTCAACCTTCCACGCCGTTGGCACGATCAGCATCGGTACGCCCGCCGTCAGCAGCACATCTTTAGGGACGGCAGGGGCCGCGAGATCAGCGCTCCCGACATAGGGCTGGCTTGAGACGATGAGATCAGCGCAATGCGAAAACAGGTCCTGAGCAGTCCTCGCTGAGGTCCCAGCTACCCGGCACTTGGCTTCAACGCCGGCGGTGCGAACCATCTGTTCGAACGTTTCCTCGATAGCCCGCGCCCGTTCTCGTCTTTCGCCCACGAGCGCCTCGGCCGTGCTGATATCGACTCCGATCAATCTCGCCTTGTGTTGTTTGGCTATCTTGATCGCGATAAGGACCCGGGCTTCGTTCAGATCGCTCGCATCCAAGTAAACGACGATATCTTTGTACGACATGTTCCCTCCGCAAAAACGCTCGACCGCTCGTCAGCGGCAAGCTTGCTATTGTTGCGTAGGGATCATCAGCCCAGAACAGGCGGTTGAAGGTGGAGCCCATCACCATCCCGCTGAACGCGCGTCCGTTGTTATTGTTCCGACGCGCGATCGTAACTGGCTTTGTCTCGTCTAGACGTCGGTCGGGTTGACGACGATCGACGCGGTCGACGCAGTCGGCGGGTTGGCCGCGATACCCGTCGAGGTCGGGAAGTCGCCAGGCCCGGAAGGGCCGCAGACGGCTTGGCCATCCTTGCAATTTGGATCCGCCATGGCGCGCGCATTGTTGGCCATCTTGCAAATGGTCGTGCCATTGATATCAGCGAAGCCGGAGCATGTTCCAGAGTTCAGCATCTTCTGGCAATTGCCGGTGCCGAGCTGAATACACGCCGCGATAAAGCTGGCGTCAACCTTCTGGCCATCGAAGGTCGACATCGAGGCGAGTTGCCGCACGGCAGGAGAATTGTAGCCGTCATTGGTCAGTTTGGCCCAAGCGTCGACCTGATCCTGCAGCGACATGCACCCATAGCCGGCGCGATCGGTTCCGGCATATTTCTGGACATTGGCATTGTTGAGCTGGAAGATGCCGGTGCAGCAGCTCCCGTTGTAATTGCCTTTGTTGCCGCCCGACTCGAAGCGGCCCAGGCCGCCCAGCGAGCAGGATGTCCCTTTGAGGTCATCCCGCAAGGGCGAATTCCTGACCGCATCGGTGATATCTTGGGCGGAGTAATTGGTGCGTTCGCAATATTGCCCTGCCTTCGCCTGTCCCGCTCCAAGCCAGAGAAGGCTCAAGCAAAACGCGAGGGTGAACATCAGACCGCCAAGGCGCGTGCACATCGATTTTCTCCGCATCCTGGAATGTTATTTGAGCGAGTAGGTCCGCGCGCAGCTCGGCACGTCACGACCCCCGATAGTGGTGCGGAAGCTGATCGTGCCAGAGGTGGGGTCGTAGCGCGTGTAGGAATTGTCGTTGCGGTTTTTCGCGGGAAGGTCGGGGTCGGCATGATCCGTGTAACAGCCCATGTCGGACTTGATCGACAGCACCTTGCCGTTCTCGATGGTGGCGATCCGCAGCGGACAGGTCGACGGCTCGATTTCGGCGCCCCTGTCGTTGGCGCCGCTATCACATGCGCGCGAGAGCGCCGTGCTGACGATGATGGTGCGGTTCCCGTCGCGATAGGTCGACGCGAGTGCGGTGACCAGCGCGTTTCGGCCGTCGAGGGGTCGCTTGAGCTCGGTCGTCACATAGGCGTTGGCCTCGCGGATGACGTCGGGCCAGACCAGGGTCTGCAACGGATCGGTCGTCGACGGGACTTGGAAATTGTAATAGCTCATCGGCTGCCAGCCAGCGGCGGATTGATCCTGCGCGACTGCGACCCCTGGAATCGCGAGCAGCGCGGCAATCCGAAGAATGAACTTGAACCGCATCGAAACCTCCTGATGCTGAGATGGCCGACCAGCATGGCACGACCGCGGGCGCGGTCCAGGCCGCGCGTTAGCGCGCCCCGCAGGGGTCGCCTTGACGGCGCCGGAAGCGGACGTGACACCATGATGCACAGGCCGGCGGCATTTCATGGCGGATACAGCGCGATGTTTTGCGAGCAGCCGTCGACGGCTTGATGGTCGATGATGACGCCGGTCTTCACGGTCTTGGTCGCAACGTCGTAAGATGCGTAGGATACAGCCTGGTTCGGGTCGCCGCTGTTGCCTCGGGCAGGTGAAGCGAGCTCGAGAAAGCAGGCGCGGCCACCATCGAGGGTCCGGACCTGAATCCCTTCGTAGATCGCGATCCGCAGCGGACACAGTTTAATGGTCGCGCCGGCGGCCGCTCGCAGCTCCTTCAACGTACAGCCGGTGACGGTGTCGAGGATGGACAGCACGACGGATTTGGTGCGGCTCCAGATCACGAAATGAGCCTCCGTTGCGGGAGCGTTGCCATCCGAGAAGCGAAGATCTCCACGCGCTTTGTACGCGCGGTTATTGGCCTCAACGGCGTCCTTCCAGATATCCAGATACGTCGCGGTCTGCGCAGCGGGCGTCTGGAGGTTCGCATAGGACATCGGCCGCCAGGCGCCCGGATCGGGCGTCAGCGACTGCGGGTGAGCGGCAGTGCAAACATTAATCATCATCAGCCCCGCGGCCAGGGCGCGCGCCCAGCGTCGTCCAATTCGGCGCGGGTATGAGGCCGGATAATATCTAATATATCGTCTTTCCGTTGTTGACGCCAACTCGCCGCGCACGCCCGCCTCCTATTCGTAGCGGGGCCGGCCGGGCACCCACCACCAGAAGTCCTTGGGCGACCGTTCGCGATTGCGCCACGGGACAGCCGTGTGTGGCGGGTAGACAGGCTGCATGTTCCACACGGCGCCGTAATAGTAGAAGTTCGCCGTCTCGCGCCGCGCGCGCCTCCCGGAGCCGTCGAGAAAGTCCGTCACGCAATGGACGACGGGGCCGCGGTAGCGCGTCACGCGCGCGGTCTGTTCATCGAGCGCGCCGGGCTTGCAGCCAAAAAGCCAGATCGAGGCGGGGTAGACGCGATCCACCGGCGCTGTCGCGCGCAGACGGCGATAGGCCGCATTTGCCTCGGGCTGGGTCGGATAGGGGAAGCGTTCCGTCAGCACCGGTGCGAAGGTCGATCTATCCGGCGCATATTCAAGGCGGCCGGGCTTTACTCGGTCGGGGCTGTAAAGCGGCTCGCGCGCCGGGGGACCCGAATCGACGACGGGGACAGCCGGAGCGGCACAACCGGCGAGCACGATCAACAGCGGCGCCATGAGGCAACAGCGTGCGCGTTTCATGGTGTCGCCTCGCCCGCCGGCCGCTGCTTGGCATCGCGGCTGGCCCGCCAGTCCCACGGCATTTGAAAGGTGCTCGACCACAAGCCGCGATAGGCCTTGCGCGCATCCTGCTCGGCCTGCGCATAGATGCGGATGCCAGGGTCGTCCGGCGTGGCCGGCATCACCACTGCCACTCCCTCGCGCACCATGTCCGCGGCGATATCCGGATGACCTGCGGAAGCGCAACGCACCAGGTGTTCGGCGGCGTCCTCGCGCAATGTGGCGCAGGCCAGCCACGTGTTGAGGGTCGCCGTCACGAGCCAGGCGGTCGCCATTGTCCCGCAGGGCCAGGACTGGCGGCCGAGGCGCGCCGATTGGTCCGGCGTGCACGTGTCAATTCCGTAGAGGCGATACAGTTGATGCGTCTCGATATCGCGGAAGCGCGTGCCGTCGATCACCTCGACCCGCAGCGGCGGCGATTGGACAGCCGCCTTTGGCGAATACACGCCGGGCGCGGCGGCGGGCGCTTGCGCAACGCCCATCGAACCATTCAACACGAGCAATCCCGAGAGCATCCCGAGGACCGAGCTACGCCGCCGCATCGTCGCGCGATCCGAGATCGAGCTTGTGAAAGACCTGAGCGATGATGTCGGTCGTGTAGACGGTCTCGCCGTCCTTCTTGTAGGAGCCATCGGCAATTCGGCACTCCGCGTAGACGGCGTCGCCCTTGGCGACGTTCGCGATCGCCCATTCGGCGGCCTTCTCGTTAAGGATGGTGACGGTGACCCAGTCCGTTTCCTCGCGCCGCTCGCCCTTGCCGTCGGTCCATGCGCGATCCGTGGCGACATTGATCTTGGCCGCCTTGTTGAAGGCCTTCGGCGCCTGGCCGACACGGCCCCGAAGAATAAACAGATTGGTCGTTCTCATGGTGTCGCTCCTACTGTGGTGGATGGATCTGAGGGTGTCGGGATCATCGCCGGCGGCGGAACGGAGGTGCGCGACGGCGCCTGCTCGTGAAGCGCGCGCAGGATGATCGCGTTCGGATCGGGCAGATCGGCAAACGCCCACAACCCAGCCTTGGCGCGTTGCGCGACAAGCTGCGCGACGAAATAAGGGGCGTGGACAGGCTGCCCGTCGGGCGTCAAGGCAGCAAAGGCGAATCCAGTCGCGATCAAGGCCGTGCCGAGATCGATGCGCGACCCGGCGCCAGCGCCGGTTGCGCGGGTCGCGACACAGAAGACGAACACAATTCTGGTCGCAGGCTGCTCCGCGGCGTCGTAGCATTGCGGCCGCAGATCGCGGATGAGCGCGACGAGCATCGCGAGAGACGCCTCGCCGCAATCACGCGGCAGACCGTGGGCGTTGGTGAACTTCGTCCCGCGCAAGCAGGATTGGACACCATAGAGACGGTAGGTGACGCCAGCGTCCGCCCAACTGTCCCCGGTGAGATAAAGCGCATTTGCCGGCACAGGAAACCAGCGGGAGGCCGGCGCTTCCGCGAACGCTACATTGAACGTTAGCAACGATGAGACAAATCCGGCAAGGACGCGGCGCCTCATCTCAATAGCCCTGCAGGGAGAAGTAGAAGCGCTGAGAGCCGTTCGCCGTACTGATGTCGACGAAATAAGGATCGCTGCGCGGATCTCTCGGCGTGGTTGGGTAGGTGGTGGTGCAGCCGCCATCGCCGCCGGAGCAGACCTGTCGCGGCTTCGAAAGGTCGGCACAGAGACTGCCGTTGGGCGCCGCGGACACGCCCGCGCTGTCGTCTGCCCCTGCTTGAACGGGCGTCAACCCGGCCGGACACGCCTGATAGGGCTCATAGCCCAGACCACTGGCATTGCCTTCGGGGCAGGAGGGCCACCCGCCGCCCTTCGCCAATTGACGAAACAGCGTCTGCATCACCGGCACGCAATAGGGAATGCCCGACCACCCTGGCGCGCTGGCGGCCGCACATAGCAAGACCTTGCACCCGAACGACGCATCCTGCGCGCGAGCGCGGTGGACGGCGCCCGGTACGCACAGCAGGCCTAGGGCAATCAACAGGGCGGCACCGCGCTTCATCCATCCTCCGGGGGTGAGAGCAGGGGAGAACGTCTTATCCTGTTGCCAAGGTATCAACATCTAATATATTGTCTATTGGAAAATGGAGGCGGGGTGGCATGTCGATTCGCATCACGGCGATCGGATTCAGCGTCCTGGCGGCTCTCGGCGGCGCACAGGCGCAGGATCTCTCCAAGCCAGCCCGGCTGGCGGCCGTCGACGCCTTGGGTCGGGTGCTTCCTGTTGAGGCACCGCCGGCTTCAGCCGAACGCATCGACAGCGCCTTTGCCGCTGTCTCGCCGTGCGCGGGCGCCAAGGCGATGGCCCCTGACGACGCGCGTGCCCTCGTTCTGCGCATCGCGACGGAAGAGAATTTTTATCCGGATTTCGTTCAGGCGGTTGCCAAGAACGAGAGCCACTTCAATTCGATTGCCGTTTCGGACAAAGGCGCGTTCGGGCTGATGCAGTTGAAGCTCGACACGGCGAAACGCTTCAAGGTCGACCTCTGCGACGCCGCCGACAACGTTCGGGGCGGCGTCCGCTTTCTCCGGGCGCTCCACGAGAAGTACAAGAATCCGCTCTTCATCCTCGCCGCTTACAATGCCGGCGAAGGCGCGGTGGAAGAGAACCGCGGCGTTCCTCCATTCCCCGAAACCGTGCGCTTCGTGTCGCAGGTCATCAATGACTTCTACGTCTGGCCCGCGCCCGGCAAGGCGCCCCGTGGCGGCGGCCACGATCAAATAAGCGGCGCTGTCGATCTGATTGAGCCGGGCGCGCCGAGCGCGGCGGCCTCACCGGCAAAAGCGCCGCAGCCACGCTGGAACGACGGATTCGTCATGCATGTCGACTGAAACGGAGGAACGGATGAGGAGATCATTATCCCGCTGGGCGCTTACCGGATCGCTCTTGGCGATGAGCGTCGTTGAGGCGGCGGCACAGTCCGGCGGAACGCTGCAGCCGGTTCAATCGACATTGACCCAGCTGGTGTCGGCTCTGACCGGTCCGATCGCCACCGCACTCGCAACGCTCGCCGTCATCGCCTGCGGCTTCTTCGCGTGGTCGGGACGGCTGACCTGGGGCATCGCCGGCAGTGTCATTTTCGGCATCGTGCTGGTGTTCGGCTCGGCGCAGATCGTCCAGTTCTTCCAGTCTGCGGTCGGGCAATGACAGAAAATGAACTCGAGGACCCGCTGATCACGCCGCTCGTCAAGGCATTGACGCGCGCGCCCACGCTAATGGGCGTGCCGTATATGTACTTCATGTTCAACGGCGTGGTCTCGAGCGTTTGCTTCTTGGTCTCGCACAATCTCTTCATGCTGTTGGTCGCGATCCCGCTGCATCTGTTCGGCTTCGTCATGACGCTGCGCGACGATCGGATCTTCGAAATCCTATTCGTCAAGTCCACCAAATGTCCGCCCCGCTCGCGCGCCTTCTGGGCTGCCGACAGCTATTCCGCGTGAGGATCCGTCATGGTCGCGCGTGCTTTGCTTGATGAACTGACCTTCGGCGCGGTGTCGCGGCGCGAGCGTCCTGTCGCCTCGCACTTGCCCTACACGCGCCACGTCGACGACCACATCATCAAGACCCGCGACGGCCTAGTGCTTACCATCCTCAAGCTCGACGGCTACTCCTTCGAGACCTCCGACATGAGCGAGGTCAACGCGCGGCTGCTGGGCCGCAATGACGTGGTCCGCACCCTCGCCAATTCCCGGTTTGCCCTGGCCGCCCACATCATCCGCCGAGAGGTGCAGCCGCGCATCGACTCGACCTTCGACAACCCGCTGTGTCGCGAACTCGACGAGCGCTACGACGCGGCGCTGTCGAAGCGGCGCATGTTCGTCAATGACATCTATCTCACCATTGTCCGCCGTCCCCTCCAGGGGCAGGCCGGCACTTTCGATGTGATGTTGACCAAGCTGCTCGGCCGCAAGGACGAGGCTGGCGAGTCGGTCGCTGCCCAAACCGGCCTGACCGAACTTCGGGACGCTGCGACGGCGGTCCGCGAGAACCTGGCGGGTTATGGAGCCCGTCAGCTCGGCGTGGTGCGCCGCGAGGGCCTGTGGTTTTCCGAGCCGCTCGAATTTCTGGTGCAGCTCATCAATGGCGGCATCCCAAGGCCAATGCATCTGCCGCGGATGAACATCGCCGACGCGCTGTCGATGAAGCGCATCTTCTTCGGCCGCAACGCGGTCGAAGTCCGCGGTGCGGGCCCCGAAGACACGCGCTTCGGCGCGATGGTGTCGATCCGCGAATATCCGGCGCAAACCGGACCGGGCTCGTTCGACAACCTCTTGCGTGTGCCACACGAGTTCATCGCGACGCAGACTTTTGCCATCGTCGATCGCCCGGAGGCGGCCAAGCAGATCGACCGCGTCTCGCGCCAGGTCGACATGTCCGACGAGGCGGGCTCGATCGTCGCCGAACATCTCGATGACGCGCGCGACGAGTTGCTTGCGTCGGAGGCGATCTATGGCGAGCACCACATGACGGTGATGTGCCTCGGGTGCGATCTCCCGGAAGTGGGCGCGGCGATCACGGCAGTTGGCGCGGCGCTGACTGATCGTTCGGTGATCTGGACCCGCGAGGACCTTAATTGCGAGCCCGCCTTTTGGGCGCAGTTGCCCGGCAATTTCCAGTACATCGCCCGCAAGGCGGTAATCTCGTCGAAGAATTTTGCAGGCTTTACATCACTGCACAATTATCCGAGCGGACGCCCAGACGGCAACCATTGGGGGCCGGCGATATCGGTGTTCGAGACGACGTCGCAGACGGCGTATTATTACAACCACCACGTCCGCGATATCGGCAATTTCACCGTGGTCGGACCGACCGGATCCGGCAAGACGGTCTTTCTGTCGTTCATCGCGGCACAGACGCAGCGCGTCCAGCCCCGACCGAAATTGCTGTTCGTCGACAAGGATCGCGGCGCCGAGATCTTCATCCGCGCGCTCGGCGGTCAGTATGAAACGCTGATGCCCGGCGAGCCGACCGGCTTCAACCCGCTGGCGTTGCCGGACAGCGCGCCGAACCGCGAATTCCTCTACCAGCTCTTCGCCTTCATGTTGCGGCCAGCGAACGGCGCCGAGCTGACGGCATCCGAGGAACAGGTGATCCGCAACGCGATCGCGGCGGTGCTCACCGGTGGTCCGGCGGGTCGGACGCTGAAGGCCTTTTCGACTTTGTTGCGCGGCCGCATCAGGGCCGGGGAGGGCGACCTGCTGGCGCGTCTCGAGAGCTGGATGCGCCCCGACCAGCGCGGCTGGCTGTTCAACAACGAGGAGGACCAGTTCTCCTTGTCGAGCGTATTCGGTTTCGACATGACGCGGGTGCTCGACGATCCCGTCATTCGCACCGCGGCGCTGATGTACATTTTCCACAGGACCGAGGAACTGCTCACCGGCGACCCGGTGATGATCTTCCTCGATGAAGGCTGGCGGTTGCTCGATGACGACGTCTTTGCCTTCTTCATTCGCGACAAGCTCAAGACCATCCGGAAGCAGAACGGCATTGTCGGGTTCGGCACCCAGTCGGCAGCCGACATCGTGCGGTCGAAGGCGTCGAACACGCTGATCGAACAGACCAGCACCAATATCTTCTTCCCGAACCCTAAAGCCGACGACGAAAGCTATCAAAAGGCGTTTCGCCTTTCCGGGCGCGAGGTCGCCTGGATCCGCGGCACGGTGCCGGAAAGCCGCTCATTCCTGATCAAGCACGGCCGCGACAGTGTGGTGGCGCGGCTCAATCTCGCCGGCATGCCGGACCTGATCAAGGTGCTGTCCGGGCGAACAGAGACGGTCGCGGAGCTCGATGCGCTGCGTGCCCGCGTCGGCGACGACCCCGCCGTGTGGCTGCCGATCTTCATGGGGAGAAACCAGGCATGAAACTCCGGATGGTGATCATCGCGGCGGCATTCTTGTCGGGGATTGTGCCCGCGCTGGCGAATATTCCCGTCGACGACGCAGCGCAATTGACGCAGCGCTCGCAGACCGCCGGGACGACCGTGAAACTCGTGCCGGTGACAACGCAACGCCAGGACGCCAATAGCGGCGTCAAATGCGCGGTGACGACCGGCAAGAAGGCGAACGTCACCAATCCGACCGTGCAGCCGCAGGCGGGCGCCGGCAGCCAGGCCATCCAGAGCTATGGTCCCGATCTGCCGGCGACGCCCGACCCGAATGCGCAAGGCGCGGCCCTCAACAGCCAGACCTTGTTCAAGTCGAGTGGCGACGTGGTGGCCGGGCTCGATGCCAGCCGCTCGACGATGTCAGCGGCTCAAACGGCGTTCCAGGCGGCTGGCCAGCAGGTCGGAACCGCGCCGACGGTGATGGGCGCGATCGATATGAACAGCGCCGCCCGCCTGCAAAACAACCTTGTCTGGAATAATGCGATCGGCTCCGCCAATCTCTGGGTGACCGCGCTCAACGCCCTCAATCTGGCACTGAACAGCGACATGAGCCGAACGGCGCTCGGCATGCGCGCGACGGCGAGCGCTGCCCAGCCGACGTCGGGTCCGGTGTGCCCTGTCGGCATGGTCGGCTCCGGGACCCCGGCCGATCCCTGTCGGGCGCCATCGGCTTGCTCGACCACGCCGCCGGGTTCGCCGGCGGACCCTTCCTGCGTGAGCGCGCGCTATGTCGATACCGACGGCAACGTCATCTTTTACCTCGCCCAGGTTCAGAACGCCGCCAACACCGGCAATGCCGGCGCGAATACAGCGCTGACGATCGCCGATGTCACCGCGGCGCTTGCCGCGATTTCCACCAACAGCCGCTAGGGAGGTTCCGATGCGTTGGATGTTCAAGCTTGCCATATTGACGCTGGCTCTGGCGGGGCCGCTGCCGGCGATGGCGCAGGTCCCGGTCATCGACAACGCCAATCTGACCAAGGCGCAAGAGATCGCGACCAGCACACAGCAAATCCTCACGGCGGATAAGCAGATCCTGCAGTTCACGCAAAAGACCCTGCAGGCGGTGACGGGTGACCGATCTTCGCAGGCCCAAGGCACGCTTGCGCAGATGGCGCTCGGCGGCGGATTCTCGATGGCGCAGGCGCCGTCGCTCGGCTCGGTCATCTCGGGCGGTGCGTTGTCGTTCGCCGGCATGGGATCGGCGTCTCAAAACATCGTCTCCACGCTGATCAACGGGCTGCAGCTCGTGCAAACCATCACCGGGCTCGTCAACGGCCAGAGCCACCCGGCCGACACGGCTTACAAGAACTCGGTCAATGTCGCAGCAACGCTGTCGGGGCTGATCAACTCGACACAGGGCGCCGTGCAGCAGCGGTCCTCTGCCTTCACGCAGGGCGGCCAGCAGATCGGACAAGCGCAGGACCTCAAAGGCAGCGTCGATCAGAACACCCAGGTGCAGATCCAGACCGGGCAAACGATCAACGAGCTCAACGGCGTCGTCAACAACGCAGCGGCGGCCGCCAATCAAGCGAATCTCGATCGGATCGCCGCGGAATCGTCCGCTGCCCGCGCGATGAAGTTCACGCAGCAGTAATCAAAGCGGTGGGGGAAACGTGTCAAAGCGTGCTCTGGTTCTCGTTGTCATCGTCGCCATCGGTGTTGGCGTGGCGATCGGCTACTTCGGCCTTCCGCAGCGCCATGCGCCAATCATCGGCACAGGGGCCGTCGGCAACCAGGACGAGGCGGCCAAAGCGGCGTCCCGCGCCATGACATTCACCCAACCTAAGGCGCCGGCCCCGTGAAGCGCATTGTGACATTCACCGCGTTGGCAATCGTCGTCGCAGCGCTTGCCGGCTGCGCCTACAAGCCGCTCAAGGCGCCGTGTTCCCCCGACGAAGGCGGGACGCCGCTCGCCTATTCCGACCTTCCGACGCCCGCCGTGCCCGAGCCGCTTCAACGCCTCGACCGCTGCGGTCCGATGCGGCCGATCTGAGGGCGCGATGGCCAATAGCTTCAATATCACGTCGCTGCTGCAATCGGTCGACCAGCTCGGTCAGAACTACGTCTCGACCGCCTATCAGGCACTGGCGAACGCCGCGACGTCGGGCGGCGCAACCAGCGTCGCCGGCTTGCTGCTCACGCTCTATGTGATTTTCTGGGGTGTCGGCATCTGGCAGGGCACCGCGACCGGCGGTCCTGCCGACCACGCGTTCCGCCTGTTTCGTGCGGCGCTGATCTACACCATGGCGACAAAATGGGGTGACTTCCAGACGCTCGCCTACAATTTGCTCAACGACGGTCCGTCCGCCATCGGCAACGCGTTATTGAGCGCGGTGACGTCCGCCAACAACACGGGCACATCCGCCAACCTGAATTCCGTCAACGGCGTCCAGTCAGCACTACAGAACATGTGGGACACGACCAACAGCGCGACCGAGGCATTTCTCCAGAATGCCGGCATTACGAACTGGGGGCCCTACATCTTCGCCGCCGTCTTCTATGTGGTGATGGCGATCCTGATCGGCTTCGCGCTGTTCCTCATCGTGCTGTCGAAGATGTTCATGTGGCTGCTGCTCGCATTGGCGCCGCTGTTCATCATCCTGCTGCTGTTCGGGGTCACGACGCGGTTCTTTAGCGGGTGGCTCAGCTCATTGGCGCAGTATTTTCTGGTGCAGGTGCTCGTCTATGCGTTTCTCGCCTTCTACGTCTCGCTGATCCAGCAGACGATCGACACCCTCAACGGCGTCGCCAACTCAAAGTCCGCGACGTGGGCGACGATTGGTCCCGTCGTGCTGCTCGCCATCATCGGCATCCTGCTGCTGAGCCAGATCAACAACATGGCGGCGGCGCTCGCCGGCGGCGTGCCGATTTTTGCGCCGCGCATCGGTGCAGTGCTCGCCACAGCCACGGGCTATCGAATGGGGGCCGCGGCCAATCGCGCCCGTCTTGCCTTCCGTAACCCGCTGAATCCGGCCTCGATGTCGCGCCGTGAAGAACTGGCATCGCGCCAGCGCGCGCGCGTCGGTCTCCGCGCCGCATCGTGGGCGCAATCAGCGGAATTCCGGCGTCTTGCGGACCAGCTGCGCAATCCCGGCACGACGCCTGCCCAGGGCGGTGGAGGGCGGCCATGACGGAAGCCGCGACCACGGAACCCGCGCGCGTCGACCCGCGCTACTACGTCGACGGCGCGACCTGGGAACGCGATATCGCCCGGCGAAACCGCAATTCCCGTGCTCTGGCCTGGATCGTCGCGACCGTGATGACCGTGGTCGCGGTCGCAGCGCTCGGCACGCTGGCCCTGCTGGTCCCGCTCAAGACCTACGAGCCTTATATGGTCGTCGTCGACAAGACGACCGGCTTCGTCGAGGTGAAGCGCCCGATGGCCGAAGGCCCGCTGACCCAGGACGAAGCCGTGACGACGTTCAACGTCGTCCGCTACATCAAGGCGCGCGAGACTTACGACCCGAAGGCGTTGAAGGAAAATTTCGATCTGGCGCAATTGCTGGCGACCGGCGACGCTGCGCGCGAGCTCACGGAAATCTATTCCCCCGCCAACCCAACCAACCCCGTCAAGGTCTACGGCTCCAACACCGTCGTCGCAGTCACCATCAAATCGGTGACGTTCCCGAACAACCGGACAGCGCTGGCGCGATTCTCCACCGAGGAAAAGTCATCGACCAACATCATCACGCGCAACTGGGTCTCGCTGGTGCGGTTTCGCTACACCTCCGTGCCGATGCGCAATGAGTGGCGATTCGACAATCCGCTCGGCTTCCAGGTGTTGGAGTATCGCCGCGATCAGGAAACGGCGCCATCGCCCGGAACGGCGGGGGCGCAGCAATGAACAGGCGCTGCATTGTCGTCAGTCTGATCCTCTGCATCACGGCCAGCGCCGCGCATGCTGAGGCTTTGCCGCGCCCTGGTCGGACCGATTCGCGTGTCCGGGATGTCATCTACAATAGGGATAACGTCACTGCGATCGACGCCAGCTACGGCACCTCGACGATGATCGAGCTGCAGCCGGACGAGAAGATCGAAACACTGGCGCTCGGTGACTCGATCGCTTGGAAAGTCGAACCCAACCGCAAGGGCGACATCATCTTCGTCAAGCCAGTCGACAAGAACGCGATATCGAACCTCAACGTCGTCACGGACAAACGCATCTATTCGTTCCTGCTGCGGTCGAACACGCGGCCGCCGTCCGGTCAGATCTATGCAGTGCGATTCCGCTTTCCAGACGATGAAGCGAGCGCAAAACTGCTGGCTGAAGCCAAGCAGCGCGCTGCAAATCCGAATCTCAAAGACCTCAACATCGCCAACGCCAACAGCGACTATGGCTACAAGGGTTCCTCAGTGAACAAACCCGTCGCGGTGTTCGACGACGGGACCAAGACCTGGTTCCGCTTCGAAGGCGAGACGCCGGCGATCTATATTGTCGACGCCGATCGCAATGAGAGTCTGATCAATTTCCGGACCGAGGGACCCTATGTCATCGTCGACAAGGTCTCGCCGCAGTGGACGCTGCGCAACGGCCAGGAATCAACCTGCATCTTCAATCGCCGTCTCACCAACGTGCATGAGCCGAACGGGCTGGAGCCCTATGCGCCGCAACGTGTCGGTGCGGCCACGACCGTGGGAGGCTGATCATGCCGACACCGGATGACTATCGCTCATTCGAACTGGAAGCTGCGGCGGCAACCTCGGTCGCCCGCGGCCGAACTGCACTCGGCAATTTTTTGAAATTTGGGGTTCCGATCGGCGCGTTGATCGTCGCGGCATGGATGATTTACGGCACAGTGGCCCGACGTTCGCCCACGCTGACGACGCCGGACAAGGAAGAGTTCACGACCACGCAGTTCCCGGCGCCGTCACTCTCGACGCCGCGTGTGCAGACCAATCAGGGCACCATCGTCATTCCGCAAGCGCCCGCGGAGCCCGCCCCGCCACCTCCTCCGGTCGCGCCGCCTCTTGCGTTACCGGCGCCGCCGCCGCCAGAGCCTCCGCTGGCAGCGGCACCACCCAATGACGACGAGGCCCGGCGTCTGGCTGAGCTTGAACGTCAACGACTCGAAGAAGAGCGGCGGCGATGGGAACGGCTGCGCGCGCCGCAAGTGATCGCCGATAACGCCGCCGCCGCAGCGAACGGCGCAAATCCGGATGACGGCAGCAGGGCTGCGAGCGGTCCGGAGGATGATCCCAACCGGCGCTTTCTCGCTTCCGTGTCCGCCGCAGGGGTCGAGGTCTCACGCGCGACCAAGAACAACCGGATCGACGCCCTGGTGGCGCAAGGCACCATGATCCGCGGCGTGCTCGAGACCGCGCTGCAAAGCGACCTCCCAGGCATGGTGCGCGCGGTCGTCACCGAAAACGTCTGGTCATTCGACGGACGGCGGGTGCTGATCCCAGCGGGAAGCCGGCTTGTCGGCGAATACAAGTCGGGCATCGCTCAAGGCCAGACTCGCGTCTTCGTGGTCTGGACGCGCATGCTGCGCTCCGACGGCGTCTCTGTGCAACTGGGATCGAACGGAACGGACGATCTCGGGCGCGCGGGCAACGCCGGTTTCGTCGACAACCATTATCTGGAGCGCTTCGGCTCTGCGGTCATGTTGTCGCTCGTCGGCGGCGTCTCGCAGTTCCTCAGCGCCTATGGACAGAATACCAACAACACCAACGGCAATGGCACGATCATCACCACAACGGATCCTGTCACCGGCATCGTGACGCAGACGCAGACCGGCGTGAACCAGAACCAGTTGAGCCTGCAGGCTCGCCAGATCGCCGCGCAGAACGTCTCGCAGACCCTGACCAACATCGCGCAGGACGCGCTCCGCAACTCGATCAACATTCCACCCACCATCTATCTCGACCAGGGGACGCGGATCATCGTCTTCGTGCGACGCGATCTCGACTTCTCCGCGCTCTATCCGGACCCGGTCAAGGAAGCCCTGAGGGAGCTCAAGCGTGAACGCGCTGGCGCGAAGTCTGACGGTCTTCATTGACCGCGCCCTTGATCCGATCAGGCCCTGGCTCGAGGATGACCAGGTCGTCGAGATCTGTGCGAATGGTCCGGGCGAGGTCTGGATCGAACGCTTCGGACAGGCCGCGATGGAACGCCACGAGGTGCCGGGCCTGACCGAGCACGCCATCCGGCACCTGGCCGAGCGGGTCGCCGGACATTCGGGCCAGAGTGTCAACGAAGAGCATCCGCTGCTGTCGGCCGCGCTGCCGACCGGGGAGCGCTTTCAGGGAGTGATGCCGCCGGCGACGACGGCGGGCGGCGCCTTCGCGATCCGCAAGCAGGTGATCAAGGAAATGCGGCTCGACGACTACCGCAAACTCGGTTCGTTCGAGAAGGTGACGACGGCGGGGGAGGGCGCGCTGTCGGAAACCGACCGGCGGCTCTGCGAGCATCTCGATGCCGGCCGTATCGAGGATTTTATCCGGCTCGCTGTGGTCAGCCGCTACTCGATCCTGCTGTCGGGCGGGACAAGCTCCGGCAAGACCACCTTCCTGAATGCCATCCTCAAGGAAGTGCCGGTCGATGAGCGCATCATCACCATCGAGGATACGCGGGAAGTCAATCCGCTGCAGAAGAATTACCTGCCGCTGGTGGCCTCGAAGGGCGACCAGGGCGAGGCGCGCGTCACGGTCGAAACCTTGCTGCAGGCTTCGATGCGGCTGCGTCCGGACCGCATCTTCCTCGGCGAGATCCGCGGAGCCGAGGCCTATTCTTTCCTGCGCGCGATCAACACCGGACATCCGGGCAGCATCACGACTGTGCACGCCGACAGCCCGGCCGGCGCCTTCGAGCAGCTTGCGTTGATGGTGATGCAGGCTGGGCTTGGCCTGCGGCGCGACGAAATCGTCGGCTACATCAAGTCGGTCCTGCCGATCGTCATCCAGCAGACGAAGGTCGGCGGCTGGCGCGGCACATCGGCGGTACATTTCTCGCGCATGGCGGAGTGGCGGCAGGAGCGAGAGGCCAACAAGCCGCAACCGGGGAAGGGCCGTCATGGCGCGCGTCGTCGCCTATAGGATCGGCGTTGGCATCCTGCTGCTGCTCGCCTTCTGGCTATTGTGGAGCATGGCCTACGAGGTCGTCGTCGCCTTGCGCTGGGCACCGAGCAAATTCCCGAGCGAAGGCGCGTCGCGCTGGGCTCTGTTCCGGATGCAGAACGCCGATCGGTCCGCCGACTTCTTCCTGATCGCCTGGCGTCATTTCTACGGCCGCCTGCTGTTCCCGGGCACGCGCGTCGAAGCGCTGATCCGCGCCAGCTATGCGGCGGTCGCGGTTGGCGCGTTCGCCAGCGCAGGAGTGCTGTTTGCGGTGATCAACCGCCGGCAGATGCCCTACGGCGAAGCTCGCTTCGGCACGGTGATGGAGGCCGCCAGGCAAGGCCTCACCCCTAAGCAGGGCATTGTCCTGGGAACACTGCGGGGCGCCACCATCCGATCGGACGAGCCCGCGCACATCCTCGTCGTCGGCCCCTCACGATCCGGCAAAGGCACCGGCTTCGTTCTTCCGAACGGCTACCTTTGGCAGGGATCGGCCGTGTTTTTCGATCCCAAACGCGAGAACTTCGATGCACTCGCCAACCATCGTGCAACGATGGGCAACAAGGTCTTCATGTTCTCGCCGGGTTCGAACGACACCCACCGCTACAACCCGCTGGACTTCGTGCGCCGCGACGAGCGCATGGCGACGGACTGCTTAGTGGTGGCCTCTTTCGTGATCCCGGAGAAAGCCGACGACACTTGGGCGGGTGCGGGCCGTCTCCTGCTGTCCGCGCTGATCGGCTACGTCCTATCGTCGCCCTTAATTGCGGGCGCACAGCACATGCGCACGGTCGCGCGGATGACCACGACGGGAAAGGACATCTCGTCGGTCTTGCGCGCCATCGTGAAGACCGAAAGCCAGCATTTACCGACCTGGGTGGTCGACAGCTTCAACCAATATATCGCGCTCGAGCCGGAGACGCGCAATTCAGCGGTCTTCAATGTCAATATGGCGATGTCGCTGTGGAACAACGGCCTGATCTCGGCTGCGACCGAGACGTCCGACTTCGACATCCGCGAACTGCGCCGTCAGCCGATGACGATCTTCATCGGCTGCACCATCGCGGAGCTCTCGATCTTCAGGCCTTTGATCCGCATTCTCTTCCAGCAGATCCACGACTTGATGATGGTGAAGATTCCGGGCGAGGACGAAGCCCACCAGGTGCTGCTCATGCTCGATGAATTCTACCACGTCGGTAGGATGGACTCGCTGATCTCGAAGATCACGATCTCAGCGGGCTATGGCTTCCGCATGGCGATTGTTATGCAGGACATCGCGCAGCTCGACGAGCTTTATGGAAAGAACACCCGCATCACCACGGTGTCGGGTTCGCAGATCAAGTTGTTCATCCAGATCAATGACCTCGAAACCTCAGAGTTCGTGTCCGAAATGCTGGGTGAGACCACGCAGGTCTACAAGACGCCGATCCAGCGACCGGGGCAGGGGATCTTCGCGCCGCGCGTCTGGGCGCCGCACTACACGCCCCGGCCGCTGCGCAGTCCGCTCGAGCTTCGGGAAATGTCGGCCAGTCTTTCGATCCTGATGGTGAAGAACTCACGATCGTTCGAGTTGAAGAAAATTCGGCACTATCTCGATAAGCCGTACCGATCATACTATCAAAGGGCAAAAGACACGCCGCTAGTTCCGCCGACGTTACGTGTTTGGCAAGATGAACCGCTGGGTGGCGCCATCAATCCGGTGCCCGATTTGCCGAAGGAAGCGGCCGAGCACGCTGACGCTGTCTTCACGCCGAAAGCGCCGCCAGTCCAAAAGCAAACGCAGCAGCGATCAAGCGGGAAGAAGGCCGAGCCAGTCAAGTCGGTCGCGCCAGCCCCGCAACAAGATACGCCTTTGACGCTGATCCCACGAACAGGCGCTCCAAAGATGGCCAGGAAATCGCTATCGCTGGGCACCGCGCCCCCTGCGCCCGCCGGAGAAAATTGCGACGTACGCGATATTCTAGCTTCCGTTGCGAGTGGCCAAGACGAAGATTTTGCGACGATGATAAACGTGCTCGACACCGCGCCTGCGACAGGAGGAAAGGCGCGGCAGGCTGTCGAAGCGCTCACCTTCCTGCATCAGGCCTTCGGAGATAATGAGAAGTAGTGGGATCACGGATCGAAGAGCGAAATACCACGGCTCGGCAGGCAGACTCCTATAGGTCTTAATGTCGATGGCAACATCGGCGTGTTGCAATTAGTTCAACAAACGCCCTACGCTATTACTTATCTTGGTGTTAGCTTTCATAATGAGATAGCGGCGGCTGGACTGCGAACAGCACGCTTGCAGAGTTACGACGGTGAGTTCCTCCTGCCATCATCCGAAACGATATCAGCCGCCGCAGCGTCACTTGGTCCCCGCACGCCGCCCGATGAACGTCTCACGCTCGTCAACGCTCCGGGAAAGAATGCTTATCCGCTTGTGAACTACGAGTATGCGATTGTCTCAACCCATCAGACGGACGCAGCGACAGCGGAAGCCTTGAGTAGATTTCTACAGTGGGCGATCGCGCCCGATGAAGCCAATCAGAAGCTTCTTGATGACGCTCACTTCATCCCCTTACCAGCGCACATTTGGGTGCTGAGCCACGATCAAATCGAAAGCATCAAGTAATTTATCGCATCGTCTTCTACATGCGCCTTAATATGCTTGCAAGGCGCATCGAACGTAGATATCGCTGGATTCTCCTTCTAATACAATAGGTTAAGTTCCATAAGATAATTATGCGAATTACGGAGTATCGATGCCAGATAGAGAAGTCACTGCGACTTGCCGCAGAACCTGAGTCTCCTGCAAAGAAAGTTGAGTCTACACACGGGTCGCTGACTATAAGGACGGGCCACAGGAGATTATCGACGAGGCCGATGACCAGCATGCCGAAAGCGATCAGGATTGCCGCTTTCCAGGTCGCCGCTGAAATCACCAGATAAAGCGCAGCGGGCAACCACACGATGCCTGCCTCGACAGCGGATAGAAGGGCACAGAACGACATCACGACGGCCCACAGTACCGGGCATAGATTCCGAGCAGCCAGAATATCAACCCGCCGAGGGCGCCTAAAGGATGGCCACGAGCACCGAACCCTTGACGGTGGCGCGAACAACGATGGTGAACTTTTCGAAGAGTTCATCCCGCTGCGCGGGACGTAACGGAACGGCATCCTTGATCCGGCGGGTCAGACTCGTGCCGTCCCTTAACGGGAAAAACATCAGATAAACCATCACACCTAGAGCGACTATGAACTTAAACGTGCTCTGTCCGGCAGTGACCGCATGCGAGACCAGCAGCTGGAGGAACTGGGAGAAGAGTTGCGACAACCGCTCACGGATAATGTCGAGATTTGACAAGCCGAAGTGATCAAGAACTTCCTTGATCCAGGTCGGCAAGGTATCTCCGACAGTTTGGAGATACTGGTTCACATCCAGACGCCCGGACCTGCATGCGACATCGCGACGTCCCTGCGGGACCGTCAGCAGACAACTGGCGTTCGCTCTCGCAGCTCACTTTTTTTCTCATGCGTCGCACATCACGTCTCGTAGATGATCTTGCCCATGTCGCTCGTGTCGTATCCGCCGATATTCTTGAACTCATTCTGAAATTTCGATGAGTGCAATATCTCGAACATCGTCTTGATTTCGGGCGTGTTGATACGCTCCGTCTTGACGACAAGATCGTACCGCTCTCTTTTCATCGGCACGAAGTCGATATTTTCGACCTGTCGGGCGATCTTCTCGGTCCCCACCGCAACGTCGGCCTCCCCGCGCCCGACAGCGCTAGCGACAGCCAAGTGAGATTGATTTTCGTCCTCGTAGCCAACAACCTGACTCCCATAGAGACCAAGGAGTTTCAAATTTTCATCGAGAAGGACGCGCGATCCGGCGCCTTTCTCGCGGTTGATCATGCGAACATCGTCTCGGGCGAAGTCATTCCATGACTGGATGTTCTTGGGATTGCCTTTGGCGACATAGAGCCCCTGCATCCGATAGGTAACGTTGGCGATCGTGCAGCGAATGCCAGGAAGTAGTGTGCGGACGTGGGGAACATTGTAGTCGTTGCTCGAACTGTCCCACAGATGGGCCGTCGCGACGCTGATCTTGTCGTGATAGAGCGATACTAGGCTATCGTAGCTGCCGATATAGGCTCGAAGGGCCGTTACTCCATGCATGCGCATGAAGTTCGACAGGATGTCGAGGATGAGATCCTGCCCGCAGATGATGAAGCCCTCGCCACCGCGTCGCCCTGCCGACAGGTCGAAATATTTGTTCTCATCGAGGGCAGCGGACCCGCTGTCCTCCGGCCGGCGGGGCTCCCGCGCTGAACGGTTGATGTATTCCCGGACGTGAGCATCAGTGAAGCGGATCTTGCGACCTACCTTATAGGAGCCGATGTCTCCGGCCTTGATCAGCGCGTAAATGCCGCTCCGACTGACACCCAGCAGTACGGCCACATCATTGACGGTCAGGGCCTCACGCGCTGTCATGGCAAGCTCCATGTATCGGTTCGTTCAATTTCATATCATTAAGCACATTCAGATGGAATAGATACGCATTTTCGTGCGTTTTCGCTTTACATGGCGGGTCGTGATGCGCTCTAGATGCGCGAAACAAGGCAAGTTGGCAGCGGCGCCGCTCCCTTGCCCGCATCCATGCACTTTCGCGCTGGGGTGGCGTGGGAGGCGCCATCCGAAAACCAGCGAGGGATATTTCATGCCGAGGAAGGTCGATCATCTGAGTGCCTGGACACGTCGCGGCATTATGGCTTTGAGCCTTGGCGTTGCACTGCTTGGTGTGTCGGCTTCGATCTCGAATGTCGTGGCCCAACAATCCGAGCCGCCGAATATAGCCGCTGCTTCGGATCTCCAGTTTGCACTAAAGGAAATCGCTGCCTCATTCACGAAGGACACGGGCAAGACCGTAACTCTGACCTTCGGTTCGTCCGGCAACTTTCTGAGCCAAATTCAGCAAGGTGCGCCGTTCCAGATGTTTATGTCTGCCGACGAGGGGTTCATTCAGCAACTCGCAAGCGCGGGGAAAGCGGAGGGTGAGGGAACACTCTATGCCGTCGGTCGCATCGTTCTCTTTGCGCCGCGAGGTTCCACGCTTCGCGTCGATGCGGATATTGCCGACCTACGCGCCGCGCTGGCCGACGGGCGTATCCAGCGCTTCGCGATCGCCAATCCCGAGCATGCTCCTTACGGTCGCGCCGCCGAGGAAGCGTTGCGGTCGCGCGGCCTGTGGGACGCCATAAAGCCCAAATTGGTCCTGGGCGAGAACGTCTCGCAAGCCGCGCAGTTTGCAACATCAGGTTCTGCTCAGGGAGGCATCTTCGCTTATTCGCTGGCCTTGTCGCAGCACGTTGGTGACAAGGGAACATATGTCGTGCTTCCGGCTGACTGGCATAAACCACTTCGCCAACGCATGGCACTCCTGAAGGGTGCCGGTGAAGTTGCGCGCGCATTTTACACATATGTCCAGCAGCCGGCGGCTCGCGCGATCTTTCGCAAATACGGCTTCGTGTTGCCCGGCGAAGCTTCCTGAGGAGGAAGCGCGCCAGTGGATTGGTCGGCTCTTGCACTATCGCTCCGCCTTGGAGCCTTCACTCTCCTGATCCTGTTGCCCACCGGCGTTATTGTCGGTCGGTTGCTCGCCTATCGTTCCTTCGCGGGAAAAAGCCTCGCTGAAGCGGTCGTTGCCTTGCCTCTCGTCCTCCCGCCAACGGTCATCGGGTACTATCTGCTCGTGACCTTTGGCGGTGCATCGGCGTTCGGGCAAGCCTATCAGGCTCTATTCGGACGCTCGCTTGTCTTCAGCTTTGAAGGACTGTTGGCCGCATCGGTGTTGATCAACATCCCGTTCGCGATTCAACCGATGCAGCGCGCCTTTGAGGCGATCCCGCCCGAAGTGCGCGAGGCGGCGGCATGTTCGGGCATGTCTCCTTGGCGGGTTCTTACGCGGATCGAGCTTCCGCTTGCATGGCCCGGCATCGTCACCGGCCTGGTGCTCGCCTTCGCACACACACTCGGCGAGTTTGGCGTCGTGCTCATGGTCGGAGGCAGCATTCCCGGCCAGACGAAGACAATCGCCATCTCCATCTACGATCGCGTCCAGGCTTTCGATCACGCGGCTGCCGGTATAATGTCGGCATTGCTGCTGGTGCTATCGCTCATAGCACTCGGTATCACCTTCATGCTCTCAAGGCAGGTGGGCCGACGCTATGTCTGACGGTCTGCGCGTTTCGGTCAAGCAATCCCACCCCATTCCGCTCGCTGCCGAGTTCTGCTGTGCTCCCGGTGAACTTCTGGCCCTCGTCGGCCCTTCCGGCAGCGGCAAGACGACGATCCTGCGTGCGATAGCCGGGCTATACCGCCCACATCACGGCTTGATCGCATGCAACGGCAACACTTGGCTCGACACCGAGAAGGGAAACGATACGCCTCCGTATCTGCGATCCGTGGGGTTTGTCTTCCAGAGCTATGCGCTTTTCCCGCACATGACGGCGCTTGAGAATGTAAAAGCAGCTCACGGACACAGACCAAGAAGTGAGCGTGTCGATCGCGCGCGATCCCTGCTGCGATTGGTTCACCTTGAGGGTCTGGAGGATCGGCGTCCAGCCGCGCTGTCCGGCGGGCAGCAACAACGTGTCGCTATTGCCCGAGCGCTGGCACGCGATCCTGGCGTTCTATTGCTCGACGAGCCGTTCTCGGCGGTTGACCGGCGCACCCGCCGGGGCCTGCACCGCGAATTGCAGGAACTGCGTGCGGAAGTCTCGATACCGATCGTGCTCGTCACGCACGATCTGGATGAAGCGGCCGATCTTGCCGACCTGCTATGTGTTCTCGATCATGGCGAGAGCCTTCAGAATGGCCGGACACGGGATGTATTGGCGCAGCCCGCGAGCGAGCGCGTCCGCCATGCACTGGACCTCCCTCTGGAGGGTTCGTGATGGTTTCAGCCAATCCACAGCGCTCACCCATTCTGATACGCGGCGTTGGTGATGTCGGGTCGGCCATTGCCGTGGTGCTTGCGCGTGCCGGCTATCCCGTAGCTCTGCATGACGAGCGTGAACCAGTCTCAGCGCGACGCGGCATGGCCTTCGCCGACGCCGTGTTCGATGTCGAAGCCGTTCTTGAAGGCGTCACGGCGCGCCGTATCGATCATTTGGCAGAACTCTCGGCCACGCTGTTGAAACCTGAATTCGTGCCTGTGACGATCTTGCCTTTTACCTATGTGCTTGATGCGGTGGAATGGTCCGTCCTCGTCGATGCCAGGATGCGCAAACGAGCCACTCCCGAAGATCAGCGAGGGCTCGCGCCGCTCACCATTGGACTTGGGCCAAACTTCGTTGCAGGCCAGAACGTCGATCGTGCGATCGAGACGAGTTGGGGCGAGCACTTGGGGGAGCTTATCGAAAACGGACCGATGTTGCCGCTCGCAGGTGAACCTCGTTCTCTTGCGGGCATTGGCCGAGGGCGGTTCGTTTATGCGCCTGTTGAAGGACGTTTTGAGACCTCTGTTCGCATCGGTGACTGCGTTTCCGACGGCCAGATCATTGCTCATATCGGTGACGTGACGCTCTCGGCCCCGTTTGCGGGGACCATCCGTGGTTTGACGCGCAACGGTGTGCCCGTTGCCGCAGCGACCAAGGTCATAGAGGTCGATCCGCGCGGTGATCCATCTGCGGCTTTTGGGCTGGGAGAACGACCTCGACGTATCGCAGAGGGTGTGTATCACGCGATCAGCTCTGCTGAATCAGGACAACGGTGAGGATAAAAAATGACGAACGCCGAGACAGAGCCTCGAAATCCAATTGCCGCTTTCGGTGGCGGCGCCGGCATTGGTGCGCTCGGAGGACTGATCGGTCTCGGCGGAGCCGAATTTCGCCTCCCGTTGCTTATTGGCGCTTTTCGCTTCGTCGCGCTTGAAGCCGTGATCCTCAACAAGGCCATGAGCTTGGTCGTTGTTGCTTCGGCGCTGCCCTTCAGGTTCACGACTGTCCCCTGGGAGACCGTGGTCGCGAATTGGCCTGTGATCGTCAACCTGCTGGCGGGGAGCCTCGCCGGAGCATGGTTCGGTGCAGGTTGGGCAACACGACTGAAATCCGAAACGCTCTATCGGATCATTGCGGTGCTGTTGGTCATGATCGCACTCGTACTGATATTTGGTCACGATCCGCAGGGTGCCGGTCGGCCGCTGCTCGAAGGTTGGGCTCAGCTTGTTGCGGGAGTCATTGCTGGCGTTGTGATCGGCGTGGTCGCGTCGCTGCTGGGGGTGGCAGGCGGTGAACTGCTCATTCCGACTCTCGTCCTCCTCTTCGGTTGCGACATTAAACTTGCTGGAAGTCTGTCCCTCGCGGTCAGCCTTCCAACCATGCTGATGGCCTTCACACGATATAGCCGCGACAGCAGCTTTGCCGTTCTCGGCCGCAACAAGAAATTCGTGCTGGTGATGGCCGCGGGCTCCATTGTCGGCAGCTTTATCGGCGCACAACTCCTCGGCATCGTGCCGAGTGGGGTTCTCCTCCCGCTGCTGGCGGTCATTTTGCTGCTTAGCGCCATTAAGGTCTGGCGGCATCGATAGAAGGATCAAATGAATTCAATGGTCTCGCCACAGACCTAGTGGTCCAATTCTAACATTTGCGTCCCGTCTAGGCATGCGCTTTCGCAAATGTTAGAATTATAAGGACCACTAGCAAATATAGACTTCTAGTGGAGCTTTGAATTTGACATTCGCTTCCCGGAAGCACCGCAAGGTGGGTAGCGAATGTCAAATCCGCTCCACTAGCTCAAACGCTAGGCCGTAGTGACGATTTAACTATTGAGCCAAATTGCGATAGCTGCGAGTTTTACGAAGCCCATGAAGTTGCGAGCAGCTTGTCGTATCGGGTTGCGACGCGGCGGAACTGTTTAAGCTTGCTGAAGAAGCGCTCGATGATGTTGCGCTCTCCTTGTAGAGATGAGTGTCGTAAGGACGCTGATCTTTTCGGTTTCGCTTCGGTGGAATGACGACTGCGGCCTGCATCATCGACAATCTTGTCGATGAGATGATCTACGTCATAGCTTTTGTCAGCAATGGTGCATAGTGCCTGGAAGCCGTCGATGAGTTCATGTGCACAGGCGATGTCGTTGCGCTGCCCCGGACTTGCGATCAGGCGAACCAGCAGCCCCAGTGCATCGCCCGCGGCGTGGATTTTGGTGCTCAGGCCGCCACGAGACCGACCCAGACCCTGGGCGTTCGCCCCCCTTTGACCGGCACGCGCCAGCAGCGTGCTGATGAGCACGAACGATGGTCGAGTCGATCATCAGCCATTCAAGATCGGCTTCGCGAGAAAGAACCATGAGCATCTCGTCGAGAACGTCCATTTCGATCCAGCGAAGTAGCGCCGCTTCACCGATCGATAGTCCCCGAGCCGCTCGGCAGATCACGTCAGCGCCCACCGGAGCGGGCCATCCACAACAGCGCATCCAGAAAGCGCCGATTCGTGCGCGGGCCGCGTTTGCCTCGCGTGCCGCAAGGCACAAATCACCTGATACTCACGGGGGCATGCTTGGTTTCTTCCTGAGACCTCGACAAAAGAGTTAAAGCAATCAAGGCCGACACACTCAATAAAGACGAGACGACGATCACACCACGCCCCATCGGTTCGATCAGCAGGCCGAAGCCCAGCGGAGCCAGCGCCTGGGCGATACGTGACGGAGCACCGATGAGACCGAGCCGATAGGCATAATTTTCCGGACCGAAGATCGCGAGCGGCAGGGTGCCGCGCGCGATCGTCAGGATGCCGTTGCCGGCCCCGTGCAGCAGCGCAAACGCCGCCGCGGCGCCTCCTCCGAAAATGCCGATCACGCAGGCTCCAATGGGGTGGGTAATGCAGGCAAGCCGCGTCGAGAAAAGCGGATGAAACCTGCTCAGCGTGCTAGCTTCGAGAACGCGCGCCGCCACCTGTGCCGGGCCGATCATCATGCCCGCGAAAACAGCCTGCGCCGGCGTTGCGCCGAACGTCTCCACGATGCGCGGCAGATGGGCTGCCATCGCTGAAGTCACCGTCCAGGCTGCGGCAAAGGCAAACGACAGCAGCACCATTGTGCGATCAATCGGGATATGCGGTTTGACGACGGGACCGGCGGTCCGCCGCTCCGGCACTGTCGCGGGCAGCAGCAACATGTTGAGCGGAAGTCCGATCAGAACATGCGCAGCCGCCCAGGCGAAGCAGGTTTCTCGCCAGCCAATGGTCTCAAGACCGAGCGTGCTGAGGGGCCAGCCGACGGTACTGGCGAAGCCGGCGATCAGCGTGATGCCGGTGATAGCTTTCCGCGCGTTGTCGCCGTAGATGCGGCCGAGCGCGCCGAACGCCGCGTCGTAAAGACCGAGACCCATCCCTACGCCGAGCAACAGCCAGGCCCCGCACATCATCCACATCGAGGTCGATGCGCCAAGGAGCGCGAGCCCTGCGGCGAGGATGACGTTCGACACCGCCAGTACCTGGCGCCCGCCAACGCGATCGATCTGCCGGCCGACCCGGGGGCCCAGCAATCCGGATATCACCAGCGACGCGGAGAACGCCGCGAAGAACCAGTTGCTCGAGATGCCGAGGTCGTGCGCGATTGGATCAGCCAGAATCGCCGGCAGGTAGTAGCTGGACGCCCAAGCAAGCGTTTGCGTCGTACCCAGCGCTAGGATGATGGGTAATTGGCGGTCTTTCACGTGGCTGCCGCTTTCATGAACATCCGCACCCCGATTTTCCGACCGCTTTGGCGTCGGCGTCTTGCACGCAACAAGCGTCTACGCTTGCGGGCGCCGGGCCTCCGCAGCACGCCGACGCGGACGCCCCCCTCCACGCCGCCGCGTATGCAGACGCCGGTCTCGGGCAGTTTCAGTTCGACACGTTCGGCCGCTTCCCGATCGCCGGCAATCTCGGCCGCGATCGATCGTACTTGTTCATAGCCAGTGATCATCAAGAAAGTCGGCGCACGGCCGTAAGACTTCATTCCGGCGAAGTAGAACCCTGGTTCGTCCTGTGCGAGCTCGCGAGCACCATGGGGACGGACCGTGCCACAGCTATGCTCATTGGGGTCGATGAGCGGCGCCAACGCAACCGGGGCTTCAATCGCCGAGTCGAGCCGCGTGCGGAGCTCGCTGACAAATGAAAAATCGGGACGAAATCCGGTCGCGACGATCAACTCATCGGCCTCGACGCGGCGTGCGTTGCTAGCCAGACCGGTCGCTATTCTGAGCTTTCCTCGATGCGTTGCAAGACGAGTGACGGCGAAGCCGGATTCGACACGCATGCTCCCGGCATGCACCAGCTTCGCGAAGGCGCTGCCAAGTTCCCCGCGTGCGGCCAGCTTGTCATTGGCGCCGCCTCCAAACGCCCTGGCAGGATCGGTTCCACGAAGAAGCCAGATCACATCGGTCTCCGGATGCTCTCCCTTCAGCGCGGCGAGCTCGATGAGCGTGCCTATGGCAGAGTGGCCGGATCCTAAAACTGCCACCACCTTGCCAGCGTACCGAATCCGCGCGCGGCCGAGAACATCCGGCATGCCGTAAGCGATCTGATAGGCGTGCTCCTGCTCGCCAAAGGCGGGCAAACCATTCGCGCCAATCGGATTTGGCGACGACCACGTTCCTGACGCATCTATCACGGCGTCTGTTTGGACCGTTTCGAGGCCTTTCCCGTTTTGATAGCGAATCTCAAAGGGTGCTGCCTCCCGCCCACGGGTCTTGGCCTTATCGAACCCCAGGCGTGATATCGCGGTAACACGGCTCGACGTTCGAATGACGTCCTTCAGGACCGTTCGTGTCGCCAGCGGATCGAGATAGCGATCGATGAATTCGCCACCCGTTGGATAGATGTGAGGCTCGGGAGAATTCCAGCCCGCCACAGCAAGAAGGCGCTCTGCGGCGCGGTCGATATTATATTCCCAGGGGGAGAACAATTGCACATGGCGCCATTGACGGATTGCATGACCCGCTTGATCGCCTGCTTCCAGCACGAGCGGCGTCACACCGCGCTCGAGGAGATGTGCCGCGGCGGCAAGACCAACCGGTCCTCCCCCGATAATCGCAACAGTCTTGACGTTTGTCATTTGCCTTTTCCGATATTTCTAGAAGCATCGAATTTATACGCAAAAAAATCAAGCTGCCGTTTTCGTATCCTGACAATCTGCTTTGACCTCGTCGGCGCAACATTCGGCCATCAGGAAGTCCACCAATCCACGCATCATTACGTAATTCGCATGACAGATCAGAGTCGTTGATTCACGTACCTGCGAGACGAGTCCGACGGTGATCAACGCCTTGATATGATGCGAGAGCGTTGAGGGTGGCACCTTCAGCCTGTCTTGCAAGCGCCCCACGGTCAAACCAGTCGCGCCAGCACGAACCAGAGCCCGATATATCTTTAGCCTTGTCGGATTGCCGAGCGCCTCGAGGCGCTCGGCAGCATCATCTATTTTCATACCGAATACCCTTATTACCATCAACCACGGGAGTCAACCGTATTTCCAGAATAATCGAAGTTCTGTGACGAGCCGGGCGGCGCACTTACGGCCGAGTGATCGGTGCCCATCCGGGAGCACCGATCATTCAGACCTTCTTGTTTTTGGGTCGCTCAGCATATAGCTATTATTTCAATATCTCTTGAGGACTTGAGTAGTGGACGAAAAGAAAGCGTTGGCGGCCTTTGCCGCACTCTCACAGGAGACACGTCTCCAGATTGTGCGTCAGCTCGTCATAGCCGGACGGGACGGTATGGCCGCGGGAGCGATTGCGCAGACGATGGGCGGAGCGTCCTCATCGCGCACGTCTTTTCATCTCAGCCAGCTTGAGCACGCGGGCCTCCTCACGTCGCGGCGCGAAGGACGCTCCATCATCTATAGCGCTGATTATTCGATGCTGGCGGCCCTGGTCAAATTTCTGATGCATGACTGCTGCCAGGGCCATCCCGCCGTCTGTGATGCGGCGATCGCCGCCCTCGCTTGTGGTGCTTCCGGGCGCGATGCCGCACCCTCAATGCAATCCTGACCGCAGCGCACCTCGGTCAGTTCTTCAAGGACACCCCGTTCGCCGCGGAGGGCGAACCTAAAAGGAGAAATGTGACAATGGATGTCATCATCTACCACAACCCCGACTGCGGAACATCACGCAATACGCTTGCCATGATCCGTAACGCAGGCATTGAGCCGCATATCATTGAATATCTAAAAACTCCGCCGGTGCGAGGGCTGCTCGTACAACTCATCGATCGCATGGGGATCAGGCCTCGCGACGTGCTTCGACAGAAAGGAACACCATATGGTGACCTTGAGCTTGGTAATCCGGCTCTGACCGATGGCCAGTTACTCGACGCTATGATGCAGCATCCGATCCTGATCAATCGCCCAATCGTGGTGAGTCCAAAAGGTGTCAGGCTATGTCGCCCCTCGGAAGCCGTTCTCGACCTTTTGCCGCCACAGCGGGGGGCATTCACGAAAGAGGATGGTGAGAAGGTCCTCGATGAGACCGGCCATCGTCTAATCTGAGACATCGGTGACCATCGTCGACCGGCCTAGTCGAGCACGTCGGCACTCAGCATCTGGTGCGGCAGATACGTCCAAGCGAATTCGACTTCAAAGGAACTTCCATGTCTCTGCGTGCACTCAGTGAGCCCGACCATCTCCCAGCACTCGACCAACGTTTTGTTCATCTTCGCCCCGGCGCCGGGCTCGGCGCTGATGGCCATCCACCACGAATCCTGTTGCTCTACGGTTCGCTACGGGAACGCTCCTATTCGCGATTGGCAACAGAAGAAGCGGCACGTTTGCTGCAACACTTCGGTGCGGAAACCCGCATCTTCGACCCACGCGAACTGCCATTCCCCGACCAGGTCAGCGGCGACGACCATCCAGCGATCAAAGAATTGCGCGAGCACGCATTGTGGTCGGAAGGTATGGTCTGGTGCAGTCCGGAACGCCATGGGCAAATCACAGGACTCATGAAGGCGCAGATTGATCATTTGCCGCTCAGCCTGGGCGGCATGCGCCCGACCCAAGGCCGGACGCTCGCGGTGATGCAAGTATCCGGAGGCTCGCAGAGCTTCAACGCCGTCAACACGCTGCGCCTGCTCGGCCGCTGGATGCGGATGTTTACGGTACCGAATCAATCCAGTGTCGCTAAAGCGTTCGAGGAGTTCGACACAAACGGCAGAATGAAACCGTCGAGCTACTACGATCGCATCGTGGACGTGATGGAAGAACTTGTCAGGTTCACGATTCTGATGCGGCCCCACGGCTCTCAGCTCGTCGACCGCTATTCGGAGAGAAAGGCGGATGGCAAGCTCACCGACCCCAAGAGAGACCTGTCGTCGATCGCGATCGCTCCGCAACGAGCAACAGCTTGAACGGGGCGGATTGCAGCGTCGTCGTCATTGGCGGCGGCCAAGCAGGCCTCGCGATGGCCTATTATCTTCGTCGAGCCGAAGTCGATTTCGTCATCGTCGACGCCGGTTCCGGTTCTGGTGGCGCATGGGTCCACACATGGGACTCTCTGCGCTTGTTTTCTCCGGCTGCCTACAGCTCGCTTCCCGGGTGGCCGATGACCGCCACTAAAGGCAGCGGTTATCCCAGCCGTGACGAAGCTATCGACTATCTCACGCGCTACGAAACTCGCTATGAATTTCCGATCGACCGGCCGCGCATAGTCGAAGCGGTCGAGCGCGATGGCAATCTCTTGCGATTGCGTTGCCAGGATGGAGAATCATATCGCACTCAGGCTGTCGTGAGCGCCACCGGTACCTGGTCCAAGCCTTACGTTCCGGACTACCCGGGGATCACCTATTTTACCGGTATGCAGCTGCACTCGGCGCACTACAGAAACGCCAACCCGTTCGTCGGCAAGCGCGTCGCCGTCGTGGGTGGCGGCAATTCCGGAGCCCAGATATTGGCCGAAGTTTCTCGGGTTGCCGAAACGATCTGGATTACCCCCAGAGAACCCGCCTTCCTTCCGGACGAAGTCGATGGCCGGGTGCTGTTCGAGCGAGCGACAGCACGCGTTCGTGGCGACGATATCGATGCGACAGTGTCAGGCCTCGGCGACATTGTAATGGTGCCATCTGTGAAAGAAGCGCGCGAGCGGGGCGCCCTGAAGACCGTGCGGCCGTTTGAGCGGCTGACACCAACGGGACTCGCGTGGCACGACGGAACGATTAGCAAGGTTGACGCCGTCATTTGGTGCACCGGCTTTCTGCCCGCGACGGATCATCTAAAGCCCCTTGGCATCGTTACAGCGGACGGGAAAGTGAAAGTTGTTGATCAGCGCTCGGTCGACGAGCCGCGGCTTTGGCTTGCCGGATACGGCAATTGGACTGGTGCAGCGTCTGCGACCCTGATCGGTGCCGCTCGGACGGCGCGTGATCTCGCGCCGCGCATTGTCAACGCCGTCGCGGAAAGCCAGCCTCCCGTCGGATAGCGTTGGTGATACAATGTCCGAAAGTAGCGGATGGAAAGCGTTCGATCGCTCCGCCCGGACCATATCTCGCGAGTGCGGCTCTGGAGCCGAGTAACAGGATGAATATTAGCGTCAAATGATAGCGTGCCGAACTCTCGCCGAGATCCATTCACTGACAAGAACCGTACCGAGGATCAGGAGAAGGATCAGGGTCACCTGTGGCCAAGCCAGAGTGTTGAGGGACGCCTCCAAGTTCAGGCCGATGCCGCCGGCGCCAACGAGGCCGAGCACCGTTGACTCGCGGATATTGATGTCCCAGCGGAATACCGTGATGCCGGCAAAGGCTGGCGTGATCTGTGGAACGATTCCCCAAGCGAGCGTTTGCGATTCGGATGCTCCCGTCGCGCGGATAGCCTCGACCTGCGCTTCGTCGACCTCTTCGATCGCCTCATAAAGCAGCTTGCCAATGAAGCCGACTGATCGCAACGCAATGGCGATGATGCCGGCGAGCAGACCAGGCCCGAGGATCGAGACGAGAAGCAGTGCCCAGACAATCGCATTGATCGACCGCGACGAGACGATCACAAGGAGCGCGGCCGGACGAACCAAAGTGACGCTCGGCGTCGTGTTGCGCGCCGCCAGAAAGGCCACTGGGACAGAAATCACGATGGCGAGCGCCGTCCCGAGCGTGGCGATATTCAGTGTATCCCAGAGCGGTTTCACGAGATTCGGAAAATACGACCACCGGGGCGGCACCATGCGCGATCCGATGTCGGCCATCTGGATTGGTGCATCCCAGACATAGACCCAGATCGTGTCTTCGGTCATCACGCGCCAGCAGAACACGGTGAAGGCGATGACAAGAAGCCAACCGAGCCAGATCGCAAGGTCTGCTCGGGTGGTGCGCCGTCGCCACAGCGGACGGCCATCGGGAAGACGGGTGACCGGCATCACCGCACCCATTTCCGGACGACGCTCGAAGTATATTCGCTGGCCATGACGATGGCGATGATCAAGATCAGCACGGCTGCGGCGCTATCGAACTCGTAGCGGTCGATAGCCGTGTTGAGGGTGGCGCCGATGCCGCCGGCGCCCACGATTCCGACGACGGCCGACTCCCGGAAATTGATATCGAGGCGATACAGCGAGAGACCGATCAGCCTCGGCGCCACTTGAGGCAGCACGCTGTAAGCGAGAAGCGACGCCCAACCGGCCCCGGCGGCACGGATCGCCTCGACCGGAGCGGGATCGATATCTTCGATGTCCTCGGCCAGCAGCTTGGAGAGAAAGCCGATGGTCGCGAAGGACAAGGTCAGGAAACCCGCGAACGGACCGAAGCCCACCATGGCGACCAAGAGGATCGCAATGATGATCTCCTGCAGCGACCGCGACACGGCGATGATCGCGCGACAAACATAATAGACCGGGCGGGTTACGACATTACGCGCCGCGCCAACGCCGATCGGGATGGAGATCGCGATGCCGACGGCCGTGGATGTCACCGTCATGGTGAGGCTTTCGATCATGCCTTGCAGGATGTCATCCCAGCGGGTCGAGAAATTCGGCTGCAGAAAACTCGCAATGAACCGGCCGCCGCGCTCCAGCCCGTCGATCACCCGCGCCCAGTTCACCTCCACCGTGCCGAGCGCCAGCGCCAGATAGACGGCGACGCTGACAATCAGCCCTCGCCGCAGCCACGGATTGGCGATCAGCGGCTGTGGCCGCCAGCGGCGCGCGGTGCTCGCAACGTCTGTCACAATGCCGCAGCCACGCGTCCAGATGAGGTGGAAGCAACGACACTCATGCGGGGTCCTCCCTCGTCGGTTTGATCCTCCTCCGCCCCATCCGCGTCCCGGCTGATGGTTTTCGACCAGTCTTCCTCGCCATAGATCGTGGTCAGCACGGTGGGATTAAGCGCCGCCGGAAGGCCGTCGAACACGATGCGGCCGGACTTCAGGCCGACGATGCGCTGCACGAACATTTGGGCGAGTGCCACATCGTGGATATTAACAACGGCCGCGAGGCCGCGCTCGGCACAGACCTCGACCAGAAGCCGCATGATCTGGCGGGAGGTCTTTGGATCGAGGCTCGCCGTCGGCTCGTCGACGAGCAGAATATCGGGCTCCTGCACCAGCGCGCGGGCAATGCCGACCCGTTGGCGCTGACCGCCTGAGAGCTCATCGGCACGTTTGTCGATGTGATCCATGAGGCCGACCCGCTCCAGCACGGCGAAAGCACGATCGATATCGGCCTGCGCAAAGCGCCGAAACCAGGAGCGCCAGAATCCGACATAGCCGAGCCGGCCGGAGAGTACGTTCTCCATGACGGTGAGGCGCTCGATCAAGGCGTATTCCTGGAAGATCATGCCCATGCGCCGCCGGATGCGCCGCAGTCCCGCTCGACCGAGGCCCGTGACCTCCGTCTCGCCGAGATGGATCCGGCCGGCGCTCGGCTCGACGAGGCGATTGACGCACCGAATGAGCGTGGACTTGCCCGCCCCGGACGGACCGATCAGTCCGAGCACCTGGCCGGACGGAACCGCGAGATCGACGGCGTCGAGCGCCTTGTCGCCTTTCGCATAGCGCTTGGAGAGTCTCTCGATCGTCAGCATTCCCGGCAAGGCCCAATTATCCGCGTCACTTGCAAGCGTAGCTGACGCCCATGGCCTCATCGACCTGACGGATTACGTTCCAATTTTCCTTGAAAGTGATCGGAATGAAAGCCTCCTGAGGCGGCTCGGAGGTCCGGAATTCCTTGAGAAGGGCCGTTCCCTCCCAATTGAAGGTGCGGAACGCCTCCTTGATCTTTTCGGCGAGTTCCGGCTTCAGATTGTAGACATAGCCGTAGCCGGTGGTGGGAAAGGTCTGCGATTTGTAAATCGATTTGATCTGTTCGGGTTTGACCACGCCGCGGGCGATCATACGTTTCATCACCGAGTTGGCCACCGCTGCTGCGGGGTAATCCTTATTCGCGACGCCGAGAATCGAGTTGTCGTGCTTTCCTGAAAAGACGGGCTCATAGTCCTTTCCGGCGACGAGCTTGAACTGCGAGCCCAGCAAGGCCGACGGCGCCTTGTATCCCGAGTTCGACGTCTCGGAAGTGAAGGCCATTTTCTTGCCTCTAATGTCCTCGACCTTGGTGATCCCCGAACCTGGATAAGTAATGATCTCCATCTCATAACCAAACTCACCGGTCTTTGACGCCATCATGGTGAAGGGTACGAACCCGGAGCAGGCGACCGCGATCGGATTGGAGCCGGTATTGAAACCCGCGACGTGGAGCCGCCCGGCACGCATCGCCTCGAGCTGTGCGGCGTTCGACTGGACGGGAAAAAACTGCACCTTCTTGCCCGTCACTTTCGCAAGATGGTCGAGAAATTCCGCCCACACTTTCGCATACACCGCCGGATCCTCCACCGGAGTGTAGGCAAAGATAAGCGTATCGGGATCCGTCAACTTTGACGGATCGGTCGGCGTGTCGGCGACCATGTCGCTATTCGCGTCCGTGAAACGCGGGTCGAGCTTAAACTCGGCCTTCGCTAGACCCATGGAGAAGCCAGAAACTGCGAGAGCAGTCAGTGCGGCCAAGATACTTTTTTTCAGCATGATTTTGGTCCTCGTTGTGTGTCCAATGGGAGGGCCGGGACTGTCGACGTCTGCGATAATTCGCCTCCGTTCAACGCGTAGCCGACACCGCGAATCGTGCGGATCGGATCATGGCCACGATGCTGTTTCAGTGCCTTGCGCAATCGACCGACATGCACATCGATCGTCCTTTCGTCGATGTCACTGTCACGTCTCCAAACCGCTTGGAGAAGCTGCTCGCGCGTGAAAACACGATCCGGATGTTGCAGCAGCACCTGTAGAAGCCGGAATTCTGTCGGTCCGAGATGAACCTCTCGTCCACGCCGATAAACGCGATGGCTTACGGGGTCGAGTTCAACACCGTTCGCCCGCGCGATCTTTTCAGCGGGTATGGCGGCGTTGCCTGCTAAGCCTTCCGTAATAGTGCTTTTGGAGGTACAGACGTCGTGACACACGACATCTTCCCGCAGATAGTGGCTTCCGTCATCGGCTGTCGCTACGCGCGCTGGAACGCATTTCATGGCACGTTGTTGCGCAACCTGGCGATACACAGTGCAATCGAATGGTTTCGTCGGATCTCCAGCATCAGATCCGCCGTCTTGCCGTGCACCATCCTCACAACCATCGTTGTCGACAACCACGAGTGCCACTTGATGCGTCAAGAACTTGCTGATTGGCCGCAAAAGTAGTCTGAGCGACTCCGGGTCTTGGATGATGAGGAGACGGGTCATCTGTCCGATCTCCTTCACGTTCCCGGATTCGGATCAACCCCCGGATGGAGTGTGCTGCTCGTGTCGAGCTTTGTACGCTCCTCTGCCGGAGTAGTTCCCGTAACGATGAAATAAACGTTCTCGGATATGTTGGTGACGTGATCGCCGATCCGCTCGATATTCTTCGCACAAAAGAGCAGATGCGCCGTACCAGCAATATCCTGATAGGTACGCGCGATATAATCGATCGATTCCTTAAAGAAGGCCGTATTCAAGAGGTCGATTTCGCCATCCGCGTCCCGAATTGCCATTGCCCGCGCCGCGTCCCGATCAGCGTAGGCAGCGAGTACCTGCCGAAGCTGATCTTGTGCAAGCGTGCTCATCTGCCGGATGCGCGCGGCGAGATCCTGCGGCGTCGGCTCGCTGCCGAGAGCCCCTGCCCGCTTTGCAATATTTTTCGCCAAATCACCGATACGCTCCAGTTCAGACCCGATCCGCGCCGCGGCCATAATGTCCCGCAAATCGACCGCCAAGGGTTGCCGCCGCGCAATGATCTGAATCGCCTCGTGCTCGACGCGCGCTTCGAGGACGTCAACTTGCCCATCCTCTTCTATGACTTTCGCAGCGGCCACATCATCACGGGTTAACAGCGCGTGGACGGCATCGACAAAGGCGCGGTCAACGAGCTCGCCCATTTGTAGAAGGTGGTCCTTCAATAAATTCAGATCGGCATCAAACGAACTGACGGTGTGCTTCGCTGTCGACATATCCCTCGCCTCTCTTCTGATCTTCTGGCTACGTTGTTGAGTTGGAGGATCGGATCAGCCGAAACGGCCCGTGATGTATTCTTCGGTTCTTTTGTCTTTCGGTTTATTGAATATATCCGACGTGTTCCCGTATTCGACGAGTTCACCAAGGTACATGAAGGCCGTATTACTTGAGATGCGAGCGGCTTGCTGCATGTTGTGGGTGACGATCACGATCGTAAAATCAGCCTTGAGTGTGTCGATGAGTTCTTCGATGCGCGCCGTTGAGATCGGATCGAGGGCAGAGGTCGGCTCGTCGAGAAGTAAGACCTCGGGATGAAGCGCGATACCGCGCGCGATACAGAGCCGCTGCTGCTGCCCTCCCGAAAGGCTCAACCCACTTGCGGCAAGCTTGTTCTTGACTTCATCCCAAAGCGCCGCCTGACGCAAAGCTGCTTCGACGCGCGTGTCCATCTCGACACGAGACAGCCGTTCATAGTGGCGGATCCCATATGCCACGTTTTCATAGATCGACATTGGAAAGGGGACGGGCTTCTGAAAGACCATACCAACACGCGAGCGCAAACGGCTAACTGGGTAGCGAGGATCAAGAATGTCATCGCCATCCAGTAGTATCTTTCCCGTCGCGTGCTGTTTTGGGTAAATCATGTAGATTCTGTTGAGAATGCGCAGCAACGTAGACTTTCCGCAGCCGGACGGTCCGATAAGTGCGGACACCTGCTTCTCTGGAAACACAAGACTGACTTCATGTACGGCCCGGGATTGGCCGTAGAAGAAGCTCACGTTATCGAGCACCAGTTTTGGCTGGGAGGCGACAGGAATGGACATCTGCCCCACCTGACGTTGGCTGAGGTTAAGCATTGTCTGACTTCCTGGGATTGAGAATGGTGCGGGAAATGATGCTTAGCGCGAGCACAAACAGCGTCATGACGAAGGCGCCGGCCCAAGCGAGCGTATGCCACGCGTCGTAGGGACTCATCGCGTATTGAAAAATCACGACGGGAATATTCGCCATTGGCTCCGCCAAACTGCTCGTCCAATACTGATTGTTGAGAGCGGTGAAGAGAAGCGGCGCCGTTTCGCCTGAGATTCGCGCGATCGCCAAAAGCACTCCGGTCAAGATGCCGGCCTTGGCTGCGCGATAGAGGACATGATTGATCATCTTCCATCGCGGGATGCCGAGCGAGAGGGCGGCCTCACGCATGACGTCGGGTACGAGGCGAAGCATTTCGTCGGTCGTGCGGACCACGACAGGCAGCAAAATGAAAGCGAGGGCGAAGCCGCCAGCATATGCCGAGAAATGCCCGGCCTGTCGGACAACGAGTTCATAAATGAACAGGCCGATAACGATCGACGGCGCGCTCAGCAGAATATCGTTGACAAAGCGGATGACCTCGCCAAGCCGGCTTCCACGTGCATATTCGGCCAAAAAGGTTCCTGCTGCGATGCCAATGGGGCTGCCAATCACGACTGCCATCAGCACCATCACGAAGCTGCCAAAGAAAGCATTCAACAATCCACCGCTCTGGCCCGGCGGCGGCGTCATCTCCGTGAACAATTTGACGTTGAGTGCGCCGAGACCTTGGAAAAAGGTCGTCCCGAGAATCCAGGCAAGCCAGACGAGGCCGAACAGGGTTGCGAGCGTCGCGAGAGTGAGTGCGGCGACGCTGACTATCTGGCGCCGACGATGAAGGGAATCAGCGGTGGTCATTTCATTCCCCCTTCTGCCTTGCAACGCGCTGGAGCATCAGCTTGGCAACCGCGAGGACGATGAAGGTTACTATGAAGAGAACGAAGCCCAGTGCGATCAGCGAGGAGAGATAGATGTCGGAATCTGCCTCGGTGAATTCATTGGCAATTGCTGCAGCGATAGAGTTACCCGGCTCCATCAAGGAGATACTGAGATTGTGGGCGTTGCCGAGGACAAAGGTTACCGCCATCGTCTCGCCCAGGGCGCGTCCGAGGCCGAGAAAAATGCCCCCGACCACAGCCGTGCGCGTGTAGGGAATCACAACGTCCTTCACGACCTCCCATTTCGTGCTGCCGAGCGCATAAGCGGATTCCTTGAGAGCTTGGGGGACCACAAGGAACACGTCGCGCATCACGGCAGTGATGAACGGGATCACCATGATGCCGAGAATGATGCCGGCGGTGAGCATGCCGATGCCCATAGGAGCGCCCCCAAAGAGCGGTCCAATGATTGGCAACGGCCCAATGTGATCGATTAACCACGGCTGCACGTGGTCCGACATGAAAGGCACGAAGGTGAAAAGGCCCCACATGCCGTAAATGATGCTGGGAATGCCTGCCAAAAGCTCGATGGCGGTCCCAACAGGTCCGCGCATCCACCTGGGGGCGACTTCGGTAAGAAAGACCGCGATTCCAAGGCTGATCGGAACGGCGATGATCATGGAAATAAGAGAGGTGATTATCGTGCCGTAGATCGGGACAAAGGCCGCGAACTGGCGGGTGACGGGATCCCACTCCGTGCCATAGAAGAAGCGCCATCCGAACGTCTGAAACGCCAGCCGTCCACCCCAGGCCATGGAGAGCGCGGCCGCGCCGAGGGCAATCAGTACGAAGAAGGCTGATCCTGCCACCACCCAATAGAACAGCCGGTCAGCGGCCGCGTCGGAGAGCCATGTGGTTCGGGCGGTGCCCAGCTGAGACGCAGGTGTATCAAGGACCACGACCGCTCTATTGCTCATAAGTAAGCTTCCATACTTTCGGGACCGGCGTAGCCGTACAGAAGAGGTGTTGCAGGACCGCATGCGCGGCCCTGCAACGGTCTATTTCAACCTCAGCTCTTGAATTCAGCTGTCCAGTAAGCTTCGATCAGCTTGGTCAGGGCGTCGGGAAGCGGCACGTAGTCGAGCTCCGTGGCCTGCTTCTGGCCTTCCTCGAGCGACCATTTGAAGAACTTGAATCCGTTCTTCGAACGCGCGGCATCCTTCGGTTGCTTATACATGATGATGAAGGTCGTGGCGGTGACGGGATAAGCATTGTCGCCAGGAGCGTCCGTCATGACCAGATAGAAGTCCTTGGCCTTGGCCCAGTCCGCGCTCGCAGCAGCGGCCTGGAAGCTTTCATTGTCAGGCTTGATGAACTTGCCAGCCTTGTTCTGAACCGCACCGAACGTCATCTTGTTCTGCAGAACATAGGCATACTCGACATAGCCAATCGAGTTCTTGATGCGATTGACATAAGCCGCCACGCCTTCGTTACCTTTGCCGCCGACACCGGTCGGCCAAGAGACCGACGTGCCTTCGCCGACTTTGGTCTTCCACTCGTCGCTGACCTTCGACAGGTAATTCACCCAGTTGAAGGTCGTGCCCGAACCGTCGGAGCGGTGCACGACGGTGATCTTGCCGTCGGGCAACTTCAGGTCGGGGTTAAGCTTCACGATCGCTGGATCATTCCAGCTTGTTATCTTCCCGAGATAGATATCGGCGAGCAGCGCGCCGGTGAACTTGATAGCGCCCGGCTTCACGCCTTCGATGTTGACCACAGGCACCACCCCACCGATGACGAGCGGGAACTGACCCATACCGAGCTCTTGGAGTTCCTCGGGCTTCATCGGCATGTCGGAGGCACCGAAGTCGACCGTTGCAGCCTTGATCTGGGCGATACCGCCACCGGAGCCGATCGACTGATAGTTGAGTTTGTCGCCGGTCTTCTGATTGTAGTCTGCCGACCATTTCGAGAGGATCGGATAGACGAAAGTGGAGCCGGCGCCCGTGATATCCGCGGCATAGCCTGCGGTCGTGGCGGCGGCGAGCATCACCAAGCCAAGGCTCACGCCTTTTATGTTTTGACGGATATTCACGATCGCTCTCTCCTGTTTTTTGGATCAGCAGGAGTCGCCTTTGTGGCCACCTCAGCCGATCCTGTTGCAAATTCATATCGCTGGTTTAAGGCGCACGCCTTGCGCGCCCCACAGCACGGGCTTAATACATCCGGCTCATGACGCTTCGATGACACAAGCGAAAAAACATTAACAATATCAATGTATTATGAACATGAAGCAGCATTTCCCCCGAGACGGAGACCGTGTCGGTGGTGGTACTGCTTCGCTTCACAATTCATCGGTTCTTCGATGTGCGACCACGTTCCCCCGTTTGATTTGCCGCAAACGATTTGACTATAGAGCGGTGACAGCGCGCGATTTCTCCGTAGCTCCTTCAGACTCGGATCCAATCGTCGCGAGAGCGCGCTTCAGAGCCTGTCCTTCAAGGCTATCTGGCAAGGACAGCAGTCGATCGATACGTTGCTCGAGAAGAGCGTAGGCGCGAGCAAAGGCCGCGCGACGGTGCGTCTCATCCCCGTCAGGAGTCGATGGATCGGCTATGCCCCAATGCGCGGAAGCTGGGCGACCTGGCCAGAGAGGGCAGCTCTCGCGTGCCGCATTATCGCAAACGGTAATGATGAGGTGCATCTCCGGCGCGCCATCTGCAGCAAATACGTCCCAGGATTTCGAGTACAATCCTTCGACCGAGTGACCCTGCTCAGCAAGCAACGCCAGCCCATCCGCATTGGGCGCGCCGCCCGGCGCACTCCCCGCTGAATAGGCCCGAAAGCGGTCACCGCCTTTGGAATTAAGAATGGCTTCCGCGAGGATCGACCGCGCGGAATTATGGGTGCACAGAAAGAGGACATTACGGGCAGTCATCGTTACTCCAAATTATTCGAGCGCAGGGGTCAGGCTGCGGAGGCTGGCGAAGGCCCCACGTCTGTGGTCTGCCCAATTGCATCGAGCCGCTTCTTCAGCGCGAGAGTGTCGAGCGAGCGGAACGGCAGTGCCACGAAGAGAGAGATGCGATTGTTGAGCATCCGATAGGCGTCCGCGAATGCCAACGCGATCTCCGCTCCAGAGCCCGTCGCTCTGGCGGGATCCGGAACTCCCCAATGCGCGGTCATCGGCTGACCAGGCCAAACCGGGCATTCTTCACTCGCCGCATCGTCACAGACCGTGAAAACGAAATCGAGGTGCGGCGCGCCGGGCTTGGCAAATTCACTCCAGCTCTTGGACCTCAGATTGCTCACGTCGTAATTCAGTCGCTTGAGGAGCGTGACGGACTCGGGGCGAACTTCTCCCTTCGGATGACTGCCGGCGGAGAATGCTCTAAAGCGGCCCGCTCCGAGCCGATTCAGAATGCATTCGGCCATGATCGAACGTGCCGAATTGCCCGTGCACAGAAACAGAACGTTGAAGAGTCTTTTTTCGTCAGCTCCGCTCATAGCAGCCTCTCCCTGGGCCGGATCGGCTGCGCTAGCAGCCGGAAAAGTATGGTTCACGCGGCAGTCGCCACACGAATAGCGCGCTTCATGCCGCCGCTTCGGCAGCCGCCTTGCGAGGGCTCCTCGTCATCAGGAAGCGTTCGGCGTCGAGCGCGGCCATGCACCCCATGCCGGCCGCTGTTACCGCCTGGCGATAGATGTCGTCAGCGACATCGCCGGCCGCGAACACGCCGGCAATGCTCGTCGTCACTGTTCCGGGTAGAACCTTGATGTAGCCGGACGCGGCGAGGTCGAGCTTGCCGCGAAAGAGCCCGGTCGCCGGTTCATGGCCAATGGCCACGAAAACGCCGTCGATTGGAACCTCGGAGATTTGCCCTGTCGCCATATCGGCCAGCCGCAAGCCCGTAACCGACGGCGGCACATCCGACCCGACAATTTCTGCGACGGTAGCATTCCACACGACAGCCACACGCGGATGAGCGAACAATCTGTCTTGCAGGATCCGTTCGGCTCGAAAGCTATCGCGGCGATGAATCACCGTGACTTTCGCTGCGAGATTGGCGAGGTACAAAGCCTCTTCTACGGCCGTGTTGCCGCCACCCACCACGGCGACATGCTTGCTGCGAAAGAAGAACCCATCGCAGGTCGCGCAAGCTGAAACGCCGAAGCCTTTGAGACGCTCTTCACCAGGCACGTTAAGCCAGCGGGCCCGCGCACCGGTCGCGATGATCAATGCATTGCTTCTATAAGTCGCACCGGAATCGCCGATGAGCGTAAAGGGTGGCCCGACGAGATCGACATCGACGATATGATCGGCGGCCACACGCGCTCCCATCCGCTCGGCTTGCAGGCGCATCTGCTGCACGAGCCAAGGGCCCTGCACCGGTTCGGCGAAGCCCGGATAATTCTCCACATCGGTCGTGATTGTGAGTTGGCCACCCGACTGGATACCCTCAACGACGAGCGGGGTCAGCCCAGCGCGCGCCGCGTAGATGGCTGCGGTCCAGCCAGCGGGACCAGACCCGAGAATGATGAGACGAGCGGACATTGCTGACATTTGAGGAACCGGCCTGCGTATGACAAAGCATTAGACCAATCGCGGCTATATGTCGAGAGATAATGACATATCGACGCAAACAGGTTTAGGCCGAGACTTGTCGAACGGGCACATGAGAGTCTGTGGGCTAGGCTGCTTCCTGGCCAGAGAGGGTTAGCGAGGTCGCACCCTCCATCCGCCCAATGTCGGCAAGCCGATCCTTCAGGCTGGCAAGATCGAGCGATTGGACCGGCAGATTGACGAGGGCCGTGAGGCGGGCGGTCAGGCGACGATACGTTTCCAAAAAAGCCGCTTGCTGTTCGATCTTTGTGCCGGCGACCAATGCCGGATCAGGGATTCCCCAATGAGCCTGAAGAGGATGGCCGGGCCAATAGGGGCAGGCCTCACCAGCGGCCGCGTCACAGACGGTGATGATGAAGTCCATGGTGGTCGCATCAGGGCCGGCGAACTCATCCCAGCTCTTGGATCGCAGACCTTCGGTCGCATAGCCGAGGGAATCGAGCAGCGAGATTGCCAACGGGTGCGGCTGCTCCTGAGGTCGGCTTCCGGCCGAGTAAGCCCGGAAAAGCCCCACCCCTTCGCGGTTTAGCACCGCTTCCGCCATGATTGACCGAGCTGAGTTGCCCGAGCATAAAATCAACACGCTATAATTCTTCGAACCACCTTCAGCTGGCCGGCGCTGTGGGAATGTTGGTTCGACGACGTCGGTTGTTTCTGCGTCAGAGTAACCCGTCAGCGCCGTGCCACGCATTTCGCTCAACATCACATCGAAAAGAATACTGAGCTTTGCCGGCTTGGCTGCGTAGATGATTGAGCGGCCGTCCCGGCGGCTCGTGATCAGTCCGGCACGCTCCAATTGCCCGAGATGGGTCGACATCGTGTTGTGCGGGACAGCGAGAAGACGAGCGACATCACCAGCGGGCAGGCCGTAAGGCAAATACCGCGCCAGCAACCGGTATGCTTCGAGCCGGGTTGGCTGGGCGAGACTGGCGAACATCTCTACGGCGGCATCGGAAGTGAATGAATCGGGGATCATAGCGGCCAAGGTCAAGATTGCGAGATACGTCGACTCCGACGCATTTCTGTCCAACATAGTCGACGTCTCGACTTAAGCAAATATTTGGTGCCGCTAAGCGGCTTAAGGGTTGAGACTCGGCAGCTTTGTTGCTATATCGTCAATCGACGATTGACGATATAGGAAAGCCAAGTGAACCAAGCTCTCGCAAGTGTTTCGGTGCCACCAGTGCGCGACGCCGATGGACAGCTCGCAGGGCTCGCCAAGGCATTGGCGCACCCGGCGAGGATCGGGATTGTCCGCATGCTCCTCGAGCGCGAGACCTGCGTTGGCTGCGACGTGGTCGAGCATATTGGCCTAGCCCAATCGACAGTCTCCCAGCACCTCCAAATCCTGAAGGCCGCTGGGATCATCATTGGAGAGATCGAGCGTCCACGAGTTTGTTACTCCCTGAATCCACTAGCAGTGGCCCCGCTCAAGGCGCTGGTTGACGCTATTTCCACTCACACGACCGCTTCCAGCCGATAGGAGATTTTACTGTGTCAACCTTCGAACGCTATCTGACCCTGTGGGTTGCCCTTTGCATCGTCGTTGGAATTACCTTCGGTCATCTGTTTCCCAGCGCATTTCACGTCATCGGCGGAGCTGAAATCGCCAAGGTTAATCTGCCCGTAGCAGCCTTGATCTGGTTGATGATCATTCCCATGCTCATCAAGATCGATTTTGCCGCGCTCGCGCAGGTAAAGAGCCACTGGCGGGGAATCGGTGTCACCCTATTCGTGAATTGGGCGGTCAAGCCGTTTTCGATGGCGGCGTTGGGCTGGTTCTTCATTGGGTACGTGTTCCGGCCATATCTTCCGGCGGATCAGATCAATAGCTACATCGCCGGCCTCATCATCCTGGCTGCCGCGCCGTGCACGGCGATGGTGTTCGTGTGGAGCAATCTTTGCCGCGGCGAGCCGCATTTCACTTTGAGCCAGGTCGCCTTGAATGATGCGATCATGGTGTTGGCCTTCGCTCCCATTGTTGGATTCTTATTGGGGCTGTCAGCGATTACCGTGCCTTGGGACACGCTGCTCATATCTGTGGCACTCTATATCCTTGTGCCTGTGGCACTCGCGCAGATCCTTCGCCGATTGATCCTCAACTCGGGGGGACAAGCAACACTCGAACGTTTTCTGGCCGTCTTACAACCGCTCTCACTCCTTGCGCTCTTGGCCACCCTTATCCTGCTGTTTGGATTTCAGGGTGAACAGATCATCGCGCAGCCGCTTGTGATCTTGCTCCTTGCCGTGCCGATCCTGATCCAGGTCTATTTCAACTCCGGCCTGGCTTATCTCCTGAACCGAGCCACTGGAGAGGCTCATTGCGTTGCCGGTCCTTCGGCCCTGATCGGCGCTTCGAACTTCTTTGAACTCGCTGTTGCGACAGCGATCGCGCTGTTCGGCTTCCAATCAGGCGCGGCCCTCGCGACCGTGGTCGGCGTTCTTATCGAAGTGCCGGTAATGCTGTCGGTGGTGCGGATCGTGAACGGCAGCAAGGACTGGTACGAGCGCGGTCTTGACGCCAAGCGCGGCGAGGCTCTTGGCTCGACGGAATGATGGGATCGGCACCGGATCATCGCGGCGGGGGGAGACACATAGGTCTGCGATTTCTCGTCGCAACCCTTTTGGGGGTCATCATTCGTTCTGCAATGTGGGTAGTTGCCGCGTTCGGATTATCTTATCCGACTCAAACTAGTGCAGAAATCGGCGTGCTCGGAGGCATGGGCGCGGCCATCTACATTCTTTATTTCCTTTAGTGAAGGCGATGTTCAACACGGAATGTGCCAGTGGCGCCGGTCTCATGTTCGAGCCGTGCTGGTCAACAAGTTGATTCCCGATTTGCGATCGTGACGACCGCTGCGGAGAAAGTTAGTTGTTGTTGCGGTATCAAGTTACAATTGGCGCCATTCGAGGGCTTGCCGTCGCCGGCGCGTTGTTTCTATCCCGGGCGGTAGAGGCAGTTGCTTACAATTTTGACTTCAATCCCCTTGCCATCGCGTTGCTGGCTACTCTTGTGTTCGCGGTGCCGCTCAATTCGATGTTCATTGCGAACACGAGTTCCGAGCTCCGATCTGTGACGCTGGCTGCCGAGTTTGCCACCTTGGGTGTCGGAGCGTTGAGCGGCTTCCTCGCTCTTTCTGCTCTGCCGAGCGTGTCGCGGGAATTGTATTGTTTCCACGACATTCCCTGGCGGACGAGCATTGCCGGATTTGGTGGCTTTGCTCTCGCGATGCTCGAGCTCATGATCGACCGCCGTCGCCTGACGTCGTTGCTCGGACCCCTCCCCTATCTGGGTTTTTTCTGGATTGCCCCATGGTATGGGTTCTTCCAACCCGCAGCTTTTGTGGCGCTAGTCACCGCCTATCCATGCGCCGAACGCACGTTACCCACGACGGCAACAGCATTCGCCGCGATGATCTTAGGACGACTTATCGGCGCGCGTCTCGCGGCCTGGCTTGTGGTGCGCTAGTGCGTTCTGAAAGCCCCCGATCAGACACCCTACGCCTGGCCCCGATCGAGTTCTCATGTGTTTCCTCGTGGCCGGGAAGGCGCTATTGTCTGGAACAATAATAAAAAGCACGTGGGAGAGTACGCATGGCATTCAAGGGGGTGGACCGACGCAGTCTGCTAGGACGAGCAGGAGCACTGCTTCTAGCCGGCGCAACATCTGCCGGCGCCCAAGGGTCTGCTCCCTCGATCCGAGTCGGCCTCACACCGGTGTTTCTCTCAAACGACCTAGAGCTTCTCGGTCGCCTCGAAAGCTATCTGGAACGTGCCACCGGTTTACCTGTGACGCTTGTCACTCGCCGCACTTATCAAGAAATCACCGCTCTGCTCATTTCTCGCCAGCTGGATGCTGCCTGGATCTGCGGCTATCCGTTTGTGGCGCATCGTGAGGAGCTTCGTCTCGTGGCGGTCCCAGTGTGGAGGGGCAAACCGCTCTACCGCTCATACATCATTGTTGACCAAGGTCGGAAAGCTGAGAGCTTCGCCGACCTCCACGGCGACATTCACGCCTTCTCAGACCCTGATTCCAACTCCGGCTTCCTCGTGACCCGCACCCTGTTGGCTCAACAGGGACAACGACCCGAAACATTCTTTTCGCGCTTCTTCTTCACGTACGGGCATCGAAACGTAATCCGGGCGGTGGCCAGCGGACTTGCCGCATCGGGCTCGGTCGATGGCTACGTCTACGAGGTCGTGGCCGGAATCGAACCATCGCTGACGCAACGAACCCGCATACTGCGTCGCTCTGAATTGCTCGGATTTCCCCCGATCGCAGCGCCGCGCGTGCCGATCGACGAGGCTCGCCTTTCCTCTCTTACAAATGCTCTCTTAACTATGCGTTCCGACCCTGACGGCCGCATTGTGCTCGATATGTTGTGGCTGGACGGGTTTTCGGCCGAGCAGCCGGCATTGTTCGACAGCATCGCGGCGAAGGCGGCGCTCGTGGCGCAGCAAGCGGGATGAGGCCATGCTGATTCGTCTCGATCCTCGATCCTGGCCAATCACCGTGAAGGTTCCACTCGCTGTCGCGGTACTGATGATGCTCGTCGCCTTGCTGCTGTCCGAGCGGGTTTTGGCAGGTCTTGCCGAAACGCAAGCCCAATATCTACGCGAGCTTGCTCAAAGCTATCTCGATGGCCTTTCATCTTCGGTGGGGCCATCGATTCTTCGCGAAGACACTTGGGAAGTATTCGACGCCATCGAGCGAGCCCAAGAATTACACAAAGGCCTCCGTTCCCTCGAGACGGTTGTCACAAATGCCGACGGCCGGGTTATCGCGGCTTCGAACCCGCGGTTGCATCCGATCGGATCGCTGCTCGGCACACGTCAGCAGGCACTCTCGTCACCCGATCAAAGCTTTAGCTTCGAGGCCGGCGCCGACACTGCAAGCGCCGTTCGAAAAATCTCCTATCCCGGACGAACCGTGGCACTGATCCGTGTCGTTTTCGATACCCGGCATCTCGCCGCCGAGCGCCGAAGAGTTATCATTACTCTCATCACGACGAACGGCATGTTGACGCTTCTCCTCGCCGCAGCCGGTTGGATCCTCGTTGCCCGAATGATGCGCCCAGTAAGGGTCTTGACGCACCACCTCGGTCTCGCCCGCGATACCTCGGCCGTTCCGATCGCTTCAGAAATCGTATCGCGTCAGCGCGGCGAATTCAGTAGACTTTTCCAAGCTTATAATGCGCTTGTCCGCTCCATGGATGAACGCGAATCCCTGGTGAAGAAGCTCGCGGAGGAAGAACGGCTCGGCAGCCTCGGCCGGCTCGCATCCGCTCTCGCACACGAGATCAACAATCCGCTGGGTGGACTATTCAATGCGCTTGCAACCCTCAAGTCACACGGCCAGCTTGCCCAGGTTAGACGGAATACGATCGGACTCCTCGAGCGTGGCCTGCTCGGCATTCGGGACGTAGTCCGCACGACATTGGCCGTTTACCGCACTGAGGGTGACAGCCGCGATCTTGCGGCTGCTGATATCAACGATCTGCAACTTCTGATCACCCCCGAAGCGCGGCGGAAAGCGGTCACCGTCGTGGTCAAGAACGGTATCGATGGCACGATCGGGTTGCCAAGCACTCCGGTGCGGCAGGCGATTCTCAATCTGCTTTTGAATGCGGTTGCGGCATCGCCCGATGGCGCCGAAGTATCACTGGCGGCCGAACTTCTCGACGGCGCACTGTCGATCACCGTGGTTGACCGGGGTCCAGGCCTCCCGGATGTCGCGGCAGAGATTTTGTCTGGCACTCTGCCGACAACTCCCGTGCGAGACGGCGGAGGCCTCGGGCTTTGGACAACGCAGCGCGTCGTCACCGCGATGGGCGGCGAGATCGATGTACAACGACCCATGTCGGGCGGCACGGCCCTGCATCTGACGATTCCACTCCAATCGGGGAAAGAACTGCCCAATGTCGCTTGATGCACATATCGTTGCGCTCGTCGAAGACGATCCGATCATGGGCGAAAGCCTCGTTCAGAGGCTCGCATTGGAAGGAGTTACCGTGCGTTGGTGGCAGCGCGGCCGCGAAGCGGTTGGTGCACTGATAACGGGCAAAGTTCATGCCGTCGTCTGCGATATCAGGCTACCCGATCTCGACGGAGAGACGCTGTTTCGCGAAGTGGCGCGCACACCCGATGCGCCACCATTTCTGTTCATCACCGGTTACGCCGATATCGATCAGGCGGTGCGATTGATGCGCGCCGGAGCTGCTGACTATGTCACCAAACCTTTCGAGATGGATGACTTTCTGAGCAGGTTAGGCGATCTGATCAGCTCCCATCCACCCGATGACACTCCGGAACTCGGCATCTCGATGGTGATGCGCGATGTGGAGCGCCTTCTGAGACGTGTGGCTCGTGTCAATTCCACCGTGTTGATTTCGGGAGAAACTGGCACAGGCAAGGACGTCGCCGCCCGTTTTTTGCATGCGACATCGGAATCGAACTCCAAGCCATTCGTCGCGGTCAACTGCGCGGCTATTCCAAGCGATCTCTTGGAGAGCGAACTCTTTGGTCATGAAAAGGGAGCCTACACCGGAGCTAGCCAGCGCCACATCGGCTACGCGGAGCGCGCCGAAGACGGAGTCCTGTTTCTCGACGAGATTGGTGAACTCAGATCTGGCTTACAAGCCAAGCTCCTGCGTCTGATCGAAGAGCGCAGTTTCCACCGCGTCGGCGGCGAGCGTACGATTCCGTTTCGCGGACGTATCATCGCGGCCAGTAATGCCGACCTACCCGTACTTGTGGAAGCGGGGCAATTTCGTCAGGATCTCTATTATCGTCTTAATGTAGTGTCGCTGCGCATGCCGCCGTTACGCGAGCGCCCGGAAGACATACCGTGGCTGATGACTCGCTTTTTCGCGGAATTCTCCAAGCGGTTCGACTCGCCCCTAAAAGGAGTGAGCGCCCTCGCCGATGAAGCGGCTCGTATCTACTCCTGGCCCGGCAATGTGCGCGAGCTGCGCAATCATATGGAGAGGGCAGTAGCCTTGGGCCTTGGGCCCTGGTTGATGCCGGGTGACCTATTTCCCGAGATGGCAGTGCACGGCGCGGTGAGTGAGGAACAACTCGGATCTCTGGAGGAGGCCCGACTTAATGCGGAGAAGCGTCACATTGTGCGGGCACTGACCGCGACGGGTGGCGAGGTGGGGGCAGCCGCGCGACTTCTTGGCGTTGGCCGTACGACGCTATGGGAAAAGATGCGGCGTTTCGGAATCGATTCGATCTAGCAAACTTCGATGTTCGAGACTCCGAACGAACTGCGCTGCAGCATGTTTGGATTCCCAAACAAGTAGTGGTCCGTTCACTCAGTCCGAGCGGATGTCGTCCTTGATATTATTTTGTTTTTTGACTTGGCCCGACTCCTGCAGAGTATTCTAAACAAAGCTGTGGGAGGACACACGCGTGAATAGATGTAGGAAGATCGAGGACCTCGGACGTCGCCGGTTCCTGACTGGCACGGGCCTCATGACAGCCGGGATGGCGGTGGCGACCGTGTTGCCAGCCGAAGCGAAAACGGCGCCTAGCGCAGCGTTGGTCAAATATCCCGCAAACCGCCTCGGCAACATCAAGGATCTCAAGATCAATGAACCGTTCGATGTGGCTTATCCGGACGACGATGCACCAGGCGTTCTGATCAAACTTGGGACCCGTGTGCCGACTGGGGTCGGACCGGACGGCGATATCGTGGGGTTCACCACGTTGTGTCCGCATAAAGGATTCCCCCTCTCCTACGCAACTGGCGACAAGACGCTCAATTGCCCGGGACATTACTCGCGTTTCGACTGCGAAAAAGGCGGCTTACAGGTTTGGGGGCACGCGACCCAGAACCTCCCGCAATATGTGCTGACGGTGGACGAGAGCGGTGACATCTACGCCAATGGCGTGGACGAACTCCTCTACGGCCGGCTCGCGAACGTTCTCTAAGGGAGGTCGACATGGCATATAAGCGTCAGATCGGCCAGCTTCCGATCGTTCCGGTCAATGCCAAAGAGCACAACGTCGTCTGCCACTACTGCATCGTCGGCTGCGGCTATAAGGCCTACACGTGGGATACCAGCTACGAGGGTGGCCGAGCCCCGTCGGAAAATCGATTCGGGGTTGACCTTACTACCCAGCAGGAGGCGGAGACGCCAGCTTGGTACGCTCCGTCGATGTACAACATAGTCAAACAGGATGGACGGGACGTTCATCTCGTGATCAAGCCCGACAAGAACTGCGTGGTCAATTCCGGACTGGGCTCGATCCGCGGTGCCCGGATTGCCGAAATGAGCTATTCACAGCAACGCAACACGCAACTGCAACGACTGACCGATCCTCTCGTTTGGCGCTATGGCCAGCTTCAGCCGACGAGTTGGGACGATGCGCTTGAGCTCGTGGCTCGTGTCACCGCTGCGATCATCAATGAGCAGGGCGAGGATGGACTCTTCGTTTCCGCCTATGATCACGGAGGCGCGGGAGGTGGTTACGAGAACACGTGGGGTACCGGAAAGCTCTATTTCGGTGCGATGAAGGTTAAGAACATCCGCATTCACAACCGACCGGCTTACAATTCCGAAGTCCACGCTACTCGCGACATGGGGATCGGCGAACTCAACAACTGCTACGAGGATGCCGAACTAGCCGACACGATCATGGCGGTCGGAACCAATGCTCTGGAAACCCAGACGAACTATTTTCTCAACCACTGGATTCCCAATCTTCGCGGGACATCTGTGGACAAGAAGAAGGCCGAGTTCGGGGCTGAGGCGGTCGACCGGGGCCGCGTCATATTCGTTGATCCGCGCAGAACGGTAACGATCAACGCCTGCGAAGCGGAGGCTGGCAAGGAGAACGTTCTCCATCTGGCGATCAATTCCGGGACTGACCTTATCCTGTTCAATGCTTTGCTGACCTACGTCGCCGATAAGGGCTGGACCGATAAAACGTTCATTGGCGCTTCTACGACAAACTTCGACAAGGCACGAGCGGCCAATAAGGTCAGCATTGAGGAGGCTGCGCGCATCACCGGATTGAAACCGCAGGACATCATCAAGGCGGCGTCATGGATCGCCGAGCCCAAGGCGGCCGGTGCGCGGCGCCGCACGATGTTTGCGTATGAGAAGGGGCTGATTTGGGGCAACGACAATTATCGAACGAACGCGTCACTTGTTAATCTTGCGCTTGCCACGGGCAACATCGGCCGGGCTGGCGGCGGTTGTGTCCGAATGGGTGGTCACCAGGAGGGTTATTCGCGCCCCTCCGACGCCCATGTCGGCCGACCCGCCGCTTATGTCGACAAGTTGCTGATCGAGGGTAAAGGCGGAGTCCACCACATTTGGGGGTGTGATCACTATAAGACCACGCTGAATGCGATGGAATTCAAACGCGTCTACAAGAAGCGCACAGATCAGGTGAAGGACGCCATGAACGCCGCTCCCTATGGCGATCGCGACGCGATGGTCGCCGCCATCATGGATGCCATTCGAAAGGGGGGCCTCTTCTCTGTCGACATCGATATCGTGCCAACAAAAATCAGCGACGCGGCTCACGTCATCCTGCCAGCGGCCACGTCAGGTGAGATGAACCTGACGTCGATGAACGGCGAGCGCCGCATGCGCTTGACCGAGCGCTATATGGATCCACCCGGTCAAGCTATGCCCGATTGCTTGATCGCGGCGCGTATTGCCAATCACCTCGAGCGAGTCTTCCGCGAGATGGGCAAGAAAGAAGTGGCCGAAAAATTCAAGGGCTTCGATTGGAAAACTGAAGAAGACGCCTTCATGGACGGCTATCACCAGCACGAGAAGGGTGGGGAATTCGTAACGTATGCGCGCCTACGCGCAATGGGTACGAATGGCTTTCAGGAACCCGCGTCTGGTCTCGAGCCAATCGGTGCCAGTGCCCCGCCAATGCCCCCGGGAACAGAACGGATTATCGGCACCAAGCGTTTGTATACCGATGGCAAGTTCAATCGGCCGGACGGGAAGGCGCAGTTCATGGAAGCGCAGTGGCGCGGCTTGCAGGCGTCTGGAAAGCAGGCCGAAAAGGAGAAGTTCGCCTTTCTTATCAACAACGGGCGCACCAATCATGTCTGGCAAAGCGCTTATCTTGATGTCGACAACGAACTTATCGTCGACCGCTGGCCCTATCCTTTCATCGAAATGAATCCGCAGGACATGGCGGACCTCAAGCTCGGCGAAGGCGATCTGGTGGAGGTGTTCAACGATAACGGATCGACACAGGCCATGGTCTATCCGACCCCGACAGCAAGGCGGAAGCAAGCCTTTATGCTTTTCGGCTATCCGATGGGCGTACAGGGGAATGTCGTCTCCGCTGGAGTGAACGAATTCATCGTTCCGAATTATAAGCAGACTTGGGGCAACATCCGGAAGATTTCCAGCGCGCCCGAAGGCACCCGCCACCTTTCATTCAAGTCCCAAGAATACCCTCAATCGACCTAATAGTCATTGCAACAACTTTGGCGAGCGCAGTAGCGCTTGCCTCAATTCCTTCAGTTGCTGGTGACTTCATGAACATTCCGATTCAGGTTTCGAACGTACAAGAAGCTAACGATTGCATTGCACAGAGCGGGCTCCTCACCCCCTCAGCCGCCCGCGCCGTCCTGCTTGAGGATGTAAGGCCAGTTGACGGCGAAGAAGTGCTAACTCTCTCCCGACTGGTGGGTCGAATCACGACAACGAGCTCGCACTCTGCAGTCGCGCTGCCGCGCTTCGATAACGCTGCCGTCGACGGATATGGCATCCACGCAAATGATCTCGCCAGCAGCCTGGGCACGGCGTTGCGCGTGGTTGGACCTGTACTCGCAGGTCATCGAACTACAGCGGAGGCGATACCAGGGTCAGCCGTTCGCATCCTCACGGGCGCTTCGATCCCCGCTGGCGTCGCGGCGGTCGTTCTCGAAGAGCATGTTTACCGCACGGGAGATTCTGTTGTGATGCAATTCGCGCCCACGCTCGGCGCCAATATTCGCCGCCGCGGAGAGGATGTCTCGAAGGGAACGGAAGTTATCCAGAAAGGCACTCGGCTCGATGCGCGGCACATCGCGATGCTTGCTGCAACTGGCGCCTCCTCGGCTTCGGTCAGACGACGACTGCGGATTGGCGTCCTTTCCACGGGTGACGAACTTGCCGATGTCGGTGTTGAACCTGTCGAAGCTGGAATTGTTGACACCAATCGTCCGATGCTTCTTGCGCTTCTTGCCTCTCCCGCCGTCGAGCTTGTGGATCTCGGAATCGTTGCCGACAATGAACACATTATCTCCACCGCAATCGCTAAAGCTGCGGCGCGTTTCGATCTCTTGATTACGTCCGGAGGTGTTGCCGGCAGCGATGCCGATCATCTCGCATATGCGATCGGCGCCGCCGGCGGACATTGCCGTCCGCTCAAACTCGCCCTGCGGCCAGGCAAGCCGATAGCAGCAGGTGAGCTTGGCGCTATGCGCATTCTCTGTTTACCCGGAAATCCCGTCGCAGCAATGGTGAATCTTCTTCTATTTGGACGTCCGTTGATTCAGCGCATGCTGGGACTAACGGAGAGTGTTGGCCCGTCCGTTCCAGCCCGCGCTGCCGGAGCGTTTCACCATCGACTTGGGCGTACTGAATTCATGCCGGTGAAAGTGTCCGGGCTCGCGCCAGATGGGTTACCGCTCGTTGAGAGGCTCGGCCGTGGAGGGTCGGCACGCCTTCTCCCGTTGGTGTCCGCCGATGGACTAGCAGAAATTGGACCCGATATGGGTGACGTACCCTCCAGCGGCGTCTTGTCGTTTCATTCATTTTCCACATCTTTCGCGCTTTGATCCGCCCCTTCATAAGGACAGCAATGAAACGCTCGCTTTGCTCCGCCGCGGTCGCACTGCTCATCACCACGTCACTGCCAGCCCATGGCCAGGACGCCGCTGCCGGAAAGCGTGTCTTCAACAAATGCATCGCCTGCCACGCGGTGGGGCCAACGGCAACAAACAAAGTCGGGCCCGAACTGAACGGCTTATTCGGACGGCCCGCAGGCTCGGTTCCGGGATTCGCGTATTCCTTGGCAAACAAGCAATCAGGCATCACTTGGGATGAAGAAACCTTTGCGCACTACATCGCGAATCCGCAAACGGTCGTAAAAGGAACCAAAATGGCTTTCGCGGGCCTGAAGAACCCGCAGGAAGTAAAGGATGTCATCGCCTATCTCAGCACATTCGCCGCGGATGGCAGTACGAAGCAACAATAAAGCACCGCTGCATATTAGCGAAGCTCCTGCTGCAATTATTGCCTCGGACTGTCGCTGTCCTCAGCGCCTAGGACGGACGGTCCGGGGTCGGTTGCTGAACTTAAGAGCATCAAATATTGGACTTGGATCTGACACAAACCTGGAGCGTCCTCTGTTGGCTCGAACAAGCGATTGATGCAAAAGGCGTTGAGACATGTCTACTCACCTACGCAGCACGGTTCGGCCTCACCGCGCTTTTTGCGGGTTGGGTTCCTCGACTTGATCCAAGCATCGCCAGCGATATATCTTCGAGAATCCTCTTTCAAAAATTACCTCCAGAGTGGGCTGCTCGATATAACAAACAGAATTACGTGTTCCTGGATCCTGTCGTTCAACGTTTGCAAACAGACCGAAATCTCTTTAGCTGGACAGACGCCTACAATTCTTGCTCATCGTCAAATGATGTTAAGCGTGTCGGCGGCGAGGCTTCCGAATTTGGTTTGGTCGATGGGCTTGTCGTCCCAATTCAGTCAGTCGATGGAGCGCTGGCGGCGTTCTCATTCGGCGGAGGGCGGCTTGAGTTGGGGGAAGAAGACGCGGCCGCCTTCGCCTTCGTGACAAATTTCGCAGCAGGGCGTCTGCTGACGCTTACGTCACGGCAAAAGATTGATCAATGCTCGAGGCTCACACCGCGCGAATCCGATTGCCTGCTTTGGTCAGCAGAAGGCAAAACCGACTGGGAAATTTCAGTAATCTTGGGAATATCCCGGTCAACGGTTTTGAAGCATATGGCGTCCGCTCGCGAAAAATTGGGAGCTATGAACAGAGCTCACGCAGTAGCGATAGCGATGCGAGCACACGTCGTGAGGTAATTCGGAACACAACCGTCAGGTTGCTCCGTTTTTTGTTCCGAAATCATCTGAGCCGCTGACCCTTGATCGACTGCGTCTCGCCTTTCGCCGCCTCGAGCTCCTGCACGATGCGCTCCTGCTCTGCACGCAGCTTCGCAAGGGCGTCGGTTTGGACGAGAGCGTTGGGAATGGTTTGGCCGGGGTGCGAGGCGATCTCGCGCGCCGCCTCTGCGGCAGCTGCGGCCTCGCGGACTTCCCTCGCGGTCGCTTGCTGCGATCCGGCGACGATCGCCCTCTCGGCGCGCAGCTCTCTCTGCGACGTGGGGTCCATGGCCGCGGTCGCCTCCTGTCGCCGCTCGGCGTTGAGCGCGCGGTCGGCGAGGCGCTCGGTTGCTGCGGCTTCGCGCCGTTCCTGCGTGCTGACCTCCTGTGCGCGGGCGATGAGTCTGTCCGCGTTCGCCCCGACGATCGCCTCCACCTCGCTTCGGCTGAGCTGCTGGACGCCGCGCTCTTGCGCTCGCTGCAGGTCAATCCGGTTCGCGAGGGTCTCCAGGTATCGCGCCGAGGTCTCGCGGAACTGCTGCTTGGTCTGGCCGTCGAGCAGGTCGCTTGTCCGCGACACCGCCTCGTTCATGACGCGAAGGTCCTTCGCCATTTGCTCCGACGTGATCGCCATTGCGGCGTCCTCCCTGGTTAGGTGTTCGACACGTTTCCCGATCGCCTGCAGGATCCCGCCGGCGGCCTGCGCCAGGAGCAGCCGCTCAAGCATGTCCTTCGCCTGCCGGTTCGCGGGCTGCTCGGCTGCCACGGTGCGCCACGCCAGCACACTCTCGTTCACCGCCCTGCGGTCGGGCGGCGACATCGGCAAGCGGATCGGGTTCGATCGTGCGACAACGATGCGCTGGCGCGCGTTGTCGATGAGCCTGCGGTTGGCCGGGTCGGCGGCATAGGCGCGGTCCCGCGCCTCCCGCGCCGGGCGTGGCCGGTCTGCAGCGTCGACGATGGCCTTGTCCTTCGGGCCGTAGCTCTGCGACGAGGCGCGCTCCCGCGCCGACGTGGCCACGATGCGCAACCCCTCCGCCTGGGCGTGCTGGGCGTAGGCCGCACGCCACTCGCGGAACGTCTCCGGGCCCGGGTGTAACTTCTGGCCAGACTCGCCCTTCGCGGCGATGACGGCGTGGACGTGGATGTGGCCGGCCGCCTCCTTGTCGACGTGTATTCCGAACATGAACCTGTGGTCGCCGAAGCGGTCGTGGAGGAAGCTGCGTGCCGCCCGCCGCAACGCCTCCACGTCGGTGCCCGCCTTCGCCGACAGCATCAGGTGCATCGTGTCGCGCACCGACTGCGACCGCAGCGACGGCCCCCACCCGCGCGCCGCGATCCGGGTGTCGGCGACATTGGCGATGGCCTTGCCCTTGTCGTCGACGGCCGCGCCGTGGTCCAGGAGCTTGTTGAGGCGGTAGGTGACGCCGTTGCGGCCGTGGTTGGTCATCCGGGGCGACACGCTGATCGCCTGCGTGTCGACACCGGTCGCGGCGTGGATGCGGTCCTTGATCTTCCCTTCCGACGCCATGTCGAAGCGCTTGCGGGTGAAGCCGCTCTCCTGGTCCCCAACGCGTTCCTCGCGGACGCGAAACCGCTCCTTCGCAGGCCCCGCCAAGGCGATCACCAGACGCGCCTCGAGCTCGCCCGAGGGCGTCGTGTCGAGCCGGTAGGCGTAGCGGTGCCCGGCAAAGCCTGCTGCGATCGCCTTCTCGTAGGTCTCGCGCCCCTCTTCGCTGTCCTTCACGCTGCGCAGCGTCAGGCGGACGGCGCCGACGTCCTGGCTCTCCGCCCGCTTTGAGAAGTTCACCGACCAGGCCTTGATCTCGTCGGCGACGGCCTCGCGGTCCGTCAGCATCCGGCCGTCGTGGGTCTCGAGCGGCACGTCCTCGCGCTGCGCGTACTGCCCCGTCTTGGTGGCTCGGACGGTGCCATGGGCGTAGGACAACACCTTGATCACAGCCGGCTGGTAGCCGGAAGCAAGCTGGCGCGCGCGGCCGACCGCGCCCTGCCCTCCCCCGCTAAAGCCACCGGCGACCGGCGCCGGCGCGGCGGGACGAGGCGACGTTCCTCCTCCGCCGCCTCCCCCGGCGGACGACGCCGGCAGCGACCGTGTGCGTTCCTCGTCGCGACCGCCGGTGATCGTCTGGCCGCGGATGACCTCGTGCGCCGGCGGCGCTTTAGGGGCCGGCGCGACCCGCGCCGCCCGGCGTCGCGGCTCCTCGTCGAGGCCGCCGAAGGATCGCGGCTGTCGACGTGACTGGGCGGCCGCGCCGACGGCGGTCCGCGCCGCCTCGACCTGCGCCACCCACCAGGCAATTTGAGCGGCCCGGTTCATCCAGCGTCCTCGGCGGATATCTCGGCCGGCAGCGCAAGCCCGGCCTGCCGTCGCAGCTTCGAGCCGTAGGCGACCGTCATTTCGGTCAGTTCGTCGTTGATGGCCGCGACCACTTCGTGCAGCCCGCGCCATACCGGCTCGGTGTCCTCGATGCGCACCGCCTGGCCGCGATGGATGGCGCGCAGGATCTGCGAGAGGTTGCGCCCGACCATGCGGACCTGCTGGGCGAGCTCGACGACGGCGCGCGTGTTGTCTGCCGACAGTGCCGGCCCGGCCTGCACCGACGCGCGGATCAGGCGCCGCACCACCTCGGCTTTCGGCACGCCGAACAGGACCACGGCCGCTTGGAGCCGCGCCTCGTCGGCATCCGACAACTCCGTTCGGAGTCTCGGCTTGCGTCGCGGTCCTGTAGCGGAGCGGGCCATCGGCGCTCCCCTTCCCTTCCCTTTCGCGCGGCTCTGCCGCTCTTTGCGCGTCAGCGCTCTCCGGCTGCGTCCAGCAGCCGTCCCCGAGTTTGTGGCCCACAAACCGGTATCTTGTCAACCAATATCTAATAAATCGACTATAAGACATCATTGCATTCAGGGCGTCCTCGACAAAGCGGCAGCCTCATCCACTACGTCACACTTCATGGCAGCCACGTCACCGCAACTCCTCAATGATGGAATACGGTAATGCCTCAATACCGCACCGCGGCACCTCGCTAACACCGCATTGCCGCACGAACGTAGTGTTGTAGTGCCGCAGTGCCGCCTTCACGCATTGAAGCATTGACGCAATCCGGCACCAACGCATTGACGCACCAACGCTATGCGTCAGCAACGCAACAGCGCAATCACGCACTGCCGGAATGACGAACTGCGGCATTGCGGTATGTCTATTATATCGTATGTTGGGTGCTTCGATCCAAGACACGCAGGAGGGCAGTGTGCCAAGCATCTTCGCCGTCGCGAACCCGAAGGGCGGCAGCGGCAAGACCACGGTCGCGATTATCCTCGCCGGCGAGTTCGCCAAGCACGGCTACTCGGCCGCGATCGTCGACGCCGACCCGCAGGGGTCCTCCTACCAGTGGCACGCGTCGTCCGTCGCGCGCGGACTGAGCCCGCAGGGCGTCGACCTCGTCCGCGCCCCCGACGAGGCGGCTTTGGTCCAGGCTGTGGAGCGCCTCGCCGGCTACGACGTCGTCGTCATCGACACGCCAGGCTACTACGGCGAGGTCCTTATCCAGTCGGCGTTGCGGGCCGATCTCGTGGTGCTGCCTTGCAAAGTTCACACCTTCGACGCCTCGCAGGTCGTTCGCACGATCCGCAATCTCGAGCAGCACGCCGCCGCCGCGCAGCTGCCGATGAGCCAGCATCGCGTCCTGTTCAACGAGTACGACAGCCTCGACCGCAACACGCGTCCGTTGCGCGAGGTCGTCGCCTACTTGGACTCGGAGCATGTTCCGGTGTGCACCACGGCGCTCTACCGCCGCGTGACCTTCCGCACGATGACAAGCGGCTTCGGCACGCTCTACCAGATGAACGACAAGGACGAGTCCGTTCGCAAGGCGCGCTTCAACGCCGACCAGGTCGTACGCGAGCTCCTCGCCGCGAGCCAAGGCACGACGACCGACGAGACGGCCGCATGAGCGATGGCGCGCCGAGCGAGAAACCGGACCGGCCTCCCCTGCCCCGCGACGCGTTTCGCGCGCAGCGGGTTGGGCCTGCGCCCGCACAGAAGCCCGTGCTGCAGCCCGTGGTCGTCACGCCGTCGTACGACGACCCGGTCAGGCCGGCAACGCCGCCGCAACGGTCGTCTTCAAAGACGGCCGAGCCCTCTCAGCCGAAGAAAGCGGCTCGACCGCCGCGTGATCGCAGTCGCAATCCGTTCGAGACCTATGGCGAGCGCGCGTCGTCGCGACCCTACGCGCTGCGCCTGCCAGAGGCGGTCGACCTCGCGCTTCGCCAACTTGCCGCCGAGGAGCGCACGCAACCACTGCGCATCGTCGACCGCGCCATTCACGATCTCCTCAAACGGCTCGGCCGGTTGCCGCCGGTCGACGAACATTAGTCGTCGGCACGCAAGAAAGATCTCGCGCGTAGAATGGCCGCTACGCGCTTGCGTCCGGGAAGGGGTCGGAACAAGAGCTGCTCGAAATCGTACGCTAAGGCCGAACGGAGCGGGAACGGCTCACCGGGCGCATCTCGAATAAGGCATCAATGATTGGGCATTCCGGAACTTGGTCGCCTGTGCATTGCGTCGCCATATCCGACATGGCCCGCTCCAGACGGCGCAGATCGGCGATTTTCTGACGAATGTCTTTCAGATGTTCGATTGTGAGCGCATGGACCTCTTGGCAGGTGTAGGCGTGGCCGTCGACAAGTCGCAGTAGCCCCCGCAACTCGTCGAGGCTGAAGCCGAGTTCACGGCCACGTCGCACGAAATGCAGCCGCCTCGCGTGATCATTGCCATAAACCCGATACCCGCCTGCGCTGCGGGCTGGTTTGGGCATGACGCCGATCTTCTCGTAGTAGCGGATCGTTTCGATGTTGACGCCGCTGCGCTCGGCCAACACCCCGATCGAGAATTCTTCTGTCTGCTTCATCACATAGCCCGCACAAATCCGTGAAATTTTCCCGCTTGACCCTGTAGTTACTACAGGCATTAGGGTCACCATAGATCAATTGCGGGAGCATGTGAATAATGGCACAGGACGAAACACGGACGCTGGCAAATACAGCCATAGAGCCCGTCGAAAAGGGGTTTGATCGGGCCGCATTGCTCTCGGTCGGCGGCATCGTGGCGGCACTGGGCGCAGCAACCTGTTGCGTCGTGCCATTTGCCTTGTTCTTTGCTGGCGTCAGCGGCGCGTGGATCGCCAACCTGACCGCGTTCGAACCCTATCAGCCGGTGTTTATCGCGGTCGCGCTCGCCTGCCTCGGCTATGGCTTTTATCTCGTCTATCGCAAGCCGAAGGCGGCGGAATGTGTCGAAGGCTCCTATTGCGCGCGCCCGTCATCCCACCGCAACGCCAAGATCGGCCTTTGGGTCGCAACGGTCCTGATCATTATCGCCGTGGGCTTTCCCTACGCTGCGCGCTTCTTCCTCGATGCCTGACCCCAAGGAGTTCTTGATGAAAATCCTATCCCTCATTGCCATCACCGCATCGCTGCTTGCGAGTGGTGCCGCTTTTGCCGCCGAGCAGACCGTGACCTTGAACGTCGCCAATGCCACCTGCGAACTTTGCGGCCCGATCGTGAAACGGGCGATCGCCAAAGTTCCAGGCGTACTTGATGTCAACGTGTCGGAGGCGAGCGGCGGGGCGATTGCTAAGGTGCGCTTTGATGACGGCAAGACAAATGTCGCCGCGCTGATCACCGCAACCACCAATGCTGGCTATCCCTCCAGTGTGGCGCAATAGGGAGGCTCAGCATGACGGATGGAAAGTTCATCGGCCTTGGCGGCGTCGGGCTTCTCGCCGTCATCTGTTGCGCCGCCCCATTTCTTTTGGTCGCCGCGGGCTCCCTTGGCGTTTCCGCTTGGTTTGCAGCGGCCGGCTATGTGCTGATCCCGATAGCGCTGGCTGCCATCGGGGTGGCCGCATTTTACCTTTACCGGCGCCGGCATTCCGGCTCGGCGGAGGATGCCGCTTGCTGCGGATCGTCGAGAGAAAACAAGGATAACCTGAATGTGTGAATGCTGCGAACCCACGCCGAACAAGGGCAATGGCCGTTACGATCTTGTGGTCATCGGGGCCGGGTCAGCCGGATTTTCCGCCGCGATCACGGCTGCCGAACAAGGCGCGCAAGTGGCCCTTGTCGGGCATGGCACGATCGGCGGCACCTGCGTCAACATCGGCTGCGTGCCTTCGAAGGCGCTGATCCGGGCTACGGAGGCCGTGCGACACGCCAATGATGCGGCAGCCCGTTTCGATGGTATTGAAAGCGGCGCGCGCGTGGTTGATTGGGCCGCTCAGATCGCCCAGAAAGACGCCTTGGTTTCCGCTCTGCGGCAGGCGAAATACGCCGATCTGCTGCCCGAGTACAACAATGTGGTCTACCGCGAAGGGCAGGCCCGTCTCGTTGACGGCGGCGTCGAGGTCGCAGGCCAGCGCCTCGCCTCCGAACGGATCATCATCGCGACGGGTGCGCGTCCGGCGCTGCCGGGAATTCCGGGGATTGCTGACGTGTCGCCGCTCGACAGCACAACGGCGCTCGCCTTGGCCGAACTGCCCAGGTCGATGATCGTGCTTGGCGGCGGCTACGTCGGCGCGGAGCTTGCCCAGACCTTTGCCCGGGCGGGTGTCGCGGTGACGCTCGTGTTCCGCAGCCGGCTTCTGCCGGAGGCTGAACCCGAAATCGGATCGGCGCTTGCCAGCTACCTCTCCAATGAGGGCATCAAGATTGTCGGCGGAATCGCCTACGAATCCACGCACAGGACCGATGACGGCGGTGTTTCCCTCGCCATTATGCGAGGCGGTCGTCCGGAAATTCTGACGGCCGAGCGGATTCTTGTGGCGACGGGGCGCCGCCCGAACACCGAAACCCTCAGGCTTGCCGAAGCCGGTATAGACCTGACCCAGACAGGTGCCATCATCATCGATGACCGCATGCGGACCTCGAAGGCGGGTGTCTATGCCGCCGGCGATGTGACCGGCAAGGATCAGTTCGTTTACATGGCCGCCTATGGCGCAAAGCTCGCGGCCAAGAACGCATTGAACGGCGACGGCCTGCGCTATGACAATGCCGCGATGCCCGCTGTGGTGTTCACAGATCCGCAGGTGGCGAGCGTCGGCATGACCGAAGCGCAGGCGCGTGCTGCCGGTCATTCGGTTCGTACCTCGGTCCTTTCCCTCGACAATGTGCCGCGGGCGCTGGCGGCGCGCGACACACGCGGCCTGATCAAGCTGGTGGCAGACGGGGCGACCCGGAAATTGCTGGGGGCGCACATTCTCGCGCCGGAAGGCGCCGACAGCATTCAGACGGCGGCGCTGGCTATCCGCGGCGGCCTGACGATCGACGATCTATCGGAGACGATCTTCCCGTACCTGACGACTGTCGAAGGTTTGAAGCTTGCGGCTCAGACCTTCGACAGGGACGTGAAAAAACTATCCTGCTGCGCCGGGTAAAGGCGAAAGGGAAACGGGTGCTTGCTCAAGTTGTGGCTTAAACGGAGCGGGCACCTCATCCCTGACACGCATAATGGTCTGGCGACTGGTGTCGAATTTCCTGGCGAGAGCGGAAACGCTCATGCCGCCAGCTAGGTCGGCGAGAACATCGCGCTTCTGCTTTTCGTTGAGCCGGGCGGGTCGGCCGAGGGTCTTTCCTTCTGACTTGGCGCGCTTGAGGCCGGATTGCGTCCGCTCGATCAGCAAGTCCCGCTCGAACTGTGCGACAGCATTGAGGACATTCATGGTCATCGTGCCGGCGGAGCTGGTGAGGTCAGCCCCACCAAGCGCAAGGCAATAGACCCGCACCCCGATTTCGGCCAGCGCCTTGACGGTGGTGCTGACATCAATGGCGTCGCGGCCGAGACGGTCAAGTTTGGTCACGATCAGAACGTCCCCAGCCTCGAGCTTATCCATAAGGCGGGAAAAACCGCGGCGCTGTGCAATGGCGGTGCTGCCGGAAACCGTCTCGGTGACGATCCGGCGCGGCTCGACGTGGAAGCCCGCCGCCTCGATTTCCTGGATCTGGTTTTCGGTGGTCTGGCCGGTCGTGGAGACGCGGACATAGGCGAAGGTGCGTGGCATGGGGTCAATTTCGTCCGAATAGGCTGTCCGAAATGTGAGGCATGTCCGTAAGTAAGTCAAGATAATTTGTGGACAGTGCGATTTGGGTGTGTACGAAATCGGTCGGTTTCGGACATGGCAAAAGCGTCAGTACATCAGTCGAAATTGGGTGGAGTAGAAGATGGCGCGTCGTAAGCTTCTCAAGGTTCAGGATCGGGAGGAGCTTTTCGGGGTGCCAGTCGATGAAGACAGTCTCATCCGGCATTATACTCTCTCGTCGGCGGACCGGCTGGAAATCGAAGTCCGTCGGCGCAAGCACAATCAACTCGGCTTCGCCATTCAGCTTTGCCTGATGCGCCATCCGGGGCGAACGCTGATGCCAGGCGAGATACCACCAAGGGCCATGCTCCATTATGTCGCCGGGCAGCTTGATGCCGATCCGGGCAGTTTCCGTCTCTATGCCCGCCGGGAGGAAACCCGGCGCGAGCACATCGCCCATTTGCTTACCTATCTGGCAAAGCGATCGGCGACGGCGCAGGACCGGCGCGCTGCCATGCGGTCGGCAATCACCGCGGCCTCGGAATCGGACAAGGGGCGGTCAATTGCTGATTCCATTGTCACCACGCTGCGGGACCGCCATGTGTTGCTGCCCGCGCCGGACACTATAGAGCGCCTTGGCCTCGCAGCGCGGGCCATTGCCCGCCGCCGCGCGGAAGCGACATTGATCTCCGATCTTTCGCCCGAAAAGCTTCAGATGCTTGATGAGCTTCTGAAGATTGATCCCGCGATTGGCCAGACACGATTCCACTGGCTGCGATCGGCTGCGGAAGCACCGGGGGTGACGAATCTGGTCGCACTGACGGACAGTATCGCCTTCCAGCGCACGCTCGGCATCGATCCTCGCCTGCAGGCGCGCATTCCGTCCGGGCGTTGGGAGCAGATGATCCGGGAAAGCGATGTGACGCCGGCATGGCTTGCCAGCGACTTCAACGCCAGGCGCCGGCACGCGACAATCGTCGCGCAGGTCGTCAAACTCGGCCAGAAACTCACCGACGATGCCGTGACGATGTTCATCAAGCTGATCGGGCGGCTGTTTTCCCAGGCGAACAACCGCAAGAAGCAGCGTCACGTGAACGCTCGGACGGAGACGTCCAAGGCGTTGCGGCTGTTCCTCGATACAATATCGGCCCTTCAGACGGCCAACGACAGCGATGAAAATGCAATCGAGTTGCTCGACCGCAAAGTCGGCTGGCACCGGCTCCTGCGCATGAAGCCCGAACTCGAAGCCATGGTGGAGGAAAACGAAGCCTCGCCCCTGGCGCTGGCTGCCGAACAATATGCCAATGTTCGCAAATACGCAGGCCGGTTTCTCGAAACCTTCACGTTCCATTCGACGCGCCGACATGACCCGCTGCTTGCCGCCATCGAGACGCTGAAGTTGCTCTATGTGGAAGGGCGACGCGTACTTCCTGACCGCGTTCCGGTCGCGCATCTCGGCACGGCAGAGCGCAAATTGATCTTCGGGCAGGCAAAGCCCGATCGGCGTCTTTATGAAATCGCCACGCTCGCGGTGCTGCGCGACCGGCTCCGCTCGGCCGATATCTGGGTCGAGGGAAGCCGGGCGTTTCGTCCGATAAACGAGCACCTCATGCCGCGACCGGCGTTCACCGCCCTGAAGGAGGCCGGTCAACTCGGTCTCGGCGTGCAAGGGGACGGTGCGACTTGGCTTGCCGAAATGCATCAACTCCTGGACTTCAACCTGAAGCGCCTCGCTTATCGCGCCCGTAACGGCAAGCTCGAAGGGGTCCGGCTCGATGCTGGAACGCTGATCGTGACGCCGCTCGCCAGTGAGGTTCCCGCAGCGGCCGACGACCTGAATGTCGAGCTGAACGAAATGTATCCGCTCGTGGAGGTCCCGGACCTCCTCCGCGAGGTCCACCAGTGGACCGGTTTTGCCGATCAGTTCACCCATGTCCGAACGGGCGATGCGCCGCAGAATATTTCCGCCATGCTTGCCGGCGTCCTCGCCGATGCCACGAATCTCGGCCCGAAACGCATGGCCGGAGCGTCGAAGGGGATCAGCGCCCACCAGATCGGCTGGATGCGCATGTTCCATGCCCGTTCCGACACCTACCGGGCCGCCCAGGCCTGCATCACCGACGCGCATGCGCGGCATCCCCACGCCCAACTTTGGGGAAATGGAACCACGGCATCCTCGGACGGCCAGTTCTTCCGGGCCAGCGACCGCGCCGCTAAGCGCGGCGACATCAATCTCCATTATGGCAGCGAACCAGGCTCAAAATTCTACAGCCACCTTTCCGACCAGTATGGCTATTTCAGCGTCCTTCCGATCAGCCCGACCGAGAGTGAGGCAACCTATGTTCTCGACGGCCTTTTCGACCATGACACCATCCTCGAAATCGAGGAACACTTCACCGATACCGGCGGTGCCAGCGACCATGTATTTGCTCTCTTTGCCTTGATCGGCAAGCGCTTCGCACCCCGGCTGCGCAACCTGAAAGATAGAAAATTCCACACGTTCGAGAAAGCCGATGCCTATCCGGCGCTGGCCAGCCATATAGGCGCGCCGATCAACACCGCCCTCATTCTCGAACATTGGGATGACATTCTTCACCTGGCCGCCTCGATCACGACCCGCTCGGTCTCGCCTTCGATGATCCTCAAAAAGCTCGCGGCCTCATCGAAGCCGAGCCAGTTGGCCAAAGCCCTGCGGGAGCTCGGCCGCATCGAGCGATCCCTGTTCATGATCGAGTGGTATTCGAGCCCGGCGCTGCGCCGTCGCTGTCAGGCCGGCCTCAACAAGGGTGAGGCCGCCCACAAGCTCAAGCGGGCCGTGTTTTTCCACGAGCGCGGCGAAATCCGTGATCGATCCTTCGAGAGTCAGGCCTTCCGCGCATCTGGCCTCAATCTGGTCGTCAGCGCCATTGTCCACTGGAATACGGTCTATCTTAGCCGCGCTGTGGCCCACCTTCGGCAAGGCCGCCGAAACATTCCTGACGCCCTCCTGAAGCACGTCTCGCCGCTTAGCTGGGAGCACATCAACCTCACCGGCATCTATTCCTGGGACGCGGAACAGCAGATGTCCGAGGGCTTCAGGCAACTGCGTCTACCCGGCGCGGTTCTTCGTGCCGCATGATGTTGCTGCTCCGTTCGGCCTTAGCGTACGATTTCGAGCAGCTCTTGTTCCGACCCCGGGAAGGCAGGAAGGGCAGGCCTTCGTGTGCTTTCGGCATCTTTTCGACGTTGCGAGGCGCTGAGCGCCATCAGCATCGGCCAAACCGAGAACTGGCCGGCGGAGGCACGTCGGGCCAGGGTTCTCAGATAGCCGCCGGGATTCCTGATCGCGCTCCCGCGTTGCAGGATGAGCGCGAGCGTGACGCTCGCCGGTCCCGGCCCCATGGCAGTGCAGGCGTCCTCCCATGCGCTCGGGCTGACACCGAGCAAGGGGCGCACGATCACGGCGGTGTCGGTGACGTCGCGCGCTGTGCGCAGGCCGTGGCGAGCGTAGTCGACGAAATCGGGGCATGTCTCGGCGAGGAGCCGGACGGGGACCGGAGATGACGCCTTGTCTTGTGGTCCGGTGTGCGGAGCTTCCGCGTCTGGTAGTCCGACAGTGTCCCCGGCCTCAGTCGCTACGAGCTGTGCCTCCGCGTCCGCATCGCTATTCGCTGCAGGACCGACGTGGCGCTCGAGGATGCAGAGGATCCGTCTCGACAGCTCGGTCAACGCGGCAGCAAGCGGCTCCAGCGCTTCGCGCCGCGCGGTGCGCGGGCGGCCGTCGAGCAATTCCCTGTATTCCCGGTGAAGCGCCGAAAGGTCGGCGTCGACATGTCGCTCGACGCCGAATGCGAGCATTTTCGCGATCTCGCGTCGGGCAAGCGTGATCTGCTCGCGCAGCGAATCCACGGCTCGGCGTTCTTCGGTTA